>Ga0153921_1000404_pt1 | contig 24289 bp, 27 predicted proteins | sample TSNJ005MetaG_FD_104691 | JGI IMG/M metagenome (GOLD analysis project Ga0153921, IMG submission 104691) | Attine ant fungus gardens microbial communities from New Jersey, USA - TSNJ005 MetaG | ecosystem: Host-associated > Fungi > Mycelium > Unclassified | place: USA: New Jersey, Brendon T. Byrne... | reverse complement strand
TCCCGAACAAGACGTTCATCACCGGGCAACTGATCAACTGGTCGCTGACCGACACCATCACCCGGGTCACCCTGAAACTGGGCGTGGACTACGGCTCGGACCTGGACCTGGTGAAGGAATTGCTGCTCAAGGCCGCCGCCGAAAACCCACGCGTGCTGAAGGACCCGGCGCCCCACGTGTACTTCCTCAACTTCGGTGAAAGCACCCTCGATCACGAACTGCGCATGCATGTGCGGGACCTGGGCGATCGCAACCCGGTGATCGATGAGGTCAACCGCTTCATCAACCGCGAGTTCAAGAACCACCACATCAACATCTCGTTCCGGCAGATGGAGGTTTACCTGAAGAACCTGCATGGCCAGGAATACAAGCTGGTGCCGGTGGAAGAAGAAAACCGGACCATCCTGCCGCCCGCCCAGGACCAGGACCTGCCCGAGCCGCCGCCCGCCAAACTCGACTAAACGCGCTCTCCCCAGCAGAATGGTCGGACATTCTGCTCAGGAGATGGCCGTTGAAAGCCCTCGACGAACTGACCTTCGACAACCGCTTCGCCCGCCTGGGCGACGGCTTCTCAACCCATGTGCTGCCCGAGCCCATCGACGAACCGCGTTTAGTGGTGGCGAGCGAGGCAGCCATGGCGCTGCTGGATCTCGACCCTGGCGTGGCCGAAACGCCGGTATTTGCCGAGCTGTTCGGCGGGCACAAGCTGTGGGCCGAGGCCGAGCCGCGGGCGATGATCTATTCCGGGCATCAGTTTGGCTCGTACAACCCGCAACTGGGGGATGGCCGCGGATTGTTGCTGGGCGAGGTGTACAACCAGGCCGGCGAGCATTGGGACCTGCACCTCAAGGGTGCCGGGCAAACCCCGTACTCGCGCATGGGCGATGGTCGTGCGGTGTTGCGCTCGTCGATCCGGGAGTTTCTGGCGTCGGAAGCACTGCATGCGCTGGGCATTCCCAGCAATCGTGCGCTGTGTGTGATCGGTTCCACCACGCCGGTGTGGCGCGAGAAACAGGAGCGCGCCGCCATGGTGCTGCGCCTGGCCCACAGCCACGTGCGCTTTGGGCATTTCGAATATTTCTACTACACCAAGAAGCCTGAATTGCAGAAGCAATTGGCGGAGCACGTGCTGTCCCTGCACTTCCCGGAATGCATGGAACAGCCCGAGCCGTACCTGGCGATGTTCCGCGAAATCGTCGAGCGTAATGCCGAGTTGATCGCCAAGTGGCAGGCCTATGGGTTCTGCCATGGAGTGATGAACACCGACAACATGTCGATCCTCGGCATCACCTTCGACTTCGGGCCGTTTGCATTTTTGGACGATTTCGACGCGCAGTTCGTCTGCAACCACTCCGACCATGAAGGGCGTTATTCCTTCAGCAACCAGGTGCCGATCGGGCAGTGGAACCTGAGCGCACTGGCCCAGGCGTTGACGCCGTTTATCAGCGTCGAGGCGCTGCGGGAAACGCTGGGGCTGTATCTGCCGTTGTTCCAGGCCCACTACCTGGACCTGATGCGCCGCCGACTGGGCCTCACCACCGCCGAAGATGACGATCAGAAACTGGTGGAGCGCCTGCTGCAACTGATGCAGAACAGCGGCGTCGATTACACCCTGTTCTTCCGCCGGCTGGGGGATGAATCAGCCGCGTTGGCCGTGGCGCGGTTGCGCGACGACTTTGTCGACCTCAAGGGATTTGATGAGTGGGCAGACCTGTACAAAGCCCGTGTGGAGCGCGACGCCAGCGGCACAGAAGAACAGCGACGTGAGCGGATGCATGGGGTGAATCCGCTTTATATCCTGCGCAACTATTTGGCGCAGAACGCCATCCAGGCGGCGGAGCTTGGGGATTACAGCGAAGTGCGCCGGCTGCATGAAGTGCTGACCAAACCGTTTGAAGAGCAGCCGGGGATGGAACGATACGCCCAGCGGCCGCCGGATTGGGGGAAGCATTTGGAGATTAGTTGTTCTTCATAGCGCGACCTAGATAAAGGTCTCCACTGAAACCCCAAAGCGCTCCGCCAGCCAACGAATCTGCCGCAGGTTGAGCTGGCGTTTGCCACTAAGTACTTCAGAGACAACCGACTGCGCACCAACGCCCGGGAGATCACTTTGGGTCAAGCCATGCTCTCGCATCATTGAACGTAGCACTTCAACGCCACTGGCAACGGGCATCGGCCGGTGCTCGAGATCGTAGGCCTCGATCCAGTCACTGAGGATATCCACCAGGCTCATGAGCGGGCTGGATTCATCTTCGCCTATCAGGTCCAGCAATTCGTCGAGGGCGCTGACCAAGGTATCGTAGTCCGCCTCGTTTCTTGGCTTGCGCAGCAATGGCGAAACAAATTGCCAGTGTTCGGCAGCCTGCCTGATGAGTGCGCTCATCTGATTTTCTCCTTCCATTTACCTTGCTCATATTCACGGTGATCGAACAGGTACTTGATATAAATTCGTTGTACTTGGTAATGCACGAAGGCAATCAACCTCAGCTTATTGCCCCCGATGTCAAACACATGGAACTGCCCGACTTTGTCTGTTGCAGGGAACATTCCTTTCATCGACGCAAAGTCGGCGGGACTGTTGCGTTTCATTCTGCGATACCACTCATCCAGTGCCGTGGCTGAATGCGGCCATCTTTCTTTCGCTTCCCATATCCTTTTTTCGCTGATCACTCGCATGCAACATCCTTATCGCATCTTGCTATGAAGGTTAGTCTTGCCGAAAAAATATCGCAATCTGCGATATTCCTTGGCGGACCAGTGGCGCAATTCCAAGCACCCTTCAACAGCCTAGATACGCCGCGATAGAAGTCACCACCAAAAATGTGAACGCGTACGTCACTAGCGTCGAACCTTGATAAACACCCTTCCCGGCTCCAAATAGAACCCATTGGCCACTTTCACGGAGCCCAGCATGTCCGACTCTCTAGTAATCCCCTGCCCCCACTGCAACGGTCTTAACCGCATCCCCAATGAACGCCTGGGCGATGCGCCTAAATGCGGGCGTTGCAAGCAACCGGTGCTGTTAAGCAAACCCTTTGAGCTGAAACAGGGCGATTACGCCAGCCAGATCAAGGGCGACCTGCCGTTGCTGGTGGATGTGTGGGCCGAATGGTGCGGGCCGTGCAAGTCGTTTGCGCCGGTGTTTGAGCAGGCCGCCGGGCAGTTGGCCGGGAAGTGCCGATTGGCCAAGCTCGATAGCGAGGCCAATCAGCAGTTATCCGCTCAGTTGGGGATTCGCTCGATTCCCAGCCTGATCCTGTTCAAGAATGGCCGGGAAGTGGCGCGTCAGAGCGGTGCGTTTCCGTTACCGCAATTGATGAGCTGGCTGCGCAGTCAGGGTGTTTGAGGTAACGGGACACCCCGGTCCATCACTTGCCCCATCAGCAATACGCCCAATTCGCTCAATTGATGAATGGCCAACGCGACATCGCGCTGCTTGCCGGTGAGGTCGTCGGAAAGGTCGAGCAAGAGGGTGGTGACTGAGGAGAAGGTTTCGTAGGTATTGAGGATCAGGGTTTCGGTGGCTTGGCCGGGGCTGACTGTAAAAAGGTACGACGGGGGATTTGGAGTAGCTTTAAACATGGTCGACATTCCTGATTGGAGCCGCCATCTGATCGCTACTAAACGAATTAGGGTGGCAGCTGTACGCAGGTTAGTAGACCGGGAAATGTCGAAGCCGGCGCGCCCGAAGACGCCCTACGCACAGCTACCATCAAGCACAGACTCAGCGCCTGAAAGATGAAGCTTATGCACTTAACGACAAACACTCGGGCTACTAAACCCGATCACTGAGAATTCAGCGACCGAGCAACCTTAGAGACGCCCATCCAGACGCACAAGCCGGCGGATTCTGGCGTAACTGTAGGCAACGGCGCAAGACGACGATTTCCCTGTAGGAACAAAGACCAAATGTGGGAGCGGGCTTGCTCGCGAATGCGGTGAGTCAGTCAATAGAGAATTCGACTGATCCACCGCATTCGCGAGCAAGCCCGCTCCCACATGGGTGATGTGTTGCCTGCTAAATCACGCGTTTTCCAGCAAGTTATGCAATTCCACAAACTGCTGTGTCAGCTTGTGCCGTGGGTCCAGGTGGATCAGCGGCATGTTCGCCTGGTGCGATTCACGCATGCGCACCGAACTGGTGAGGTACACCGGCAGTACCGGCAAACCTTCGGCAATCAATTCATCCAGCATCTGCTGCGGCAGGCTCGCCCGGGCCTGGAACTGGTTGACCACGATGCCTTCCACTTCCAGCCCTTCGTTGTGGTCTTCCTTCAATTCTTCGATCTCGGCCAACAGGCCATACAGCGCCTGGCGGGAGAAGCTGTCGCAATCGAAGGGGATCAGCACGCGATCAGCGGCAATCAGCGCTGAAACGGCATAAAAGTTCAACGCCGGCGGCGTATCCAGGTAGATCCGGTCGTAGTCCTCGCTCAATTCATCCAGCAGCTTTCGCAGCTTGTTGATCTTGTGCTTGGCCTCGAGCTTGGGCTGCAGGTCTGCCAGTTCCGCGGTGGCGGTGATGACGTGCAGGTTGTCGAACGGGGTTTCGTAGATATCCACCTGGTTCTTCTTCGAAAACGGCCCGGAAGACAGGGTTTGCTTGAAGAAGTCGGCGATTCCCATGGGGATATCGTCGCCGGTCAGCCCGGTGAGATACTGGGTAGAGTTAGCCTGGGCATCGAGGTCCACCAACAGGGTTCGATAGCCTTCGCTGGCGCTGACCGCCGCCAGGTTGCAGGCAATGCTGGACTTGCCAACACCGCCTTTTTGGTTGAACACCACGCGCCGCATGGAAAAACCTCCGTGTATCAATGAATGACCCGAGTGTAGAGGGCAAAAGCGCCCGTTAGCTACCTCGTTTGTTCCTGTACTACAGCATCAGAGGCTCTATCTCGCATAACAATTTCCCGTCTGTCCGACAAAGCAGGAATTGCCTGACACCTGCCGCCCTACCTGCATGACGGACAATCGGTAATTCTTTCCAGCGATTTTGTAATCATCCGTGAACAATTCTTTACCAAAGTTTGCTAGAACCCCGCAGCACCGGGATAATGCGCGCCATTCGGCGATTGCACCCTGTCCCGGTATTCGGGGCCAATGGCCGCACAAGGAAGCCCGCAGGGGCGGGATAACTTCTCAGTGATCAATTTCAACATCGCCCAATGGCGCGCCTGGGCTCCCGGGCTCGAAAGCGCGGACGACTGGCGTACCTGGTGCCGGCAGCCGATGTTGCTCGCCCGCAGCGACGCGGCACCCGACGTGTCCTTCCTGCCGGCCATGCAGCGCCGGCGCCTGAGCCGCCTGGCGCGCATGGCCTTCAGTGTGGGCTGGCCCCTGGCCGAAGGCTTGCAACAGTTGCCATTGGTGTTTGTTTCCCGTCACGGCGAAACCCCACGCACCCTCGATATTCTCAGCGACCTGGCCAACGACGAGCCCCTGTCGCCGACCCAGTTCAGCCTGTCGGTGCATAACGCGGTGATTGGCCTGTGGTCGATCCTGCGCAATGAAACCAGTGAAATGACCGCCCTCGCCGCCGCCGGCGATGGCCTGGAGCACGGCATGCTCGAAGCCGCTGCCCTGCTCAATGAAGGCGCACCGGCTGTATTGCTGATCATTACCGAGGAACAGCCCCCCGAAGCCTATGCGCGCTGGATCGAGGACGTGCCCTTCCCCTACGCCCTCGGCCTGCTGCTGACACCGGGCGACGAGTGGCAGCTGGAACTGAATACAGCCGCTGTCCAACCCACCACCAAAGCCCAGTGGCCCCACGCCCTGAACCTGCTGCGCACCCTGCTGAACGAAGAGGGCGCCTGCCAACATGCCTGGAAGAACCGAGTATGGAACTGGCAACGCAAGTCCTGACCGAAAAGCCTCGGAAGGCCTACTACTGGCGCCTGTTCGCCACTGCCACCGCCTTCGCCCTGTTTGGCCTCGGCGGCCTGTGCCTGCGTGTCCTGGTGTTTCCGCTGCTCAGTTGCCTGCCGGGTGATGCCAAACAGCATCAGCGACGCGCCCGCCACACCATCAGCTGCCTGTTCTGGTTGTTTATCCGCATGATGATGCGCCTGGGCATCCTGACCTACAGCGTCGAAGGCGCGGAAAAGCTCGGCCGCCCGGGCCAGATGATCATTGCCAACCACCCATCGCTGGTGGACGTGGTGTTCCTGATCGCCCAGATGCGCCAAACCAACTGCGTGGTCAAGCAGAGCCTGTGGCAGAACCCCTTCACCCGGGGCCCGGTGCGCGACGCCGGCTACATCAGCAACGACGGCAGCGCCGACATGCTCGACGCCGCCGCCGATGCCCTACGGGACGGCCAGACCCTGATCATTTTCCCGGAAGGCACCCGCACCTCACCGGGCCAGGCACCGACCTTTCATCGCGGCGCCGCCGCCATTGCCCTGCGCGGTGCGAGCATCATCACTCCGGTAGTGATCAAGGTCAGCCCCACCACACTGACCAAGGCCGAACCCTGGTATCGCATCCCGAATCGCCGCTTTCACTTCAGTTTGCGCGTGGGTGCCGATATAGAACCACAGGCGTTTGCCGCACAAGGGCCCGCGCCCCAGGCATCACGCAAGCTCAACGATTACCTGCACCAGTATTTTATTAAGGAGCTCGCCGAAGATGAGCGACCAACACCGCCTTGAGCACGACATAAAAACGCTGATCATCGAGGCCCTGGGCCTGGAAGACATCAGCGAGAGCGACATCGGCAACGAGCAAACCCTGTTCGGCGAAGGCCTTGGCCTGGATTCAGTCGACGCCCTGGAATTGGGCCTGGCGATCCAGAAAAAGTACGGCATCAAGATCGATGCCGACGCCAAGGACACCCGCAATCACTTCACCAGCTTGGCGAGCCTCGCGGCGTTCGTCACGGCCCGACAGGCGGCTTGAGACCGTACCATGCAAACTCGTGTCGATATTTTCAACACCTTGCGCGACGCCCTGGTGGAACTGTTTGAACTGGAACCGGAACGCGTCACGCTCGACGCCAACCTGTACCAGGACCTGGAAATCGACAGCATTGATGCAGTGGACCTGATCGACCACATCAAGCGCCAGACCGGCAAGAAAATCGCCGCCGAAGAGTTCAAGGCCGTGCGTACCGTGAATGACGTGGTCGAGGCGGTCTACCGTCTGGTTCAACCGGCCGCATGAGCCGGCTGATCGGCCTTGGCCTGTTGCTGGCGGGGCTGCTGTACCCTTTTGCGGTGTATTACGGCACTGAGCATTTTGCCCCGTGGCAATTTGGCCTGCTGCTGGGCAGCCTGTGGCTGTTGCGCGCCCTGACCGGCGCCAGGCGCCCGGGCAGCCGCTGGATGGCGGCGGCGATCATTGTCTTTTGTCTGCTGCTCGCCTGGTTCGACAACCCGCAGATGCTGCGCTGGTACCCGAGCCTGGTCAGCGCCTTCATGCTGGCACTGTTCGGCCTGAGCCTGAAATACGGGCCGCCGATGGTCGAGCGCCTGGCGCGCATGAGCGAGCCGCAACTGCCCGAAGAAGCGATTGTGTATACCCGCCAGGTCACCGTGGTGTGGAGTGTATTTTTCCTGTGTAACGGCCTGCTCGCCGCCGCGCTCACCCTGTGGGCGCCGCTGAGTTGGTGGACGTTGTACAACGGCATGATCGCCTACGGGCTGATGGGGCTGTTGTTTGCCGTGGAATGGCTGGTACGACAAAGAGTTCGAGGCCGCGTATGAATTGGTTGAATCTTGAGCACTTGCTGCTTGAGCCTGTGGAGCAGCGTTTGGTGACCACCGAACCTGCCCTGGATCACACACACCTGTGGGAGAAGTCCCTGAGCCTGGCCGCCGGGTTGCAAGCCCGGGGCATCCAGCGCCTGGCGGTGTACCTGGAAGATGCCGGCTTGCTGGCGATCGCGCTGCTGGGTGCATGGCGAGCAGGCGTCAGCGTGTTGTTGCCCGCTGACCTGCAACCACAAACGCGCCAACGCTGGGATGATGTCGTCGATGCCTGGCTGACCAAAGCTGGCGACCTGGATGCGCTGTATCAAGCGCCATTAAGCGCCGCGGCCCTGGACCTGGACGCCTGCTGCCTGAGCCTGTGCACCTCCGGCTCCAGCGGCGAACCCAAGCGCATCGACAAAACCCTGCGGCAGATGGCCAATGAAGTCCAAGCGCTGGAAACCTTGTGGGGCGCCGACCTGGGCGAGGCGTGCATCATCGGCAGCGTCGCCACCCAGCATATCTATGGCTTGCTGTTTCGGGTGCTGTGGCCGTTGTGTGCCGGGCGCACCTTTGTGCGCCAACAGTTGGCATTTCCCGAGGACTTGCAGCGCGCCAGCCGCGAGCATGCGCAATTTGCCTGGGTCGCCAGCCCGGCGCTCCTCAAGCGCATGGGTGACAACCTCGACTGGCCAGCGCTTACACCGGTCAAACGGGTGTTTTCCTCCGGCGGCGCCTTGCCCCTTGAGGCCGCCGGCAGCCTGCATCAGCGTTTGCAGCAATGGCCGACGGAAATCCTCGGCAGCTCGGAAACCGGCGGCATCGCCTGGCGCCAGGGCGAACAACCGTGGCAGCCGTTTGCCGACGTGCAACTGAGCCAGGACGCCGACGGCGCCTTGCGCATCGCCTCGCCATACCTGCCCGCCGGCCATGTCGAACAGACCGCCGACGCCGCCACCATCCACGCCGACGGCCGCTTCGAATTGCTCGGCCGCCTGGACCGCATCGTCAAGCTGGAGGAAAAACGCATCTCCCTGCCGATGCTCGAACAAGCGCTGATGGACCATGCCTGGGTCGCCGAAACGCGCCTGGGCGTGGTGCAGGAAAACCGCGCCTCACTCGGCGCCCTCGTGGTGCTCAGCGCAGACGGCTTGCATGCCCTGCGTAACCAGGGCCGACGCACCGTCACCCAAACCCTGCGCCAGCACTTGAGCCAACACTGCGAAGCCCTGGCCCTGCCCCGCCGCTGGCGCCTGTTGCGCCAATTGCCGCTGAACACCCAAGGCAAGCTGCCCCAGGCCGACGTCGAAGCCCTGCTGCTGGCACCGCGCCCGAAAGCCCCGGAAGTACTGGAACAAGTCGAAGCCAACGGTGAATGGACCCTGCAACTGGCGATCCCGCCGGACCTCGCCTACTTCAGCGGGCACTTCCCGCAAACCCCGGTGCTACCGGGTGTGGTGCAAGTGGATTGGGCGCTGAGCCTGGGCCAGCAACTGCTCAAGCTGCCGAGGCCGTTCGCCGGGATGGAAGTGCTCAAGTTCCAGCAACTGGTACGCCCGGATGACCGGATCGAACTGCACCTGCGGTTCGACCAGGAGCGCGGCAAGTTGTACTTCGCCTACCGCAATGAGGCGGCCGCCTGCTCCAGTGGGCGGATCGTGCTGGGGAGGGTCAGTGATTAAGCTTTTGTGGCGAGGGAGCTTGCTCCCGCTGGAGTGCGCAGCACTCCCAACCCAGGCACTGTGGTTAATCAGGCAGGTCTCGGTCGCCTGTGTTGGGGCTGCTTCGCAGCCCAGCGGGAGCAAGCTCCCTCGCCACACGAAGTGCTTGTGCCAATGGGGTACCTGTTATGCATAACCCCTGCGCCTTGATCCCGGTCTACAACCACGAGGCCGCCGTGCCCGCCGTGGTTCATAGCGTGCTGTCCAGCGGCCTGCCATGCCTGCTGGTAGACGACGGCAGCAGCGCCGCCTGCGCCGCCGTGCTGGCGCAACTGGCAACCCTCGACAACGTGTCCCTGCTGACCCTGCCCGCCAACCAGGGCAAAGGCGCCGCCGTCATGGCCGGCTTTCGCGAAGCCGCACGCCTGGGCTTCACCCACGCCCTGCAAGTGGACGCCGACGGCCAGCACGACCTGCGGGAAGTCGGTACCTTCCTCGACGCCTCCCGCGCCCACCCGAATGCGGTGATCTGCGGCTACCCGGAATACGACGACAGCGTGCCCAAGGGCCGCCTTTACGCGCGCTACCTGACCCACGTTTGGGTGTGGATCAACACCTTGTCGCTGCAGATCCGCGATTCCATGTGCGGCTTTCGCGTGTACCCACTGCCACCGACCCTGGCCTTGATGGACTCGGCCAACATCGGCAAACGCATGGATTTCGACTCCGACATCCTGGTGCGCCTGGCCTGGCGCAACCAGCCGATGCGCTGGCTGCCGACCAAGGTGCACTACCCCGCCGACGGCCTGTCGCACTTTCGCCTGTTCCATGACAACGCGCTGATTTCCTCGATGCACACCCGGCTGTTCTTCGGCATGTTGGTGCGCGCGCCGATGATCCTCTGGCGCCGGTGGCAGGCATGAGCCAGGACACCAAGCACTGGGCCGACCGCGAGGAGCGCGGCAGCTTCTGGCTGATGAAATTCACCGCCTTCGCCGCCAAGGTCCTCGGGCGCCGGCTGCTGAGCCCGCTGCTCTACGGCATCGTTTTCTACTTCTTTCTGTTCGGCCGCACGGCCCGCCAAAGCGCCTGGCAATACCAGCAGCGCCTGGCCGACTGGAGCCGGCGCGACGACCTGCGCCCTACCCACAGAAGCGTCTTCGGCCAGTTCATGGCATTCGCCGACGCCTTGCTGGACAAGCTCGACGTATGGAACGGCAAGCTGCGCCTGGAGCAGATCGAAATCATCGACCCGGCCCAACTGCGCGGCCAGCTGCGCAGCGAACGCGGGCAGATGCTGGTGGGCGCGCACCTGGGCAATCTTGAGGTGTGCCGCGCCCTCGCCGAGCTTGGCGAAAAGGTCACCATGAACGTGCTGGTGCACACCAAGCACGCTGAACGTTTCAACCGGATTCTGGGCGAAGCCGGGGCGACCAATCTGCGCCTGATCCAGGTCAGCGAACTTGACCCGGCGGTGATGATGCTGCTCAGCCAGCGCCTCGACGACGGCGAGTGGCTGGCGATTGCCGGCGACCGCGTACCGCTGCATGGCGGGCGCACGGTACGCGTGGATTTCCTCGGCCATGACGCCGCCTTCCCCCAAGGCCCGTGGCTGTTGGCCGGTTTGCTGAAATGCCCGGTCAACCTGCTGATGTGCTTGAAGCATCAAGGCCGTTATCGCCTGATCATCGAGCCTTTTGCCCAGTTGATCGAATGGAAACGCAGCGACCGCCAGCAGGTGATCGCACAATGGACCGCCCGCTACGCCGAGCGCCTGGGCCAGTTCTGCCTGGAAGCGCCCCAACAATGGTTCAACTTTTACCCTTTCTGGAAGACCGATGACGACGCATCTTGAGCCGGTAACCTTCGGCGAAATTCCCCTGCGCATCGAAGACGTGCTGGCCCTGGCCAACCGTCAGGCGCCGACTCAACTGCAAGCCGATGCCAAGTACCGCCAGCGCATCGCCAAGGGCGCGCAGTTCCTGGATTCGTTGCTGGACAAGGAAGGCGTGATCTACGGCGTGACCACCGGCTACGGCGACTCGTGCGTGGTGGCGGTGCCGCTGGAGCACGTCGAAGCGCTGCCCCGCCACCTCTATACGTTCCACGGCTGCGGCCTGGGCAAGTTGCTGGATGCGCAAACCACCCGCGCGGTGCTGGCGGCGCGGTTGCAGTCGCTGTGCCATGGCGTGTCGGGCGTGCGCGTGGAGTTGCTGGAGCGCCTGCACGCGTTCCTGGAATTTGACGTGCTGCCGCTGATTCCGGAAGAAGGCTCGGTAGGCGCCAGCGGTGACTTGACGCCGCTGTCCTACGTGGCCGCAACCTTGTCCGGCGAGCGCGAAGTGATGTTCCGTGGCGAACGTCGCCAGGCCGCCGACGTACACCGCGAGCTGGGCTGGGACCCGCTGGTGCTGCGCCCGAAAGAGGCCCTGGCACTGATGAACGGCACCGCCGTGATGACCGGCCTCGCCTGCCTGGCCTTCGCCCGCGCCGACTACCTGCTGCAACTGGCCACGCGCATCACCGCGCTGAACGTGGTGGCGCTGCAAGGCAACCCGGAGCATTTCGACGAGCGCCTGTTCGCCGCCAAGCCACACCCGGGGCAGATGCAAGTCGCCGCCTGGCTGCGCAAGGATCTGGCGATTGACGCGCCGACCGCGCCACTGCATCGCCTGCAAGACCGTTACTCCCTGCGCTGCGCGCCCCACGTCCTGGGCGTGCTGGCCGACAGCCTGAACTGGTTGCGCTCGTTCATCGAGATCGAACTCAACAGCGCCAACGACAACCCGATCATCGACGCCGAAGAAGAACGCGTGCTGCACGGCGGCCACTTCTACGGCGGCCACATCGCATTCGCCATGGACAGCCTCAAGACCCTGGTGGCCAACGTCGCCGACCTGCTGGACCGCCAGCTCGCCCTGCTGGTGGACGTGCGTTACAACCACGGCTTGCCGAGCAATTTGTCCGGTGCGCCAGCCGAGCGGGCGATGATCAACCACGGCTTCAAGGCTGTGCAGATCGGCACCAGCGCCTGGACCGCCGAAGCGCTGAAAAACACCATGCCGGCCAGCGTGTTCTCGCGCTCCACCGAGTGCCACAACCAGGACAAGGTGAGCATGGGCACCATCGCCGCCCGCGATGCGATTCGTGTGCTGGAACTGACCGAACAAGTCGCCGCCGCCACCTTGCTCGCCGCTAATCAGGGCGTATGGCTGCGGGCCCAGGCTGAAGACGCGCGTCCGCTGCCGCCGGCGCTGGCCGCCATGCACGACGAACTGGCCAAGGACTTCCCGCCGGTCATCGAAGACCGCGCCCTGGAAGGCGAATTGCGCCTGTGCCTGAAACGCATCGCCGAGCAACACTGGAGGCTGCATGCGTAGCCCCGGCGTGCTGCACTGCGACACTGAAATCCTCGTGCCGTTTTTCGACATCGACACCATGAACGTGGTGTGGCACGGGCACTACGTAAAGTACCTGGAAGTCGCCCGCTGCGCCTTGCTGGACAAGATCGGCCACAACTACACGGCGATGCTGCAAGCGGGCTACGCCTGGCCAGTGATCGACATGCAGCTGCGCTATGTGCGCGGTGCGACCTTCGGCCAGACCATCAACGTGCGCGCCAGCCTGGTGGAGTGGGAGAACCGCTTGAAGGTCAATTACCTGATCAGCGACAAGGCCACGGGCGAACGCCTGACCCGCGCCAGCACCGTGCAAGTGGCGGTGGAAATTGCCAGCCGCGAAATGCAGTTGGCCTCGCCGAAGGTATTTGTCGACGCAGTCGAGAGGGCGCTGTCATGACACACAACCCTGTGGGAGCGGGCTTGCCCGCGATGGTCGTCAACGATAACGCGAGACGCCTGACACTTCTCGGCGCCCTCAGGTTCTTCGCGAGCAAGCTCGCTCCCACAAGGACCGCGCTAATCCTGTTGTTAAGCATTCCAGGCCTGGCCCATGCTTTCGACCTGCAACAACTCAGCGATCAGCTTGCAAAACCGTCGGTGATCCACGGCAACTTCATCCAGGAAAAACACCTGCGCGCGCTGCCGCAGCCGCTGACCAGCAAGGGCACCTTCGTCCTGGCCAAGGACCACGGCCTGCTGTGGCTGCTGAAAACCCCGCTGCAACAGGACTACCGCATCAGCGCCAACGGCATCGCCCGGCGTGACGCCAACGGCTGGCAATTGCTGCCGAACAAGAGCGCCGGCGCCGAGCAGAACCGTTTGTTCCTCGCGGTGTTGCAGGGCGACAGCAGCGGCTTGCAGCGTGACTTCGAGCTGCAACTGCAAGGCGAAGCCCAGCAGTGGAAACTCACGTTGATCCCGCGCTCGCTGCTGCTCAAGCAGGTGTTCACCCAAATCAATATCGACGGCGGCGAACTGGTGCAGAAGATCGAGCTGCTGGAAACCCAGGGCGACAGCACCGTACTGCGCATGCAGGACAGCACCAGCAGCCAGCCCTTGAGCGACGCGGAGCAACACGACTTTGCCGAGTGAACGCTGGTTGCCGCGCCTGTTCCTGATCCTGCTGGTGGCCGTGTTGGCCCTGGCGGGCTGGCAATGGCGCCATGGCGCACCGCTGTCGGCGAACCTGATGGAACTGGTGCCCGGCACCGCGCCGGATGCGCTGGAGCTGCGCGCCGAACAGCGCATGCAGGAACCGCTGAACCGCGAAATGCTGGTGCTGGTGGGGCATGCCGACCGGCAAAAAGCCGTGGCCATGGCGACGCAATTGGGCGAAGCCTGGCAAGCCAGCGGCCTGTTTGAAAAGGTCCAGTGGAACCTCCAAGCCGACCTGCCAGCCCTGCGTCAGCAGTTGCTGCAAGGCCGGCTGGCGATGCTCTCGGCCAAGGATCGCGAGCAACTGATCGACGAGCCCCAGGCGTTTATTCAGCAGCGGGTTCAGGCGCTGTTCGACCCGTTCACCGGCTTCAGCCTGGTGCCCAGCCAGGACGATTGGCTGGGCCTCACCGGGCGCATCCAGAACAGCCAGCCGCAACACGGTTCGGTGCAGCTGGATATCGGCAGCGGCGCGCTGATCGCCGATGCCGACGGCAAAAGCTGGGTACTGCTGCGGGCTCGCACCACCGGCAATGCCTTCGACATGAAACTGCCGCTGCAAGTGGCTGAACTGCTCAAGGCCAGCCGCGAGCAGGCCGACCAGCAAGGCGCGCAATTGCTCGCCGCCAGCGGCCTGCTGTATGCAGCCAATGGTCAGCAGCAGGCCACCCGGGAAATCACTTGGGTCGGCGGCGGCGCGACGGTAGGCATCCTGTTATTGCTGCTGCTTGCGTTCCGCCGCTGGCGGGTGTTGCTGGCGTTCGTGCCGGTGCTGGTGGGCATGCTGTTTGGTGCGGTGGCCTGTGTGGCGCTGTTCGGGCATATGCATGTGATCACGCTGGTGCTGGGCTCGAGCCTGATCGGCGTGGCGGTGGATTACCCGCTGCATTACCTGTCCAAGAGCTGGAGCATGAGCCCTTGGCGCAGTTGGCCGGCCTTGCGCCTGACCTTGCCGGGCCTGAGCCTGAGCCTGGCCACCAGTTGCATCGGTTACCTGGCCCTGGCGTGGACGCCGTTCCCGGCGCTGACGCAAATCGCGGTGTTCTCCGCTGCCGGTCTGGTGGGCGCTTACCTGTCGGCCGTGTGCCTGTTGCCGGCCTTGCTCAAAGGCGTCGAGCTGCGCCCGGCGCAATGGCCGCTGCGCATTGCCGAGTTCCTGCTGAGCGTGCGCGAGTCGCTGCTCAAGCGCCTGCCAAGCCCGGTGTTGCTGGTACTGGTGTTGGTGTTTTGCGCCGGTGGGCTGTGGCACCTGAACAGCAAAAACGATATCCGCCAGTGGATCGGTGCGCCGCCGCAGTTGCTGCAGGAAGCCCAGGCCGTTGCGCGGATTACCGGGTTCCAGCCCACCAGCCAGTTCTTTCTGGTACGGGCGGACAATCAACCGCAATTGCTGGAGCGCCAGGCCGCGCTGAGCCAGCGCCTGGATCAGTTGGTGAACATGGACAAGCTCCAGGGTTACCTGGCGCTCAACCAGTTGGTCAGCGCGCCGGCGGAGCAACAGCAACTGCGCGAGGCCCTGAAACAGCTGCCGCAGTACTGGCAGCCATTGCTGGACCTCGGTGTGCCCGCCAGCGCGCTGCAAGCCGAGCTGGCCCAGTTGCAGGCCTTGCCCACCGAAGACATCGACGCAGCACTGGTCGGCCCGCTGGCCGAGCCATGGCGCACGCTGTGGCTGGGGAATGTCGACGGTGGCGTGGCGGCGATGGTGAGCCTGCAAGGGTTGAACAACCCGGCCTTGCTGCGGGTGCAGGCCCTGGATCTGCCCGGCGTGCAGTTGGTGGATCGCCTCGGCGACTTGAACCAGGTGTTCGCCGCCACACAGATCAGCGCGGCGGAATTGAAATTGATGTCCTGCGTGTTGATCGTACTGCTGCTGATCCTGCCGTTCGGCTTCGGCGGCGCCTTGCGCATCGTCGCCCTGCCGTTGCTGGCGGCGCTGTGCAGCCTGGCCAGCCTGGGTTGGCTGGGGCAGCCGCTGACGTTGTTCAGCCTGTTCGGCCTGCTGCTGGTGACCGCCATCAGCGTCGACTACGCGATCCTGATGCGTGAACAAATTGGCGGCGCCGCCGTGAGCCTGTTGGGCACACTGTTAGCGGCCGTGACTACTTGGCTATCGTTCGGCCTGCTGGCTATTTCCAGCACACCGGCGGTGAGTAATTTTGGGCTGTCGGTGAGCCTGGGGCTGGCGTTCAGCTTCATGCTGGCGCCGTGGGCCAGCCCGTCCGGGACAAGGAAGATGAGATGAGCAGCCAATACCTGAGTAAAAACTACGTCGAAGAAACCAAATTCGGCTTCTGGTTCCTGCGCAGCCACACCTGGCAGCACCATGTGCTGCGCGTGGCCATCAACGACCTGCGCAGCTTGTTCAGCGACCCGCTGCCGGTTGCTCCGGTGCTGCTGGACGCCGGCTGCGGCCAGGGCAAGTCGTTCCAGTACCTGCAGCAGGTGTTCGCCCCCGACCGCCTGATCGGCCTCGACGCCGACCCCCACAGCCTCGACCTGAGCCGCGCCGAAGCCGCGCGCCAGGGCATCGCCATCGAGTTGATCGGCAGCGACTGCGCGACCCTCGACGTGGCCGACGCCAGTGTCGACGTGCTGTTCTGTCACCAGACCTTCCATCATCTGGTGGAACAGCATCGCGCCCTGAAAGAGTTCTATCGGGTGCTCAAGCCAGGCGGCTACCTGCTGTTTGCCGAATCCACCGAGGCCTATATCGACACCTGGGTAATCCGCTGGCTGTTTCGTCACCCGATGCATGTGCAGAAAAGCGCCGAGGAGTACCTTGAGATGATTCACGAGCAGGGCTTTGAGTTCGGCCCGCAGAACGTCTCGTACCCGTACCTGTGGTGGAGCCGCGCCACCGATTTCGGCCTGCTTGAGCGCTGGGGCCTGCGCCAGCCAAAACCGGCCGGCCAGCGCGAAGAAACCTTGGTCAACGTGGTTGCCCGTAAACCTCTGGCGAGCACTGAAACATGATCCGAATGCTGTTGATCGGTTGCCTGTTGCTGCTGAGTGCCTGCGCCAGCCAGCCGCCGTTGCCGTCGAAAAACCCGGTGCTGAGCCTGCCGTTGCAACTGCATGTGCAGCGCGAACAGGATGGCCAACGCCAGGACTGGTTGCTGGTGATGCAGCGCGAAGGCGGCGGGATTCGCTGGTCGATGATGGACCCGCTGGGCATTCCCCAGGCTCGGCAGATGCTGATCAATGGCGCCTGGCAGGCCGACGGTCTGCTGCCGCCCAATCCCCAGGCGCGTGAACTGTTTGCCGCGCTGTTGTTCGCCCTGACCTCGGCGGATGAAGTTTCCAGGCTGTACCCCGGGACCCAGGAAATGGACCTGATCCGCACCCTGCCGTCCCACTGGAAGATCACCTATCACTCCTCCCTGGTGTTTCGCGTGGACGTGATCGGGCAACACCTGACCTACCACATCTCGCCGCTAGGGGCTGCCCGATGAGCGCCTACCTCAATGCCCTCGGCGTGATCTGCGCCCTGGGCCGCGACAAGCGCGAAGTCAGCCGCAGCCTGTTTGCCGGCGACTGCTCCGGCATGCGCGCCGAAAGCGGCTGGGTGCCGGAGCGTGTGTTGCCGGTGGCCGCTGTGCACGGTGAACTGGCGGCGATACCGCCCGGGCTGGAATCCCATCGCAGCCGCAATAACCAGTTGCTGCTGGAAGCCGCGTTGCAGATTGACGACGAGATCCGGCAAGCGATCCAGACGTTCGGCGCGTCGCGCATTGGCATCGTGCTCGGCACCAGCACCTCGGGCATCGATGAAGCCAGCCGTGGCATCGCCCACTATCTGCGGGAAAACCAGTTCCCCGCCGACTACGACTATCAGCAACAGGCGCTTGGCGCCCCGGCCGATTTCCTCGCCGACTGGCTGCAACTGAGCGGCCCGGCCTACGTGATTTCCACCGCCTGCACCTCCAGCGCACGAGCGCTGATGAGTGCCCAACGCCTGTTGGACCTGGGCGTGTGCGATGCGGTGATCTGCGGTGGTGTCGACACGCTGTGCAAGCTGACCCTCAATGGTTTTTCGTCGCTGGAGGCGGTTTCGGCAGAGCGCTGCAATCCGTTTTCGCTGAACCGCAACGGCATCAATATCGGCGAAGCCGCCGTGTTGTTCCTGATGAGCAAAACCCCGGCGCCGGTCGCACTGCTGGGCAGTGGCGCCAGTTGCGACGCCCACCATATTTCCGCCCCCGAGCCTACCGGCAAGGGTGCGTTGCAAGCGATGCGCAAGGCCCTGGCCAGCGCACAACTGGCGCCCGGACAAATCGGTTACCTGAACCTGCACGGCACCGCTACCCAACATAACGATGCCATGGAAAGCCTGGCGGTCGCGGCCCTGTTCCCGGACGGCGTAGCCTGCTCCTCGACCAAACCCATGACCGGCCACACCCTGGGCGCCGCCGGCGCGCTGGAAGCGGCGTTCTGCTGGCTGAGCCTGGCAGAAGGCGTAGTGCCGCCGCATGTCTGGGATGGCCAGGCGGACCCCGACCTGCCCGTACTGAAGTGGGCGTCGCCCGGCGACGCCCTGGAAAAACGCTGCCTGATGAGCAACTCGTTTGCCTTCGGCGGCAACAACGTCAGCCTGATTATCGGAGACGCCCCATGACTGATTGGCCGCTCGCCGAACTGCTGCCCCACGCCGGTGACATGATCCTGATCGATCAGGTCTTGAGCTTTGATGAAGAACAGATCCAGACCCGCCTGACGGTCAAGCCCGGCGGTCTTTTCAACCGCGCCGATGGCAGCCTGCCCGCGTGGGTCGGCATTGAGTTGATGGCGCAAAGCGTCGCGGCCTACGCCGGTTGCCGCGCGCGCCAGAAAGGTGAAGCCGTGGAGTTGGGCTTCCTGCTGGGCACGCGCAAGTTCGAGTGCAACGTCGAGCACTTTCCCGCCGGCACCGAGCTGACCATCCACGGCCTGCGCTCCCTGGAAGACGACAACGGCATGGGTGTGTTCGAATGCCACCTCACCGGCGACGGCATCCAGGCCAGCGCGCGCTTGAACGTATTTCGACCGCCCCAGGCGACCAACTATTTAGATGAATCGAAGGACACCACGCCATGACTGAATCCGTATTGGTGACCGGCTCCAGCCGTGGCATCGGCCGCGCTATCGCTGTGCGCCTGGCCCAGGCCGGGCACGACATCGTGCTGCATTGCCGCAGCGGGCGTGTCGAGGCGGATGCGGTGCAGGTCGAAATCGAAGCGCTGGGGCGCAAGGCCCGGGTGTTGCAATTCGATGTGGCGGACCGCGCCAGCTGCAAGGAGATCCTTGAAGCCGACGTGGAAGCCCATGGCGCGTATTACGGCGTGGTGCTCAATGCGGGCCTGACGCGCGACGGCGCGTTTCCAGCGCTGTCGGAAGACGATTGGGACGTGGTGATGCGCACCAACCTCGACGGTTTCTACAACGTGCTGCACCCGGTGATGATGCCGATGATTCGTCGTCGCGCCGCCGGGCGGATCGTGTGCATCACCTCGGTATCCGGGCTGATCGGCAACCGCGGCCAGGTCAACTACAGCGCGTCCAAGGCCGGCCTGATCGGCGCCGCCAAGGCCCTGGCCATCGAGCTGGGCAAGCGCAAGATCACCGTCAACTGCGTGGCCCCCGGGCTGATCGACACCGCGATGCTCGATGAAAACGTACCGGTGGAAGAGCTGATGAAAATGATCCCGGCCCAGCGCATGGGCACGCCGGAAGAAGTCGCCGGGGCGGTGAACTTCCTGATGTCGGCAGAAGCCGGCTACATCACCCGCCAAGTACTGGCCGTGAATGGAGGCCTGTGCTGATGAAACGCGTGGTGGTCACCGGTATGGCCGGCGTTACGTCCCTGGGCAGCGATTGGGCAACCATCGCCGCCAACTTCCGCGCCAACCGCAGCGGCATCCGGCGCATGGACGAGTGGGACCGTTTCACCGAACTGAACACCCGGCTGGCCGGGCCGATCGATGATTTCGTGGTACCCGCCCACTGGACCCGCAAGCAACTGCGCAGCATGGGCCGGGTTTCCCGGCTAGCGGTATGGGCGGCGGAGCAGGCGCTCAAAGACGCCGGCTTGCTGGGCGACGAGTCGATCAAGGACGGGCGCATGGGCGTGGCCTGTGGCTCGTCCACCGGCAGCACCGACGAGATCAAGGCCTTCGGCAATATGCTGCTGAACTCGGTGGCCGAGGGGCTGAACGCCAACTCCTACGTGCGGATGATGCCCCACACCACGGCGGCGAATATCAGCATTTTCTTCGGCCTCACCGGCCGGCTGATCCCCACGTCCAGCGCGTGCACCAGCGGCAGCCAGGGCATCGGCTACGCCTATGAAGCCATCAAGTTCGGCCGCCTGCCGCTGATGTTGGCAGGTGGCGCCGAAGAGCTGTGCCCTACCGAAGCCATGGTGTTCGATGCGCTGTACGCCACCAGCCTGAAAAATGATGCACCACAAACCAGCCCACGTCCCTACGACAGTGGGCGCGACGGCCTGGTGATCGGCGAAGGCGGCGGCATCCTGGTACTCGAAGAGCTGGAACATGCACTGGCCCGTGGCGCGCATATCCACGCCGAAATCGTCGGCTTCGGCAGCAACGCCGACGGCCAGCACACCACCCGCCCGGAACAGGCCACCATGCGCCGCGCCATGGAACTGGCACTGGAAGATGCGGGGCTTGCGCCCGACGCCATCGGCTATGTGAACGGCCATGGCACCGCCACCGACCAGGGCGACATCGCCGAAACCCTGGCCACCAGCAGCCTGTTCGGCAGCCGCATGCCCATCAGTTCTCAGAAGAGTTTCCTTGGGCATACCCTGGGCGCATGCGGCGCGCTGGAGTCGTGGTTCAGCATCGAGATGATGAACCGCAACCAATACGTGCACACCTTCAACCTCGACGAGGTCGACCCGCGCTGCGGCGAGCTGGACTACCTGCAAGGTGAGTTCCGCGAGCTGCACAGCGACTACGTGATGAACAACAATTTTGCCTTTGGCGGCGTCAACACTTCGCTGATCTTCCGCCGCTGGGTGTAAGTTTTTTACTGACTGGAGAAATGGAATGTCTTCCCTGCTACGCGCAACACTGGTCGCTTTGGCCCTGCTCACCACCGCTGGCTGCACCAACAAACCGGTGCTCAACACCCAGCATGACTTGCCGGCGAACCCGCAGGTCAACGAAGAAAAAATGAAGCAGACCATTATCGCGGCCTTGAACAAACGCCAATGGGTGGTGCAGCGCCTGAGCCCGCAACTGGTGCAGGCCGAGATCAACGTGCGCAACCAGTTCCACGCTGAAATCGACATTCGCTACACCGCCACCAGCTACGCCATCACCTACCGCGACAGCCGCGACCTGGGCTACAAGGACGGCAAGATTCACCGCAACTACAACCGCTGGGTGAGCATGCTGGACCGTGACATCCTGGCGGCGTTGCGCACCAATGGTGTGAGTGACACGGCGCAGTTGCTCCAGCAGACCGGGACGTCGAAGCAGAACTGAAACACCCGCTTCCCTGTGGCTAGGGAGCTTGCTCCCGTTGGGGCGCGAAGCGCCCCTGAAACCTGCGATTGAAGGTTGCCTGGTAAAACTCAGTCGTCGGGTTTCGGGGCTGCTGCGCAGCCCAGCGGGAGCAAGCTCCCTCGCCACAGGTTATGCGTCGGTCATACCAATGCCTTACGGGTCAGCAACTCGACAAACGCCTTGGCCATCGGCGTCTGCTGGCCCTTGCGCTGCACCAGCCACACCGCCGTCACCGCCTCCTGATCCAGCAACGTGCGATACACCACGCCATCAATGCGGATCCGCTGATACGACGCCGGCAACACCGAGACACCCAACCCCGCCGCCACCAGGCCGATGATGGTCATCGCCTCCCCGGCCTCCTGCGCGAAGTGCGGGCTGAAGCCGGCATCACGCGCCAGGCTCATCAATTGGGCATACAACCCGCTGCCGTAAGTCCGCGGGAAAAACACAAACGGTTCTTCGGCCAATTGCGCCAGGTGCAAACCCCGCTCACTGCCCTCTACCAACGGATGCCCGGCGTTCAGCACGGCCACCAAGGGCTCGCGCATCAGTTCCACGACGCTCAAGGAATCGGGCAACGGCAACGGTCGCATCAACCCCACCTGAATCGACTCATCCACCAGCGACTCGGCCACCTCCGTGCTGCTCATCTCCTGCAGATTCAAATGCACCGCCGGGAATGCCTGGCGAAACGCGAAGATCGCCTGTGGGATGCTGGAGTTGAACGGCGCAGAAGAGGTGAAGCCAATCTTCAACTCCCCCAGTTCCCCCAGCTGCGCCCGACGCGCCACGTCCGCCGCTTTATCCACCTGCGCCAGCACCAACCGCGCCTCTTGCAGGAACAACCTGCCGGCCTCGCTCAGCTCGACCCGACGATTGGTACGCTCAAACAACCGCGCACCTATCTCCTGCTCCAGCGCCTGGATCTGCTGGCTCAGGGGCGGCTGGGAGATCCCCAGCACCTGCGCGGCGCGGCCAAAATGCAGCTCTTCAGCCACGGCGATGAAGTAACGCAGGTGGCGCAATTCCATGAAAACCTCATTAGGTCGTAAAAGCTCTTAAACAGGTCGAACAATATATTGGAAAGAATCAATAGGGAGCTATATTCTTTTTTGCATTGCCAGCCCTGGCAGTCTTTCCTCCCCGAGGTCCCGCGTGAAATCTGCTGTCGCTCCGCTTGCTCAAGAAGTACCGCCCACCGCCCTCGATGAAGTGGTGGCACAGCTCAACGAGCAGTACATCGAAAAAGGCACCCCGATGTTCATGCGCACGGTGCTGGCGCTGTTCTCCGGCGGTTTCGCCACTTTCGCCCTGCTCTACTGCGTACAGCCGATGATGCCGGCGCTGTCCCACGAATTTTCCATCAATGCCGCGCAAAGCAGCCTGATTCTCTCGGTGGCCACCGGCATGCTCGCCATTGGCCTGCTGATCACCGGGCCGATTTCCGACACCCTGGGGCGCAAGCCGGTGATGGTTGCCGCGCTGTTCTGCGCCGCACTGTGCACCATCGCCAGCGGCTTGATGCCAAGCTGGGAAGGCATCCTGCTGATGCGCGCACTGGTGGGCCTGTCCCTCAGCGGCCTGGCAGCGGTGGCCATGACCTACCTGAGTGAAGAGATCCACCCGCAACACATCGGGCTGGCCATGGGCCTGTATATCGGCGGTAACGCGATTGGCGGCATGAGCGGCCGCTTGATCATCGGTGTGCTGATCGACTTCGTCAGTTGGCACACGGCGATGCTGATCATCGGCGCCCTGGCGCTGATCGCGGCCACGGTGTTCTGGAAGATCCTCCCCGAATCGCGCAACTTCCGCGCCAGCACCCTGCACCCGCGCAGCCTGGTGGACGGCTTCACCATGCACTTCAAGGACGCCGGCCTGCCGTGGCTGTTCCTCGAAGCCTTCGTGCTGATGGGCGCCTTTGTGACGATGTTCAACTACATCGGCTACCGCTTGCTGGCGGACCCGTACGATTTGAGCCAGGCCGTGGTAGGCCTGCTGTCGCTGGTCTACCTCTCGGGTATCTACAGCTCGGCGAAAATCGGCTCCCTGGCCGACCGCCTGGGCCGTCGCCGAGTGCTGTGGGGCACCATCGTGCTGATGCTCGGCGGCATCGCCCTGACGCTGTTTACCCCGCTGTGGCTGGTAGTGCCCGGCATGCTGATCTTCACCTTCGGCTTCTTCGGCGCCCACTCGGTGGCCAGCAGCTGGATCGGCCGCCGCGCACTAAGAGCCAAGGGCCAGGCGTCGTCGCTGTACCTGTTCAGTTACTACGTGGGGTCGAGTATTGCGGGGACGGCGGGCGGTTTCTTCTGGCACTACGCCGGGTGGAACGGGATTGGCGGGTTTATCGTCGCGCTGTTGATCGTCGCGTTGCTGGTGGCGTTGAAGCTGGCGAAGTTGCCGCCGTTGCAGGAAGCCAAGGCTTAACCAGCGCTTACAAAAAAGCCCGGCATCTGCCGGGCTTTTTCATTGCCGCGCGATCACTCGTGATACTGCGCCGACAACTCGTGCACCGCCCGCAGGAACGCACCTGCGTGCTCCGGATCAACTTCCGGAGTAATGCCGTGGCCAAGGTTGAACACGTGACCACTGCCTTTGCCGTAGCTGGCGAGGATGCGGCCCACTTCAGTACGGATCGCTTCCGGCTTGGCGTACAGCACGGTCGGGTCCATGTTGCCTTGCAGCGCAACCTTGTTGCCCACGCGGCGACGGGCTTCGCCGAGGTCGCAGGTCCAGTCCAGGCCCAGCGCGTCGGCGCCGGCGTCGGCGATGCTTTCCAGCCACAGGCCGCCGCCCTTGGTGAACATGATCACCGGCACCTTGCGGCCTTCGTGTTCGCGGATCAGGCCGCTGACGATCTT
>Ga0153921_1000403_pt1 | contig 24301 bp, 23 predicted proteins | sample TSNJ005MetaG_FD_104691 | JGI IMG/M metagenome (GOLD analysis project Ga0153921, IMG submission 104691) | Attine ant fungus gardens microbial communities from New Jersey, USA - TSNJ005 MetaG | ecosystem: Host-associated > Fungi > Mycelium > Unclassified | place: USA: New Jersey, Brendon T. Byrne... | reverse complement strand
GGCGTAAGCCCTCCCGAGGGCAGGTTGACGAACTGGACATTCATCAACTTACACCACGGCCACCCCTTCATTCCGCAACTTTCTGCCTTCGAGCTTTCTGCACACTTGTCGGTACATTACCGATTTGCACTTGCGACGGCGCGAAGTCGGGCACGCTCGACCCGCTGTTTTACGCCAGCCAGCCAGCGCCCGTACTCGTTGGCCCACGGGTCATTGGACAGCTTATCGGTCATGCGACTTTCTGGCGGGCGGATCAACGAGCGCTCGTTATCGGCTTGGAAGCCATCATGGGCAACTGTTCGGCGTGTTCAGTCGCATTCGTACCGTACCAGTACCCATCTTCGCTTTCCGGAAGTCGGCGGCTTGAAGTTGCGAGATTGATGGACGTCTGCTGTACGCTACGTTTCAACGTAGAAGGAGCACTGGCAAACCGATGCAGCACGCCTAGCGGGGAGCTAACGCCTCAACCAGCGCGGTATATGGTCAAGCGCCGTCATCAGCCTAGTTAGGATTCCAACGTCTATGATGTCAAGTTGCAATGAGTGGTCTGATGCGCTGAGACGATTCGCCGCTCCCAACGCCTACTCGTCGTCCGGCGCAAGCGCCGCCTCATAGTCTTTGCCGCCGTAGAAAACGCCCATGATCGAGACGACCTCCGTCTCCAACGTATAGGCGATGATCGCACGCTTGCGAAAATGCGTGATCCGTAGTCCAGGTAGCTAGTCGTCGCGCGCGACGCCTCGCGCTGCAAACGTTTGGAGCGTCATGCAAGAATCGACGATCGAATCAACGTAACGTTCGGCCGCCATCGGAGCGCCCGCGTCTGCGATGCGCTTCTAAAGGTCCCGCAGCTGATCAAGCGCTTCGGGCGCGAACTGAACGCGCCAATTCATTCTTGACGAGTGCGAGATTTTTTTAGCTCGGCACGCAACTGGTCGGCGGATAGTGCACGGCTTGGAACGTCGCGAAGTGTTTGCGCTGCAGGAATCACTTCGTTTCGCAACCACGCTTCAACGGCACGATCACGCTCGCGCAGCGCGCGAAGCGCGTCCCTTAGCACCTCGCTGTCTGACGCGTAGTCGCCACTCGCTACTTTTGTACGGACGTACTCCGCCATCTCGTTGGGCAACGTGATGCTCATCTGCTGCGTTGTTCTCATGGTAGCCTCCCTTAGTAGGATTAAATCCTACTTGATTTGCCCGTGGCTGCAACGGTCCGAATGACGCACGCACGGAAATTGGGCGGAAAGGAGAATTCGCCAGGCGATAGTTGGCCTCGACGCTTCACAAATCGATACCGAACGCTGCTTAATACTGAGGCATGGACGACGGACCTCCGGAGAAAACCGATTGGAAGTCGCATCGCACGCCAATAATCTTGGGTGGCCGTAGCTTTCTGAGCAAAAGACGTCGCGGGCTGCGAATATAAACCGCCCGGTGCCGGCGCACCCGGAACAGACGATACCGACCCTCTTAGGTGCCTCGATCACCGCATCGTGCAGCGTTGCGCCGCGACCTGTGCGTGACGCGATAGAGGACTTACGCGACGTCAGCTCAGCTGCCGCGTAGTTCAGAGGAAGTCCGCTTCAGGTCGGCGATGATCCACTGCAGACATTCTTCGGCACGCGGGTCGAGTTGTCTCCCAGCATGCGACATTACCGCCAACCGTCGCTGCGTAAGCACGGGATTGCTGAATGGAACAGCGGTCAATTCGTCCCGCACAAGTCGCTTGGCAACGGACACATACCCAGATGGCATGATTGCCTCCGGGATCGCCTGCGCGAAGCGGTATAAGATACTGCCCGTCTTCGACTACGAGGACCGGCGGGTAGTAGCCGGGAACGATGCGCGAATCGCGGCGTTCCCGGCTCGCGTCGACCAAGATCGGTGAGGGGCCGTAGCGCTGCATCCATCTTGTCCGTGGCAATGCGCTTGCTATCATTCGCCGCTTTCGCGACCTTTTTTCGCAGCGTACGCTCCGCATCCGTCAGTCGCGTGCGCTGCTGGAAGAGTTCCTGTTCAAGCCGGGGTCGCCTGCTCCGCGTTGAACTGGTCGATGAACACTTGATCTTAGACTCGTCGTCGGTCGCAGGCTCACGAAAGGCGTCTTCCATTGCCTTTGGGAGCTTGGCCTTGCTGCCCTAAGCGCGTTCCCAGAACAGTCGCGCGAACTCGCGGAGATCCGTGTGCGCGCCGAACATCTTCACGTACCGACGGTAGTCGGCCTGGATCTGCACTGAAGACACATGCGTGAGGTTCCCGGTTCGTAATTTCGTGCGTTCGTGGTCGCGACGCTTCGTTGTCGGTCGCATCGTTGCCGACCTTTCACAGCGCTTCTTTGCACAGGGCCAGCATCTTCTTAACGACGGTACACGCATAGTTTAGTTGCATTTCACCGGTAAAGAGCGCGCGCACATCCAACTGACGCACAGCAATCCCGGCGCCTTTGAGATTTTGCATGGTGACCGTCCGTTCCATGCTCGAAGGTGTGACTTAACGACTGGGAGCTTCCGCTGTCTGCGCGCAGCAATTCGGCAGGCGATGGGTCAATGGATGTCCCGGTCCTTGATGTGGTTATGACGGAAGGCGCATAGTCGCTCCTTTGCGAGCCCTGGTCGCTTGCATGTCGCGGCGTCCCGTTCGACCCCGCCATAGACGGTTCTCCAATCACAGGCGCGGGCGTCATACTGTCGGCAGCAGTGAGAGACTTCCCCGATATAAAAGCGCTGGGCATAAGAGACGACCAGAACACGTCGTGCGCCAAGAGAAACGGGGCGAAAAGGTTCATTAATCTCACTGGGCTACAGTCGGGATTGAAACCAGCGGGATGCGCAGGGTTGAAGGGTACGCAGAATGATCTTCGGACGAGCACGGACGCGCGCGGCTCATCAGTTTGTCGCGCCACCGCTGCATTCATTTCTGCCGCTTTGACGCTTCCTTTTTCGCGTTTTTCGCTGCCTTCTTTTCCTTTGGCGTCTTCGTGGCCACCTTCTTTTGCGCCTTTTTCGCGTCTTGAGCTTTGCTCACTTCATTTCCCCTATGGGCTTCCGGCCGTTAAATAGTCAAACGCCTAGGCATAGCCCACGCAAGCCGTAGGCCAGTCCCGGCCGTCCTCTTTGTTCGCAGTAGCGGAGGCTCACAGGATCCTCACGCAGTCGGGTCACCGCCGGCCATTTCCGACAGTCTCATCCAACGAACCTCCCACTCGTCCGCCGGCATCGGCATCGTGTCTGACCGCTATGGCGCGCCTATTGAACGGAGGATCGCTGACTACCGCAGCCGTGAGCCGCTCGCAGCGGCAGAGGTCGTCCAGGTGAGTCTGCTGGGTAACGATGACTGCCTTGCAGTCTCGCACGCGCTTGCTGCGTTTGATTTGGCATGCGGCCGTTTAGCCAGAACGTTACCGATGCACATAGCAATTGAAGGATGCGATCCGCCAGGCACACGGTTCGGATAGGTGATTCTTGTTCGTTAGCCTTTCAGTGCTCTCAGAATTGCGTGGTGATCGAACGGCTTCTGACAACGCGGATAGTGTCGATAGCCTTCAGCCAGGGCATCGATCCCGTAGCCAGTCGCAAAGACGAAACGGATGTCCCGCAATGCGAGCGCATCGGCTACCGGATACGACTTCTCGCCGTTCAGATCGACGTCCAGAACCGCAGCGTCGACTATTTCGCGCCCCTCTTCGAGCAGCGCGACCGCTTCCTGCGCGCTGGCAACCGGCCCGACGACGTGAGCTCCGGCCTCCTCTAATACGGTTGAGAGCCCGAGCGCCACCAGATAGTCGTCCTCGACGACCATGATTCTTCGACCGTCGAGCATTCCCGCCTGTTCGTTCATGTCCGCCCTCTATGCTTCATGCGAGTTCGCCGACGGTAACGGTATTTCGATGTGACACGACACGCCATCCGGAGCGAAAGCGAGATTCGTGCGCGCGCGCAGCGTGAATCGCAGTGCTTTCTCAATCAACTGCCGCCCGAAACCGGTCTTCGAGCTGTCGGGTGGAACCGACACACCGCTTTCGATCCAGTCGATGACGAGAGATGCGGCATCGTGCCCTCTGGGCTCCACCTTCCAACGCACCTCCAGCCGAGCCGCTTCGTTTTTCAAGGCGCCGTACTTGACCGCGTTAGTGGTCAGTTCATGTAAAACCAGCGCGATCGTTTGCACGTTGCGAAAGCCAAGGGGCACAACCGGCCCTCGCAGCACAATACGGTCGCTGCCTGCGACGCCGAGTGCATCGAACTCCAGCTTCACGATGTCCCCGAGGTTGATCAGGTTGCCGTCCGCTTCACCGATGAGACCTTGCAGACGACCGAGCGCGGCCAGGCGGCTGTTGAAGGTCTGGAGTGCGACGTCTTGCTTGAGCGTCTGCTGTGCGATCGACTGGATCACCGTGAGCAGGTTGCGGGTGCGGTGCTGCAGTTCGGCTATCAACACGTTCTGCCGCTCTTCCGCATGCACCATGCCCGTTACGTCGACGAAGGCCACCACGACGCCATCGGATTTCCGCTCGCCGTTTCGATAGGGCGCAAGGCGCATCAGGAAATGAGTCAGCTTGTCCTTGCTGCACACGTGCCGCTCCCGCGGCGTATCCGTATTGAGCACGGCTTCGATATCCGCCTCCAGTCCGGGCAGATCCAGCCGGGTCACAAGCTCCGTAATCGGACGTCCACGGTCGATCGTGCGAATGTGGAAAATACGGTCCATCGCTGGCGTGAACGAACGGATCACGAGATTACGGTCGAGGAATACGGTGGCGACCGACGTGCTCTCGAACAGGTTCTGCAAGTCGCTGTTCGAGCGATCGAGCGCCTCGATCTTGCGACTCAGTTCGAGGTTGACCGTGTGCAACTCTTCGTTGAGCGACACGAGTTCTTCCTTCGATGCCTCCAGCTCTTCGTTGGACGACTGCATTTCCTCGTTGACCGACACCAGTTCCTCGTTCGATGACTTGAGCTCCTCGAGCGCAGTCTCATACTCTTCGATCATCGACTGCAGGCGTTCACGGGTGTCGCGCAACTCCTTCTCGACCTGCACGGCGGTCCGCTCGTGCGTGGCCTGGGCGCGCATGAGCGCCTCTTCCCGTGAAAGCACGGGCCCCTGGTCGTTGAAGACCACGAGGTACATCCGCTCGCCGTTGGTCTGGTCGGTCAGCGGCTCGACGGTCAGGCTGATCTCCTGTACGCGGCCGTCCTCGCTCTCGATCACCACGCCTTCGCGTATGACCTGTCGACCCGACTCGACGGCCTCGCGGAACACCGAACGCAGATCGAGCCCCAGTCCCTTGCGCGCCATGGTGAATAGCTGGCGCGTCGGCGCACCGGCTGCGGCCTCCAGGTACTTGCCCGTGCGTGCGGAGTAGTACAGCACATCGCCATCGCGCGAAGCGAGCACATGAGGGGGCGTGAACCGCTCCAGCATGTGGTTATCGACCACGAGGCGCAGCGACGCACCGGTCAGCGCAGGGCGGCCGGGTGCAAGCCCGGCGATGTGACCGATCTTGAGCGACGACACCGACAGCGGCACGCGAAGCTGCGGCGACACGTCAGCGCGGCGGCGAAAGATCCGGTGCTTCTTTTCGATCGGTACAAACAACTCGTCGAACTGGCTGACGCCTTCCGACGTACCGAGAAACAGGTAGCCATCGGGGCGAAGTGCGTAGTGGAAAGTCGGAATGACCTGGTTTTGAATCTCTGCGCCGAAGTAAATCAGCAGATTGCGGCACGAGACAAGGTCGATCCGCGAGAACGGCGGGTCACGAATCACGCTGTGCGGCGAAAAGATGCAGAGATCGCGGACTTCTTTTGCAAGAACATAACTGCTGCCGTCGGGGATGAAAAATCGCTGGCGCCGCTCGTCCGACACGCCATCCAGCAACGGCAGCGGATAACGTGCCGAGCGCGCCACGCCGAGCGCCGCGTCGTCGATATCGGTCGCAAAGATTTGCACACGCGGCGCCTGGTCGGACCGGTCCATGTGCTCGCGCATGAGCATGGCGATGGAATACACTTCCTCGCCGGTCGCACAACCGGGCACCCAAACGCGGATGGTGTCGTTGACACCGCGCGCTTCGAACAGTTTCGGTAAGACAACATCCGAGAGCGCTTCGAACGCCTGAGCATCGCGAAAGAAGCTGGTGACATTGATGAGCAGGTCGCGAAATAATGCCGTGACCTCTTGCGCGTCGTTGGACAGTCGTGCGACATACGCTTCCGGCGTCTCCACCTCCAGGACTTGCATGCGCCGCTGCACACGGCGCAGAAAGGTTCTTACCTTGTAGCCGCTGAAATCATGGCCGACCTGGTGACGCAGAATTGTGTAGATCGCATTGCGGGCTTCGTCAAAAGCGGCACTCTCGATCTGTGCATCGGAAGCTCCGGTCAGCTTGTCGAGCATGAATCTACCCGCTGCAAAACGAGCCAGCTTGGCGCCCATCTTCTCTGCGGGTATGGCAAAGTCGACCAGACCACTGGAAATTGCGCTCTCGGGCATGTTGGCGTGATGAGGACCGAACCCGTCGGCCACCTGCGCGAGAGTGAGCCCGCCGCGCTCCTTGATGGCCTTGATGCCCAGTGTCCCGTCCGAGTCGCCGCCGGAGAGCACCACGCCGGCGGACAATTCGCCGACGTCGGTCGCCAGTGCGCTGAAAAATAGATCGATGGGCCTGCGCTCCCGCCGACGTGCATCCTGCGCATGTACGTGCAGCCTGCGATGCTCCACGCTTACCACCGCGTCGGTCGGCAACAGATAAACAGTGTCGACTTCGATCACCGTGTTGTCGGTAATCACGCGCACCGGCATGTCCGTGAAGCGCGCCACGATCTCCGGCAGCATGCTCTCGCGATCGGGGCTCAGATGGGTGATGATCACACACGCCAATCCGGGCTTCTCGGGCATACCGCGAAAGAAGCCTTCCAGTGCCTCAACGCCGCCGGCAGAGGCGCCCAGGCCTACGATCGGAAAATCGGCCACTGATGTCATGCTTTTTCCGACGCAGCGCGTGCCTTGCCGTGCGCCCGTGCTAGTCGCTGCGGCGGCAAGGCTTGCTTGCTGCCGGATAGAGCACGGTGTGACGCCTGCTCCTCCAATAGCCTTAGTCCCGCGCGGACGACTTCGCTGGCGGAGCTATAGCGACCGGTAGCAACTTCTGCCCTGATAAATGCGGAGAGATGTTCCGTGACACTGATGCTCAACGCGTATTTGCTGGGCATGGGCTATTCGCCGTCGGGTGGGTAACACCTCATAGTACCCCTCTTCGAAAACAACTGTCTCATCATAACAACGGGTCGCTCTGGAGCAGCAGCAACGCTCAGGCGCTGAGGATGCACTATGGTCCGTTGTTCGACGCTTGGTAGAGAAGCGGCTAATCGTGCAAGAGGAATTTCACTGGCCGAGGCGACAGGCAGTGGGGACACACTAAAAATTCGTGCCTCAATCGCGACGGATCAAGCTTTGCGCGATGCTTCGGTTCGGGCCCGCGGCTGGAGACTGTATTGCCAATTGCCTGACGGCTTCACCGCCGTTTCGAGAGGGGCAATCTCAGCGAGAATCGCTAGCATGAATGGATGCCCCTTCGGGGATCTGGAATTCGGTTTCGCGAACCGCTCGTTGGTCGCTGCTGCGGGTCTCTGTGCGCGACGCGGACGTACAGAAAGTACAGACTGCCCGCCGTTCTTGACCGTTGCCTTTTCGGCGGGCGTGCGCACCGGAATCAACCGATCCACCGCCGCATTGACACGACGCAGCGCATACGTTCGGTGCTGAAGTCTTTCGCGGGTGTACTTGGCGGCCTCCGTCGGTGCCGGATCGAATTGCACGATACCGCAGAATTCACCTCGTGGTTCCAGCAAGTTCTTGCGTAAGGCGCATCGCCAGGTAAAACCGGGAATTCACCTCATACAATCTAGATCCTTTGCGGCCGCCTTGCTGTTCTGTCTGTAAGAGCGGGTTCTTCCTTCGGATGCGGCGAATTGAACCCTAAGCTACCGGTGCGTCGTTTCGCGCGCGACGTTGCGTGCAGGTTCACGCCCTCCTTTTTGCCCGTTCCTGCGCCTTTTTTGTTCGCCGGTTACTCGGTAATTCCGGGCTCACCTCCATACGGTCTTCGTTTTGGACAGTCAGGTCTTCCCGTCCTCCGACACTGGTAACCTGCTGCGTATGGTGTGCGCAGGTCAGCGGCTACGACAGATGACTATGGCATTTGCTTACCCGCCGCGATAGCTCTGTTGCGTCGCTGACTGCGTCCCCGCTCGGACAGTGCACTCATTAGGCGGTTAAGGAATAAGAAGGGTGGTTCTCGCGAAAAGTGCCCACTTGTCAGGGTGCCATCCGCGGCATACAACGTCGGAGGGCTAGATCGCTTCTGCTGCGGTTCCGGCAAGGACCAAGATGCGGAAGCCACCCGTACTGGTTTGAGCCACGAAGCTGAACACCGAAGGAGGTGGCATGACACGTCGTGTACCGCTGGACGATGAACAGGAATGCGCGTTTTGGCGGACCGACGCACGAGCTGAAGCAGCCAAGGCGAGTCGGCGCATCCTCATTGGCCATGCCGATGAAGCGATCGGTTCGTCATTATCGCTGCTGCTTAGACTCAAGAACTATCAGGTGGCTCACGCGACGGAAGTCGGTAAGCTAAGCCGGTACGTTGAAAGTTGGCGCCCACATGCCTTACTACTGGATACCCGACTAGATGCAGCGTCGCACTACGCATTTGTTCGAGCCATACGCAATGGCGATCAGATGGGCGATATGCTGATTCTCGCGATGAGTAACATCTTTCCGTTGGACTCAGTGCAGAACTTGAAAGAGGCAGGCTTCGATGGGCACGTCCGGCGACCGTGTTCGGTATGGCGTGTAGCCGACCTGATGGACGGTCACTTTGGTCGCCAGTGAGGCTTTGAGTCACCGCCCTTCTGTTTGCCAACCTTCGGCCGACGTGCCCGGTCCCAAGCGATCGCATCCGCCTGGCTCGCTCGATAGCCTCGTCTACCCCGTTGCGCTGCAACTCGCGACTTATAGTGGAAGCACCGCGTCCCAGCCTGGCTGGGATCGACCGAATCGATAATCCGGACACCGGCGAGCGGGAAATCTCCTCTCGCTCGGCGAGCGTCAGCTTCCTTCGCAACACCTCCGCTGCTCCCGCAGATTCTAGGTATTGCATCGACCGCTTAAATCCGCCGGTCGCAGCGGACAGGTAATCTTCTCGTGCGCTTCTGGCAGTTGCTATGACGCCAAATTGTTGCTTTCGTTGTTCTTGATCGAGTTGCTGTTGTTGTACGACCCGCAGTTTGTTTGCGAAAAAGAGCTGTCCGCTCTTTGGGCGAAAGTTCGGTCGTGGCAGATTTTCAAAAGGCGACAAAAACGTGTAGCTGTTTCCCTTGGTTCTTGTGCATTTTGATGTAACGTGTGCCCGTCAAATGCCGAGTGAAACATCTGTAGATCCAAGGCCGGCCATCCGCTACGTGTAAAGGCCATTGCGAGCATCATTTGATAAGTGCACACCGGCAAGTTCTAGAAGCCGTAGGGCGCATCGCCCCAACGCCGCAGGACACGATAATCGTGGTCTGGCAGAACGACCATTAGAGCCTCCGCCGCCTCTAAGACGCGCTTCATATGGCCTCTTTTTACGAGATTGCCAACTAGCCCGTAGAAGTACCACGCGAAGGGCATTCCAATGCGTTCGTCAAACTGCGTGATCTTGCCGTACAGGCTTGAGACGTCAAGGTTTCTCGTGTTCTTCAGTGCGGCGACCTTGCGGGTGTGCGTCCACTGAGGCACAAAGCTCAGTTTTCGGCCGCGATGCTGGTTGACGTCCTGTGTGTTGAACGTCCAGCGTTGGCAGATACGCTCTCCCGACCGGCCGGCACTGGACTCGGTCCAGTCATCGAAGAATCGGCGACCGGGCCATCCGAGATGATCGTAGCTGGTCGTGAGTTCCCGTACGGTCACAATGCGCTGGTCGCCAGTAGCCGTGTTCGTCTCAGTCAGTCCTCGGTCGCCGTCTCTGCGGCGACGCTCCAGATACGTTTCTTCGGCAATCGCGGCGAACCGCTGCATGTCGATTACTTCTTGTAGTCGGTAGCGCGGCACGCCGAGCTCGCGGCGTTGGAAGCGCTCCTCGGTCCCCATGCTGCTTGAACCATGCCGCAGGTCTACGACGTCTCTTAAGCCAGAGCGGTCCGTGCGGGGAAGAAGTTCGCGCTCTACGGACTCCTGCTCCTCCCAAACCGCGACCTGCACGAAATTGTCCTGTTGGCCACCACGGTCATGAACGAAGTAATGCAGCAACCGCTGATTTTCAGTGAACAGGTATCCCGCATCCTTGTGCGCTAGCCACACCGCGCGTGCGGAACCGCCATGGGCGTACAGTTCAGCGTCGATCCACGCTCGATAGTCCGGCGATATTTCGCGGCCGTCAGCATCAACAACCCGAGCCGGCGACGTTCCGTATAAATCGCGCGTCGCGACATAACGCAGGTATCGGTAGTCGGTGCGCGTCGCGAACGTCATCAGAAGGTCCGCGTGCTTCTTCGTGACCGCTGTCGCTGCGACGATCGTGTCTAATGCGTCCGTCTGTAGCTCATACTCTTTGCGCATATGAGATCCTATCGCTTCGGGGGCGAGCGCCACCACATCGACGTTATCAGCGAACCCGGCCCGCAAAATCCTGTACCCGCACGATGGACGGCCCATAGATCATCGCGACCGCATTCCCTGCCGCGCCCAATGTTGTGATGGCGGCGATGGACAACCGCGACCCTTACGCCCGATTTGTCGAGGAGCTAGGACAGCTTTTTAGCAAGCATGTAGAGCGGATCAGCAAAGGCTTTGCGGTTATGGCGCTTTCCTCAGTCGTGGCCACAGAGCTCCGATAAAGACTTTTCCAGCATGTCGGCCGCGTCGAAATGAAGCTGCATAACGGCATCGATTTGCGAATCGTCGGTGAAGTGAGCGAAGCGGAAGATCGTGCCCAAAGCGACTGGTCGGAGACGTTATTTTTGGCGAGGCGACCGCGGCATTCATTTTGGAAGCGTATCAGCTTTCTCGGCGGACGTGAGCGGCGCTTGAGATCGATGAGCGGTGCTTACTCTTCGACGAACTAATTCGTCTAGGACCGTCACATCGACAATAGGCTTCAGGAACGTGGTGACCCCATTGCCGCGCAATCGCTCGGCTTGGTCCACAAAGCCCGTCACCATGATGAGCGGCAAATCGGGCTGCTCCTTTTGCAGGCGCTCCGCAAGATCCAACCCATTCATGCGACCGGGCATCTGCACATCCGAAATCACCACCTGGAAGTGATGAGGGGGTTGAAGATGGCGGTAGGCGTCGTCGGCATTCGCCGCATGAGTGACCTCATAACCCAACGTTGAGAACATCGCAGCCTGCGCGTCCGCGACCATCGCATCGTCTTCGACGAGAAGCAACCGGATGCCAGTTGCCGCGTTGCTCAGGCCGGCGCTGACGCTGTCCCGCTCGACCGTTTTATTATCCATGTAAGGGCTCTGCGCCCGTGGCAGGAAGAGGCTCACCACGGTGCCTCCTGCGGGTGAGGGCCCAATGGTGCAATGACCGCCCGAAAGCTCGCAGAACGATCTGACCTGAGACAGGCCAAGCCCGGTTCCCTGACCGGGCGGCTTGGTTGTAAAAAACGGTTCAAAAGCGCGTGCAACTGTGGCGGGATCAATACCGGTGCCGGTATCTCGCATTTCGATGCGAACGAAATCTCCTCGTATCGTCGAATCGTTGCCGTTGCGCGAGACGCTGACGTTCGACAGCGCAATGCTTAGACAGCCCTGCCCACTCATCGCATCACGCGCATTGATCGCAATGTTAAGGAGCGCAAGTTCGAACTCCGCCAGATCGACGTAGACGTCCCACAATCCTTCGGCTACGGACACCTCGAACTGGACGCCGTCGCCACTAGCGGACTTCAGCAATTCAGCGTGATTTGACCAATTGCGAAGAGTGAGCTTCTCAGGTCGTATCGGATGCTTCCTGCTCACGGATAGCAGTCTTCGGGTGAGTCTCTGTCCGCGCTGCACAGTCTCCATAATTCCCTCGACAGGCGTACCGAACTGCGCCGAACCTCGTTCGCGCGCAGCCGCCTGTGCATAACCCACGATCGCCATCAACAAGTTATTGAAGTCGTGCGCGACCAGCGCGACCATATTGCCCAGTGTTTCCAGGCGCTGGTTGTCCTTGGCGGCCGTCTCGATAGAAGCGCGCATAGATTTTTCTTCTTCGGCGCGTCGCCATAACGACTCTTCATGTCGCAGGCGCTTCAACGAGAAAACAAGGAGCAGAAACAGCGCGGCCGAGGGAACTAGCGTAGCGATCGCGACAGTTGTGAATCGGTCGAGCCAAGCCATCCAGATGAAATGGAGTGGATAACCGGCCGTCACGTAGGCGTCGTAGGCGCCCACGCGACGGAAAGCAAGGATCTTCTCCTGGCCGTCGACGGTGGATTTCATTGTCACCATGCCAGCGTCGTGTCCGCTGGCGAGGAGATGAAAGAATGCGGTGTCGCGAGACACGCGTTCTGGGCGACCCTGCGGACTCGGCCACCATGCCAGCACAGCGCCGTCGCCCCTAATCATGCCAATTGTCAAGGGCTTTTCATCTTCGAGTTGACGATAGAAGTCCTCGAAATACGCCGGAGACATAGAGATCGAGACAAGCCCCCCAAAACGTCCGTGTTCACCGAGACGACTTCTAATGACGTTGAACGTGGCGTTGCCCGTTACGCGCCCTTTCATGGGGCCGGAGATATACAGCCGTGTGGGCTGCGCCCGTGCATCGATGAAATCAACGCGATTGGCGATATTGAGGTTGGGCGTCGGATAGCGAAGACTTGTTGCCGCCAGTCGGCCATCGGCAGCCCAAACCGACAAAGCATCGACTTGTGCGTGACCATGGACGAGCTGCGCCAGATGATCGTAGAACGCGCGATCACGACGAAGCCCGTCGTCGTCGCGTTCCACGATTGTGTCGAGGACTCGCTCCGCCAAGGCGGCATCGATATCGAAAATCTTTTGAGCGTGCTCTTCCGCAATGTACGTCGAGCGCTCTGTTGTATCACGGGCAGCAAGTATGCGGTCGTGCCAGTCCTGCCAACCAAAAAACGCTAAGAAGGTGCAAGGGGCCAACACGCTGAGTATGAGCGCCACAACGAACGCATTGTGCATCCGACGAAAATGAGACTGTGCGATGCTGTCTTCTGCGCGGCCGTATGCCGATTGTTGCATGGTCATTTTTACGCCCGGACGCGAAAGGCGTTCAAGCCGCGCAATTCTACTCCGGCACGCGGAAGTTCCTGAGGGATCGTTCAGGCCAAGGCGTAACGTCCATGCATCGTCTCGCGACGTCCGACATTCGCCTCGTTGCGGGCGCGAAGACGGTGATTTCGATGGCACCGTGTCCGAACAGGCATAGATCGAGCTAGCTAGAAACTGCGGCGCCGGCGGTCGCTCCGGGGACGCCAGTGGTCAACGACCCGTACATCACGGAGCCGGACGCATGTCGACGGCCATCGGTGAGCCGGACATGGTCGACACGCGTCTAGATCCGCGGCTGTCGCGCGTGTTTGCAAGTCACGAACGGGGACATCCGAACGTTTGCTGGCTGCTGGTCAAGGAGCACGACCATTTATCACCCGCCTTCTCGTGAATTGCGGCAGCGAAGGCGATAGTCGATGTGGCGCAGTACCGGCGGATAAAGGCGCACGACGCGGAATTTGGGGATAACGCCGTTGTATTCAGCATCGGCGCGATCGTGATCGCGGCGCTGATGGACCGTATCTGCAACCGGCCACGAAGCTTCGCAACCTAATTGCGTAGGCGAGCCGATGACCGAGCAACTTCTGCTTGCCTCCGCTGCTGTGCTCGCAGGCGTGTCCAGACTGGCGACCATCTTCCGGGTGGATCTTAAGTGCCCGGCCCGTGCTGTAGGCGTCTCAACGGCGGGTCGCACGGTCCTTTCAGCTGTATGCACGGCGGGCGTTACGGGGACCGATCTAGCCACACAAAGGGAATGCGGTCGCAAGGGGTTATTTGTAGCGGTCCTCGCCCGCTTGCATCACGAGGATCCAGTCTTTAATCACAGTTTTTTGTGCGTTCGCGATGTGTCGCGAGCCGCTAACGTGACTTTTAACCTTCGGCACGGTTATCTCCCGCAGCGATCAACGCAAGCCGCTCTCGCATCTTCATGTTTCGATCGTCCTCGGAGAAGAAGCGTGCAAGCGCAGATCATGAACGCTAGTTCCGCGCGCGAGCCTGTTGCAGGCAAGAGCATCGTCGCGGAAGTGCGAGAAATCATGCTCGCCGAAGAACTCATCCGGCTCGGCGCGCGGCTGCAATTGCTCGAAGCGGAAACGACTCTCTCGCGTGACCGGCTGCTGAAGCTCTACAAGGAAGTCAGAGGCGTATCGCCGCCCAAGGGCATGCTGCCCTTCTCGGCCGACTGGTTTCTCACGTGGCGGCCCAATATTCATTCGTCGCTCTTTCATTCGATCTTCCGTAACGTCCGCCCGCTCGTCGGCGAGACCGGCGCACGCGCGACGCTTCGTGCTCTCATCGAGAGCTATCGGCTTTATCTGCAAACGGTGGACGCGCATGGCGAAGAGGCCGTGCTGTCTTTCACGCGGGCTTGGACGCTGCCGCGCTTCTTCGATGCAGGCGTGCTGCATCTGAACACATGCACGCGCTGCGGCGGCCGTTTCATCGGCCACGCATGCAATGACTTCACATGCGGTCTGTGCCAACCTCCATCGCGAGCGGGCAAGACCGTTTGATCGCGCAAGACGGGTAAGGATTCGAAAGGATCGACAGCGTCAAGCGCGTCGAGCATGCGCCGTTATGCCGGACTGGCAAAACGTCTTACGAAGAGGCACATGATGCAGATCGGCGGTTCGACTCCATCCCCTTATGCGAGCATGACTGACATGCCCGCGCGACGCGACGCCAACATCGATATCGACGCCACGAAACAGCCGACCGCACCGGACACGGTCACGGCACAGGCAGTCGAACCCGCACCGGTAGCGACAGAGGTGGCGGCCTCGTCGGTCAGGCAGTTCGCATCGGGTGCGCTCGGCCTCGATAGCCCCGGCAAATCCAGCGACGACACCAGCGCGTTTTATACCGCCGGAAAATGGGTCGCGGCGGCAGTTACCGTCGGCAAGATCATTTCGTTGTTCGTATGATGTCCCGAAACATTCGATAACAGCTGGAAAGAACCTCGTCACCCCTAACGCTTCTCGCCGCATTGATTGCGGTTGTGCTGAGCGACCATATCGATGCACGCTGCGTGAACCCTTTCATCGCATGCAGCGGCTTTTCAACGATAAACGTCCAGGCTCATGCACGCTCATACTCATAGAAAGTCTCTCCATTCTTCTTTGCACGCCGTGCTCGCCGGCTTCGCGCTCATGCTGCCCATGTTGCACGTATCGGCGGAAGAGTTGCCGGATATCTGCTCCGCACTGAAGTCCATCGTCGCCGCCGAATCCTTCGCGACGCTCGGCAGGAACGCCGCGCTGATGCCCGCAGGATCGCCCGGTCAAGGCACATGCCGCAGCAGCCGTCATGTCTACGATTGCCGCTGGAGGGCGCACTGGGGCGCCGATGGCGTAGTCGCCGATCCGCTGCAGGAACTAGGCGCGGATATCGCCGCATGCTTTCCGGATGTGCGCCATGACGTCAACACGGCGACGCGCCAGCACTTCATCGTGCGCGACGAAACGGCAAAGCATGCCGTGAGTCTGACCGCGAGCATCGACGGTCCTTTCTCGCTGCGTCTGCGTGTCGTGCGTTAGGTCGACACGATGCGCGCAACCGGCATGCTCACGCACGCGCTGCGGGTATTCATGCGATGCGTTGCAATAGCCGTATGCGCAAGCGTATCGTCCGGTTGCACCTGGACGCTCCTCACCGCCGCCGATACCGCGGGCTCGCTGGTGCAGGCGGGCATGTCGGTCGCATCGAAGTACTCGTCGCCGAACTACGTCACCGGTGCGCCCGCCTCGCTGCGATCCGTCTGCATCGAACTGAACCAGACCGTGCCCGCCGGCGATATCGTCCCCGTGCTGCAAATAGCGTTGCAGCGTCGCGGTGTCGATTCGATGGTCTATAACCCCGGCACGTCTCCGCCCGGCTGCGAAGCGATGCTCGTCTATGCAACGACCACGAGCTGGGGCAATCCGAGCTTCAGCGACGATCCCGAAGCGTATCTGTCTGCCATCGACCTGACCTTGTTGCGGCAAGGGCACGTACTCGTGACGGCCCGTTATCAGGCGCATGGTTACACGCTCGACCGCTTTTCGAGCGCGCAGCGAAAAGTGGATGCGCTCGTCGACAAGATGGTGGCGTGGCGCGGGCCCTAGTTCCTTTCCGTGCCTTTCACAAGCCAAGGTTCACCCGAACGCGATGCTATTCTGGCCCGGCCTCTGGATACGTCCTCGTTTCCGGCTCGTTTTGCGGGCGCAGACGAGCCGGTCTTTTTCGAGCGATGGCGTCCTAATGCACGAGCTTGGCGCGTAGCATCGCGATATCGCTCTGTCCGAGCGAAAGACCGCGGGTGAGGTATTCGTTCAATGTGCCGAAGCGGTTCTGGAGTTCGTCGAATGCCGCTTCGATGGTCGCACTTTGCGCCTGATGCAGCGGCGCGACGGCAACCAGCGGCACGCCCACTCGCGCCGCATGCGCCGACATGCGCGCCGCAATCTGCGCTTCGGCCGCGACGTTCGTCACCAGATAGTCCTGAATGATCACATCGAGCGGCACATCGGCGATGGCAAGAATCAGCGCCGCCGCCCAACCGGTTCTGTCCTTGCCGGTTGCGCCGTGCACGACTTGCCGCCCCGCCGTGCGTGCGAGCCGCGTCAGCAACGCGCCGAACTGCGCGCGCGCCGTCGCATCAGCGATCATCTGGAGCTGATGGTCGATCATCCATGCAAGTGCCGCCGCGGCATCCGTGGGACGTTCAGCGCCTATGTCGATGGGCGCGATCTCATGCGTCTCGCGCAATGCACCCTCAGGCACGCGATCCGGCATAACCGTGGCTTCGTTCAGCGTGCGCAGATCGTGGATCGTAACTAGCGATAGACGCTGAATCGCGATCAGGTCCGAATCGTCCGCGTTCATCCCGCCGGAACGATAGAACACGCCGCGCCGCACGCGACGGCCATCGACTGTGGGATAGCCATCGCCCGTGCCGGCCATGTCGCGAAAGTTTTCTATCGACGTCAAGCGCGGCGCTTCGGGCACGGCGGCGCTGTCGCTCGCGCCGCCGCACGCGGAAAGCAGGCTCGTGCCCGCGCCAGCCAAGAGCATGGCGCTCGCACTGCTGCACAAGAACCGACGGCGCGACAACGAAACCGATATGGAAGAGAGGGACATAGGTGTTGTTCTTATGATCGAAGCGACCGCGCACGCGCATCCCGGTCAGGCACGATGATGCGCACGATCAGTCCGCCGCCCGCCGCGTTGCCGATCTCGCATCGTCCATCCAGTTCGCGCGCGAGCCTTGCGACGATCGCCAGTCCGAGGCCGCAATGACCGTCGCCGCTGCGCGCCGGATCGAGCCGCACGAACGGCCGCATCGCGTCTTCGATACGCTCGTCGGGAATGCCGGGGCCGTGATCGCTTACTTCGATGAGCCATGCATCGGCAAGGCGCGCGGTACGAATCTCGACTGGCGGTTCGCCATGTTCGAGCGCGTTGTCGACGAGGTTCGTCATCAACCGGTCGATGACCGTGCGTGGAAGGCAGAACGCGTCGCCCGCTCCGAGCGAGAGCGAGAATAGTGCATCGACGCCATCGTCCGGCGCAGGAAACTGCTCGGCGATGAAGGCATCGACATGGCTTACCGATGTATCCGCCGGCGCGCGTGCGGCAAACTCGAGAAACTGCTGCACGATGCGCGTCAACGAGTCGATATCGCGCAGCGTGTCCTTGCGTCCGCTAGAATCGTCATCCTGCTGCACGGTCGCGCGCAGGCGCAGACGCGTGAGCGGTGCTTTCAGATCGTGCGCAACGCCCGCGAGCATCACGGTCTTGTCGTCCTCGGCGTCGGACACGCGGCGCATCATCCGATTGAACGCGCCGATGAGTTCGCGCAACTCGCGCGGCCCCTTCTCGTCGACAGGCGCGGGACGCTCGCCATCGCCGAAGCGTCGTGCGGTCTGGGCGACGCGTGCGAGCGGACGCTGCAATTGCCACGTCGCAATCAGCGACAGGAGCACGGCCCCGAGCAACATGACGACCGACTCTGCGACGAACGGCGCGGGATGCGGCACGTCGATCGGTGTGACGATCCAAAAGCTGCTCGACGGATAGCGCACCCACAGGCGTGACATCGCGTTCGCATCGGTATCGACTGCGATGCGCGTGCCGGGCGGAAGCCCTTCTTCCAGCTGCCGCGCAAGATGCGCATGACGCGTTCCAGCGGGCGCATGCAATTCGACAGGCTTCGGCATGTTCCACACCGGCACCGTGTGCACGTGCATCGCGCGGGCGAGGCGGCCATCGAGCGCGGCATCGCTATGTGCCGCTTCGAGCACGAGCAGCAAGCCGCGCGCATAGCCATCGGCCTCGTTACGCCTTCCCTGATTCATCAGGATGGCGAACCATCCGCCTTGCACGATCAACAACACGACGATCGATATGAGCGCCGTGCGGCCAAACAGCGTATTGCAGACGCCCGCCGCGCGTAGACGCAGCCACCGGACCACTGCCTGCACACGCATCAGGCCACGCGCGAGTCGAATACGGCGCCGTCGATATCGGGCACGAACACATAGCCCTGGCCTCGGACGGTCTGCACGTGACGCGGATTCGAAGGATCGTCCTCGATGATGCGGCGCAGCCGCCAGATCGGCACGTCGAGCCCGCGATCGCGAAGCGACAGATCGTCGCCGCGCAGCAGATCATGGATGAGCACGCGCGAAAGCACCTTGTACGGATGCTTCATAAATATCTTGAGCAGCGCGAACTCGCTGTCGCGCAGCGCGATGCGCTCGTCGCCATCGACCAGTGAACGCGTCACGAAGTCCAGCTCGAAGCGGCCGACGCGTTCGCGCGCGCACGGCTCGGGACGGCTCGGCACGCTCGCGCGACGGCGCAGTACGGTCTCGATGCGCGCAAGCAGCTCCCGCGGATCGAAGGGCTTCGCGAGGTAATCGTCCGCGCCCGCCTGAAGGCCCGCAATCTTGTCGTTCACGCTCGTGCGTCCAGTGAGCAGGATCACCGGGATATCGTCGCCGCTTGCGCGCAACATCCGCAACGCGCGCAGGCCATCGGTGTTCGGCATCATGATGTCGAGCACGACGATGGAGGGCCGCTCCAGTTCGAGCCGATGCGCGAGCCCACTGCCGTCATGCAGCACGGACACCTGTACGCCGCGTTCGTGCAGGAACTGGCGCAGCAGGTCGCGCACCACGGAATCGTCGTCGACAATGAGAACCGAAATAGCCATCCCGAAATTGTAATGGCGAGCCTGTGAAACAGGCCTTTTTTCTATTAAGCAATGACGTTACGGATTCTTACGGGGACTCACAGGAAGTCACCGGGAAAGAATCGGAAAGCTTTCCGTATCGCGGTTTGCATCATGCCGCGCATAGAATGCGGCGCATGACTCAACATGTATTGATGGTCGATGACGACCCCGTGGTGCGCGACCACGTACGGGAATATCTGCAAAGCCACGGCTTCGCCGTGTCGGTGCTGGACGACGGCGCGGCGCTGAAGCGCAGCATCGAAGCCGAGCGTCCGTCGCTCGTCGTGCTCGACGTGATGATGCCCGGCAAGGACGGCATCAGTGCGCTGCGCGAGCTGCGCAGTACCGGCGAGGACGTGCCCGTGATTTTGCTGACCGCTCGTTCGGATGTGATCGACCGCGTGATCGGCCTCGAGCTCGGCGCCGACGATTACCTGTCGAAACCGTTCGATCCGCGCGAGTTGCTCGCCCGCATACGCTCCGTCTTGCGCCGCCGTCATGTCGATGCGCCGGGCGCGCCGGAGATGCGGCCCGCCTATCGCTTCGGCCCGTTCGAAATCGACTTCACCGCACGCGAGTTGCGCCGCGACGGTGCGCGGCTGCCGCTGCGTTCTGCGGAGTTTGCGTTGCTCAAGATTCTCATCCGGCATGAAATGGTCGTGCTGACGCGCGCGCAGCTCAACGAACGGATGCGCGGCAATAGCGCGCATCGCGATCGCAGTCTCGACGTCGCCATCTGGCGGCTGCGGCGTCTCATTGAAACGGACCCGTCCGAGCCGCGTTATGTGCAGACGGTGTGGGGGCGCGGCTACATCTTTGTCCCGCATGGCGATCCCGGCGCCGCCGAGCACGCGCCGCCCTTGTGACGCGCGCCTGAATCAGAACGTGAGCACGCTCATGAAGAGGCGCTGGAGCCAGCCCATCGTGGTCGAATCCGCGAGCATGCCCACGCCGACCTGTTCGATGCGTGCGTTCGCCACCTTGTTCGACGCGACGTAGTTACCTGCTTCGACATCCTTAGGATTGACGATGCCAGAAAAGCGCATTCGGTCCTGATTGCCGCCCATCGCAATCATTTTGTCGCCCGCGACCACCAGATTGCCGCCGGGCAAGGTGCCGATGACCGACACCGCGAGCGTGCCGTCCATCGCGCTGATGTTCGACGTGCTGCCCGAACCGTTGAAGCTCGTCGATGCCGAGCCTACGTTGAAGAGCCGCGCAAGCCGCGCCGCTGCGCCGGTGCTCTTGTCGGCGGCCTCGGCGCTGATCGAGCTGTCGCGGCTCGCTTTCGCATCGGCGGAATTGCTGCCCCGATAAGACTCGGACAGGCGAATCGTGAGCACGTCCCCCACTTTTTGCGCGCGCGGCGTTTCGTAGAGCGAGTAGGCGCTGCCTGTCTGGAAGATTGCGCCTTGCGTGTTGACATTGACGGGTTGCGAGACGCTCGGTGCGAAAGTCGGCATCTCGACGATCGAACGCGAAGACGACGACGTAAACGAGCACGCGCATAGCGCCAGCGCCGCGCATGCCGAAAGCGCGATTCTCATGATGTAATATTCCTGTTCAGGGCGTATCCGCGGCAGCCGCACGCCATTGTTCGGTGAGTCGCGCGAGCCACGCTTCGTGGTCTTTCAGGCGATAGATGACGCGCGCCGTCGTTGCGCCCGCAGTCGCTTCGAGCGTGATCGTGCTTGCGGTGTTTTCCCAGATGTATCGCGTGTAACCGTGCTCGCGCTTGACGCGGCTTGCGCCATATTTCGACCCGAGGGCATCGGCGAAATCGCTGGCCAGGTGCGCGTCGAAGACGAACGACATGCGATAAAGACGCGGCTCGCTTTCGCCTGGCATTGCGGCGAAGCGCATCACATGATCGAACGACGGCGCACAATCGACGACCGCCTGCGATGGACGCCAGCCTTCCTGCGTCCGATGCGCCCACTTGCACGCGATGGACACGCTATGTGGATCGCTCAGTTCCATGCCGAGCGAAGCGGCTTCCGGGTCCGTCGTGCAGATCGCGAGACTGCCGGCCGGAAGCGCGCGTGCATGCTCGTGGCGACGGAAGTCATCGAGCGATACGCCCAACTGCAGGCCGCGAAACGCATAAGGTACCTCTGCGTGCGCGAGCATCGGCAGCATGAGGGATGCAATGACGGCGCGCGCCGCAATGCGTCGAAAGCGATTGTGCATGTCAGTCGATCGCGGCGGCGCAGGCATCGAAAGGCGTAGCCGCTGCATGACCGACGACGGGTACGACCTTCAGCGTCGCGGATGTCAGGCGGCATGGCAGCGCGGCGACCGCGCAAGCATCGAGCATGAAGGGGCATGCTGCGGCAACCGCGAGCAGCAGCGCGGATTTGATGCGCGTTTGCATGAATCGCTCAGGCCGTGGTGTCGATGGTGGTCCCGAGATGCGCGGGATTGGACGGCTTGGCTGGCGCTGCCGGTGACGTCGCGGCGCTGGCGCCGGTAGTGGCATTCTGGCCGCGCTTGATAGGCAGCGTCGATGCGCTTGCCTGCGGCGCGTGTGTGGCGAGTGGATTGATAACGTTCATCGTGTGCGCTCCTGTGCGAGAAAGACCCTTGAAAAAGGGACCATCGCATTGTGGTGCTGCGCACGTTCACGCGATCGCGCGATGTGATTGCGCTTTTCGCCGCTGCTTACCAGCGGTTACAGCGCGTTAGAAATGATGCGTAGCGCCCTTTTTCCCCCCGCGACGCATTCTTGTCTACCTTGCAAAATGCTGTCGAACGTTTCTATAGTGATCGGATGCGTCCGGGTTCCAGACATCGACGGAATCACCCGCCGCACACCCGGACACGGACAAAGGTGATGACATGCGCATTCGACACTGCCTAATGGGCGCTGCTGCCGCACTCGACGTCGCGACGGCATCGGCGCACCACGGATGGAGTTCCTACGACTAGCGTAGAAGGCGCGCTTGCAAATCGCAGCCTTCAACTGTCCGTCCACTCGCGGCTGCAATGGCCACCCTCTCGCCGCAGGTTACCAGTCGGGGGATGCATATGCCGGTTGGCTGTCGGGCAGTGAACCTGACCGGTCTTCGCACTGCTATGCGAGCTATTCGCTTTCGAGATGGCATTTGTTCATCGCATCTCCGCGCGCTCATCGGCCTTAGGAGACGTTCGATGAGGCTGCGTTGAACGTCCGCAGTATGGCAAGTCGCCGACGTGAGCGGCGTCGCGCAGCTGGACGGCTGCTCCCGGCATCCGCCAACTCACAGTTTCGACCCGAAGCGGTTGTTCGAGCCCGGCACGCCCTTCGTCCGTTTTGCAGCGGTTTGCCGTCACTCAGTAGAATAGCTCTTCGCTACCATACCGTTTAGAGTTCACGATTCGACTGGGCAAGCTCCGTGAAAAAGATCGACTACAACCAACTCCAAGCGGGAGACATCCTCTTGACGACCAGCCTTGCCGCTGAAAGCTGGTCCGTTCGCTTTGGAACGAAAAGCGACATTTCGCACGCGATGCTTTACGTCGCCTCGGCTTCGGTCATTGATTCGACCGGCGACGGCGTCCATGCGCGCAACCTTCAAAAAATGTTCTACGACGATAAATGCGCTATCTACGCGCTGCGCCCGAAACCTCCGTTAACTGAGGAACAATTGCGCACGGCCATTGCGTACGCTCGGGGCGAGACCGGAACGCAGTACAGCGTTATCGAAGCCGTCCGAGCGCTTAAGGCTCCGCGCAGCGATGGCACCAGTAAGCAGTTTTGCTCGCGTCTCGTCGCCCGCGCGTACGCCGCTGCCGGTATCCAGCTCGTCGATAACCCTGAGTTCTGTACGCCCCAACAGCTCAAGGAGTCGCCCTTCGTGCTCCTATTGCCCAGCCCGGCTGTTGGCGTTTCCGACGCGGAATATCATAGTGTCAAGGCGCAGCCTAATGGCGTAGAGGGCATGATGCGCGTGACAAATGGTTTTTTGGAAAAGGTTAGGAAGCTTTCTCCAAACATTCAGTCCGTGAATGATGGCTTCCAATTCTTGGCCGAAAACCCTGAATTCGACGAAACCTTCCTGGATGCCTTGGACTCTTCCGGCTATTTGGACTATTGGCGCGACCAGCATGAGCGGTTCCCGTGGCGCTATAACCTAGGTCTGATGGAGGCGTTTTCAGAGGAAAATAAGATCGAAGCTGATATTCGGGACTATTGCGAAACGACACTTGCACAAGACGCCGCCGGCACTTTCAAACATTGGGAAGCGAACCTCGTTGCTGCCACGGCGCAGGCCAGACAGTTCCCGCTGGAGTCGTTCGCAGCCATGGTCACACTTTACGAGAACCTCGTCGGAAGCCATCAGGCCCGCATGAATGTCGCTCGAGAGTGGCTAGCCTCTCACTCAAAACGACCGAGCAGTGATTCCGACGTTCGGTGATCGGTTACCATCACCGACGAAACAAAGTCGAATGGCGATACGGGGTCAGATGCATGCGTGAATGGCCCCCGCGGCAGTGCCTGCTTAATGGAATCCCGAGCGGCTGGTCTGCATTCGAGAACGGCCGAAAATCCGCTGACTCGCCAACGTCCGCAAAGGCCGAGCAAGTACCTCCAACACCGGAAGGGTGAGCCGCCGCGCAGGTTTGCACGATCAGCATGCAGGTTGATGTCACGGACCGTTTGCATCCGGGCGCTCGCTTACACTATTCAGATGATGAACTAAGGAAACTCTGCGTAACTCAACGCGCAGAGACACTTAGGAATGCTACTATGTGATTACGACCTGGAGACATCAATGACGCAACTTCATCTCGGCTTGAATCTGTCAACCAAGCGCACGCGC
>Ga0153921_1000401_pt1 | contig 24376 bp, 23 predicted proteins | sample TSNJ005MetaG_FD_104691 | JGI IMG/M metagenome (GOLD analysis project Ga0153921, IMG submission 104691) | Attine ant fungus gardens microbial communities from New Jersey, USA - TSNJ005 MetaG | ecosystem: Host-associated > Fungi > Mycelium > Unclassified | place: USA: New Jersey, Brendon T. Byrne... | reverse complement strand
TCTACTTCACGGACCACGGCAAGAGCAACGACCGAGGCAACGATCACGGCCGTCTCTTCTACGGCACGAGCGACGGTTCGTCGATCCGCCTCGTCGCTTCAGAAATGCATGGCCCTAACGGAATCGGCCTCTCCCCCGACGGCACACGCCTCTACGTCAGTGAGACGTTCACCGCGCGGGTCTGGTGGTGGGACGTTACCGCTCCCGGCGAGATCGTCGGTGGCCGTACGCTCGCCGGCTCCGGCGGGGGCAACTTCCTCTGGGGATCACCCGACTTCCGTTACTTCGACTCGCTCGGAGTCGAGGCCAATGGCAATATCTGCGTCGCATCTCTCGCCACGCCCGGCATTTGCGTGATCAGTCCGGACGGCGAGTTGGTCGAGTTCCTCAGCATCGACACCGACGGCGACCCGGGCATCACCAACATCTGCTGGGGCGGAGAGGACATGCGCACGGCATTCGTGACCGCGTCGAGTACCGGAAAATTGCTCCGATTCGACTGGCCCCGAGCTGGTCTGGTTCTCAACAACCAGGGTTCACTGGTCTGACGGTCGCACCGTCACCACCAATCGCGGCGGCGACGAGGCGTGGAGACGTCGTCGAATGCGGCGGCATCTCCGATCCGCCAACGCCGCAGATCAGCCGAGATTCGAGATGCCGCGCTGCGCCGTTCCCGCTGGAGATCATTCCGGCGGCCGGCGCTGTCGTAGCAGAGTGAACAAGAGCAGATCCGGATTCCGGTGTATGCGAATGTCCAATAGCAAGTGCCCGGCGACCGCGGCGACCAATCGGATGAAGGGGTAGGCGGCAGATCGCAGACTCCATCGCGGTGATCGTGGGCGGGTTCGACACCCAACTCACAGCGAGTCAGGCGAACCCACAGCGGTGCGTGTGAATCAGTTCGGGACAAGGCAGCGCCTTTCACGTTCGTGCGCCCCGACCGCTACCCCCGGATGAGGACGGACCGGGGCGACGGTTGGTGCTCCGCGCCCACCGCCCGCCGCACCATGCACGCTCGCCTGAATTGAGTCATCTCACCGATCTTCGCACAGGCACCCGACCGTCGACCTGTCAGTCGAACTCGGTGTGCAGGACCTCGGTGTGCAGGACCTCGATGTGTGCCCGAACCACGGAAGACCTGCGGTCGAAGATGACCGCAGGTGGTCCGCTGCGAGGAAAGCCGCGTCGAATTCAGGTTCCGCCCTACACTTCGGCGGGCACGCTTGCCGGCAGGTCACACGACGCGGTGCCATCGTCGTGAAGGACACACACGGGGCAGTCTTCCTGCCCTGCCCCGAGCGAGAGGTCCGCAGCCTGCACCATCTCGGCGAAGAGATCCGCTCGCTCCGATAGTGACATCCGTGGGTCCCGTGCCGGTCGCAAGCCGAGCGCGATCATCGTCTCGAGTTGCCGGTAGCCGGCCGTGGTCGGGTCCACGATGGGGACACTCGAGCGGGCAGCGAGGATTTCGGCGACCGGGCTCATGCAGTTGCAGCCCAGGATGACCGACTTGGCGCCGTCATTCACCGCAAGCTCGATTTCGGCAAGGATGCGCTCGATCATGTGCTCGCGCCCGGCCTTCATCTGGGTGAGGAAGTTGTCTTCCTCGGCCAGAGTGCTCTGCTCGGCGTGCGTCGAAACGTAACGTACCGAGATGCACTGCCGCCCAATGGGATTATCACGAAGGAGGCGATCGTAAACGAAGTCCATCGTTTCCGGCCAGATCGTGACGATGCTGAACTTTTCGCCGAGCGCCGCTGCTACCAGGAGACTGGCCTCGCCGCTGCCGACCACCGGAATATCGGTGGTCGCGCGTACTGCAGCCAGACCGTAGTCCGGTACGCCGCCGATCAGCACGCCGTCGTACCCGTTGCGAGCGGCCCGCATCGCGGCCTCCCCGTAGGCGACATCGGAGAGCAGTAGGTCTGCTGCGTCAACGGGGGTTACCCGGATTTCCGTCTGCACCAAGTCGACGGCGTAGCCGGGCGCGATCAGATGCTCGGGGACCGGACTCGTCTGCTGACTGGTTTTCAACTCCACGTAGGCAATCCGCTTGGTCAACTGACGCTCCTTGATTCATGGGTGATGTAAGGCACTACCGGCGACTCGTGTGACGAGGCTATCAGAAAGCATTTCTACTGTGAAGAATAGAGTCCGATATTCCAGAACAGCGAAAAAGATTGCGTAACAGACAGATACAACAAAGCCCGGGCAGTGCGAAAATCGCACTGCCCGGGTTTCAACAGCGTCTAGACGCTCCGATAGAGGTCACCGTGCTGAACGCGCATGACCTTCTTGTCCAGCTTGCCGACACTGGTCCGTGGGAGTTGGTCGACGTACAGGATCGTGTCGGGAAGTTGCCACTTGGCGAATGCGCCTTCGAGCAGCGCGTGGACCTCGCCCAGCGCGACGTCCTCACCGTCGGTGGTCACCATGATGACGACTGGACGTTCCTGCCATTTCGGATGCTCGACACCGATCACTGCGGCCTCGGCGACCCGGGGGTGGGCAATGATCGCGTTTTCCATATCGATCGACGAAATCCATTCGCCGCCACTCTTGATGACATCTTTGAGCCGGTCAGCTAGCTTGAGGTAGCCGTTTTCATCGATAGTCCCGATGTCGCCGCTTCGCCAATAACCGTCCAGGAATCGGTCGGCGTCGTCATCAAGCTTGTGGTATCGCGCGGTGATCCACGGTCCCCGCAGCAGGACCTCGCCCTGACTGTTGCCGTCGTGCGGCAAGTCGTTGTCTTCGGGATCGACGATTCGCACATCGACACCACCCGCGGGAAGACCCTGATAGCGCTTGATGTTCCACCATTCGTCTTCCGTGACCTTGCCCTGCAAGGTGACCTTACGGCCGTAGTTCACGAAAGCCATCGGGGCAGTCTCGGTAGCCCCGTACGCATGAATGAAGTCGGCACCGGTCAAGTCGTAGAACCCGCGCATGAGTGTGAGCGCCGGCTCGGTAGCGCCGGACAGCAGACGGGTCCGGCTGAAGTCCGGTTTGACGTCAAGCGTCTTGATGTAGTCGAGCATCGGCTGGAAGATCGCCGGCGCACCGTTCGCGACGGTCACACCTTCGGCGATCATCACGTCCGCCAGCATGTCGGTGTCCCCTGCCGAATAGCGTCCGGGGAGAACAATTTTGGCTGCGACGTAGACGGCGGACTGCGGCAGACCCCACGACTGGCTGTGGAACATCGGCGTGATCAGCATGACCGCGTCAGCGGCGCTCATCCCGTAGGACGAGGCCTGCGTCAGAGTGTGTAGGTAGATCGCTCGATGCGAGTAGTAGACGCCCTTTGGCCGACCGGTGGTCCCGGTCGTGTAGCAGGCGCTGTAGGCGGAGCTCTCGTCGATCATCGGCCAGTCGATCTCCGGCGACGCAGCCGCTACCAGGTCTTCGAAATGGCGCACATTCGGCAACGTGGTGACAACCTCTGCGAGAGGCTTGTCGGACATCACCACCCAGGTAATCTCCGGCGCGAACGGTGCCACCGACTCCGCGACGCTCAGCAGACTCTCGTCAACCAGGACGACAGACGCGCCGCCGTGCGTCGCGACGTAACACACATCTTCGGGAGCCAGGCGCAGGTTCATCTGCAGCATCACCGCTCCGGTGCCGGGAATGGCCCAGTAAAGCTCGAAGTGCCGCTTGGTGTTCCAGTCCAGGATCCCCACCACATCGCCGGGTGCTACACCGAGATTGGTCAGGGCGTTCGCAATCCGCTTGATACGCGCATAGGCGTCGGCGTATGTGTAGCGATCCCATCCGCCGTCGCCGGTGCGGTAGACGATCTCCCGCTCAGGATAGCTACGTGCCGAGTGGCGGATCAGCGTAGTCGTGTTGAGCTGATACGAGTCGTCATTCGTCGACGGGTGTCCCTTGACAATTGTGGTCATTATTCACTCCTCGGGTCCAGTGCTAGTGCGGGCGACCTAGGAGGGTCCGGATGCTGACTCCATGCGCGAACCGCATCCCGGGTTGTCGTGAGCCCTGAACGTGCCGCCTGGACTTGATATTTGGTGAGGCTTAACGCCCATCAGTTGCATTATTCTGCAATGCAGAAGCTCTCTCTGCACTTAGAATTGCATATGCCAAGTGCGTTAGTCAAGGAATGAACCCGAAACCTGAAGCAGCTACGACACTCTCGACCATCTCGTCAGGTGGCGAGCGAATGCGTCATCGATCACCGGTAGATCTTGCATCAACCATGGCGAGTGCAAGATCGGCGTACTCCCTCGCGATTTCGACCGGCGACGGGCTGATCCCCGGTTGGTACCAATCCGCAACGGCAACGCACATCGTGACGATCGCTGTGGCGGTTGACGTCGCCGGGACAGTTCCGGCTCGCCCCGCATCACGGCAGGCCTCCACGGCCGACTGGACGATCTCCCGAACTTGCCGTCGTAACTGCAGATGCATCAACCTGCCAGGCTCGTCGAGCGAACGGAGTTCCGTGGACGCGAGCACGGCCGAGGCCTGCCGGTGGGTGTGGAACAGGATTACGCACTCCACAAGATTGGCCACACGCTGATCAGGCGATTCTGCTTCGGCATCTGCAGCCACGCATCGGCTTATGAGCTCTGCCATCGCGCCCTGCAGCAGTTCGGTGAGCAGAGCGTCCTTGCTTTCCACGTGGTAGTAGACGCCAGCCATCGACAAGCCACACCGGTCGGCAATCATCCTGACTGTCGCAGCGTGGTAGCCCACTTCCACAAAGACATCCAGCGCCGCCCGAAAGACCGGGGTGAGGTCCAACCGTTCAAAGTCTCGCCAGTCCTCGAACCGCGGTCCGGTGGGCTCAGGTGGACGCAGATCAAGCTCTACCCCGAGCGCCTTCGCGAGTACCTCCAGACGCTCCGCACCCGGCAGGCTCTTCCCGTTCTCGAACTCGCTCAGCGAGGACGCACTCATGCCTATTTGCTGAGCTAGCTGACGGAGCCCGACCTTGCGCTCGATTCTCGCCGCGCGCATCCTGGCTCCGAGCCCGTCTCCAACGATTCGTCCCGCCTGCACCATGAGTACCACGCTATCCCGCCGACACTCGACCACCTGGTTGGACGGCCGTTATGGCGGACGACGATCTGTCATGACATGGAGATAGAACCACTGTCGCACGCATCCGTCAGCTGACGTTCGAAATTTAGCGATCGGTAGATCTTGACGAACCGAACAGCTGGTAATACGGTCCTCATGGGACACATAAGCGATGTACGTCACAGTCCCCCTTCCCCTGTTCGCAAGTTCGACGCCTTCCGTGGCGTCCAGTCAGGAGCACCGCAATGAGCGACATCCTCGAGTTCGCAGACCGGTTCTTCAACGCCGTCGAGGGTGGTGACATCGACGCGGTGGCCGGCTTCTATCGCGACGACGTGACCGTCTGGCACAACTTCGACAACCTCGACCAATCCCGGCACGACAACCTCGCAACCCTCGCCGGAATCTCCGGCCGCTACGACGCTTTTGCCTATGTGGACGTCCGCCACACCGCTGTCGAAGACGGATTTCTCCGCCAACACGTCATCAAAGCGACTGTCGGCAAGAAGACCGTCAATGTCCCCGCGGTCCTACGCGTGTACGTCGAGGGCGGGCAGATCCACCGCATCGAGGAGTACTTCGACCGTGGCCGGCTTGACGTCGTCTTCAGCTGATGCGAACCGCGACAAGGCCTTCGAAGGAATATCACGCAAGCGTTGATCACGATCAGCCATCTGTTCGTCATCTAGCGATCGATAGATCTTGACGAACCGAACACTTGGGAATACTGTCGAATCGAGGCAGCGGCGCGATGCGCGTCACAAAGCAAAGAGAGTGTGAAATGACAAATACAGAATTTGAACTCGGCGGCGTATGTCACTTGGCACTGGTGTGCCAGGACATGGAGCGCACCGTCGACTTTTACACCAACGTCCTGGGCATGAAGCTGTCCATGACACTCTCCCTGCCTGGTGGTGGCCAGCATTTCTTCTTCGACATGGGCGGCGGCCAGTTCATCGCGTTCTTCTGGTTCGCCGACGCCGCCCCCCACGCTCCCGGCATCGCGGCGCCCGCGGCCATTCCCGGCATCGGCAAGGAAATCGCGTCGGCGCACGGCTCGATGAATCACGTCTCGTTCAAGATCCCGCTCGACAAGTTCGACGAGTACAAGGCCAAGCTCGAAGCCAAGGGCGTCCAGACCGGACCGATGCTCAACCACGACATGTCCGAGCGTGGGATCAGTTTCGGAGAGAGCGACTCGACCTTCGTGCGGTCGATTTATTTCTTCGACCCGGACGGGATCTTGCTCGAATTCGCGGCCTGGACTCGCGAATTGCGCGAGGACGACGTCAAGCACGCGCCCCGGACCGCCGACGGCGGCCTCGGCGCCCCGGCTGGCGCCGCCAAATGAGCGAGATGCTCGATCTTGCCGAGAAGATGTTCGGAGCCCTGGTTCTCGGCAATGTCGCCGTCCTCGACAAGATCTATCACACGGACGTGAAAATCTGGCACAACTGGGACAATGCCGAGCAGTCCCGTGAGGACAATCTGCGCATCCTCTCCGGCATTCCCACGCGCTACGACGAGTTCCACTATGACAACCCGCGCTGCACTGTCCTCGAGGACGGCTTCCTGCGTCAACACGTCATCCGGGCGACTATCGGGGACAAGACCGTCAACGTCCCCACCATCTTCCGGGTATTTGTCGACAGCGGAAAGGTTCGCCGTATCGAGGAGTATTTGGACGCAGGCCAACTCCGCAAGGTCTTTGCCTGAAAAGAACACGGTCACAAAGAGTGCAGCCCCGCCGATCGATTGGATCGGCGGGGCTGCACTCCTTGGTCTACCCTGCTGCGCAGGAAGATTCGCTCCGCGCAGAGATCACAGGAAGAACGCTGCAACCTCGTCTACTGCTTGGGTCAGGGCGGCGGCGATCTCTTCACGGGTCACGTCGGACATCCGGCTCTTGGGCGTGGACACGTTCAACGTGTAGCGCGCCCCGCCGTACTCGCCGAGCGAGACCGACACCGACGTAACTTCATCCTCGGACTCTTCGTTGCTAGTGGCAAACCCGACCCGGCGGACCTCCGCGAGCTGGCGCAGAAGCGCCGACCGCTTGGTAATCGAGTGTGACGTAAGGCCCTTCAGCTTCTCATCGGGGTACAGCTCGCGCACCGCGCGGTCATCGAGCGTAGCGAGCAGCGCCTTACCGGACGATGTGCAGTGCGCCGGCATGGTCATCCCCATGCGGGACCCCACGCGCACCGCTCGTGCACTCTCGACCGAGTCCACAAAGGTCACCGTGTTCCCGTCGAGGCGAGCCAGATGAACCGTCTCACCCAGGCTGGCCGAAAGCCGTTCGAGCACTGGATGTACACGGGCCCTGACGTCTGTTTGGCGCAGGACCGCGAACGCGATCGTCGTCAGGGCGGGGCCCGGTTCGTAAGCCCGTGAACCCTCGACCTGACGGACGAATCCGCGGTACTGAAGCATCGCCAGCAGTCGGTGCGCGGTCGACGAGGCAACCGAAAGGTACTCGCTCACCTCGGTCAGCCGGATACTGCGACGCTCGCCCAGCAGCAGCAGGATTCGCAGGGCGTTGTCGACAGACTCGATCGGGTACTGCGGTCGGTTCGCAGTTGTATCTTCCTTTGCGGTCACGCAGGTAGCGTAACGGCAGGAGCGCGCAGAACATTCTTGGTGACCTTGCCGGACGCGTTTCGCGGCAGCATATCGACCAGCATGAGGCTGGTCGGAAGCTTGTAGCGCGCCAACCTCTCCCCTGCCCAGGCGCGCAGCGACTCGATGGTCAACTCCGCCGCACCCGGTTTCAGTGCGACCACCGCGACCGGGGTCTCGCCCCATGTTTCGTGAGCCTGGCCGATCACTGCAACCTCGGCGATGCCAGGGTGACCGGCCAGCGCATTCTCTACCTCGGCGCAATATATGTTCTCACCGCCGGAGATGATCATGTCCTTCGCACGATCTACGACGTAGATGAAGCCCTCGGCGTCTTTGCGTACCAGGTCACCGGAGTGAAACCAGCCTCCGGCGAAGGCCTGCGCCGTTGCCTCCGGGTTGTTCCAATACTCGGTCATCAGTCCCGGCCCACGGTAGACGATCTCGCCGACCTCACCGGGTTGCACATCCACCATGTTTTCGTCGACTATGCGTGCCCAGACACCGGGTACCGGGCGTCCGACGGAACCCAACTTACGGCGAGAATCCTTGGCCTCGAGCACACATGTCACTGGGGACATCTCGGTCTGCCCGAACAGCGCAATGCTCGACGCACCGGGAAGCACCTCGCTCATCTTGCGAAGCAGCGAATCGGTGGCAGGCGCTGCGCCCCAGGAAGTGACGCGAAGCCGAGACAGATCGCGCGGCGACCGCTCCTGCTCGTCGCAGACCGCCTGCCACTGAGTCGGTACGAGGAATGTCGAAGTGACCTGCTCGCATTCCGCGACGTCGAGGAGTGCCCCCGCGTTGAACGAGACACTCGGAAGGACAACCATGGTGGCGCCCATCAGAATCGCCGGCGCCACCAGGCCAAGAGTCCCGATGTGGAACAGCGGTGCGGCGCACAGGCCTACCTCGTCGTACATCTCGAACCGGAACGCCATCACGTTCGTGGCCGACTGCGCAGCCAAGTTGCGATGCGTCAGCACGGCGCCCTTGGGCCGTCCGGTGGTTCCCGACGTGTACATGATCAGCGCTGGTTCGCACTCGTCGATCGCCGCGACCAGTCCGCCCGAACCGGAATGTGCGAGGAGAACGTCGTACGCCGATGCGCCGTCAGAGCCCTCGCTGCCGACCTGGAAGACCTGAACCGGACCCGCGGCCTGCGCGGCCGCAGCGATCCCGGTGGCGCTCGCCAGCTCGTCCACGAAAAGAACGACGGCCCCGCTGTTGTCGAGCGTGAACGCCACCTCGCCGACGCTCAGCCGGAAGTTGATCGGCACGGCGATAGCGCCGATCCGGTTGGCGGCGATCATGATCTCGATGTACTCGGCCTGGTTGCCCATCAGCAAAGCAACGCAGTCCCCGTGCGCCACGCCGCGCTCGGCGAGGGCGGCGGAGACGGAATCCACTCGCTGCTGAAGATCTGCCCAGGTAATCCGGCGGTCGCCGAAGACGACGGCCGTCTGTTCACCGCGCTCAAATGCATGCCGCGCAACCTGACTGACCCAGTGCTGCTGGCGGGCACGCGTCAGGTCGTCCATGTCCACGCTCGTATTCACCACTGCGCCTTGGGGAAACGGTCCGCAATCCACTCGCACATCACATCGGCGACGGCGGCGCGGGCCCCGGGCTCCTGGAAATAGTGATCACCGGGCAGGTCCTTGCGCGACTTGTCCTCGCTCGCGAGGGCATTGAACAGCGCATCCGCGTCGCTCGGGAATACACCCGAGTCCCCGTCAGGGTTGATGACAAGCGAAGGCACCGTGATTTTCTCCATGTGCATTTCCGCACGGCACTGCGATTCTTCGAGACTCCACATGTGTAGCCAATTCCGCAGCGTGCTCCCGGCACCGATGCCGCGGTCCTCGCGGTTGGCCACCGAAGTCGGGCCGCGGTAGCACTCGCCTGCCGGCCGACTGCTGGGCTCGAGCGTCGCGTCCACCATCCGGGGGTCAGCCCACGTACGCGGGACTCCGAAGTGCCGGTCGTTGTAACCCGCGGCGGTAATCCGGGCCAGCTCTTCCTGCGCCCATGCGGTGATCCGGTGGTTGCGGGCAACCTGCGCGGCGCGGTACCGCTCGATGAACTCCGCGGAGTACGGCGGACCGTTCTCGGGGTTGAACAGATCAAGTTCGGGGTCGGTCAGAGTCGGGTCGTTTTCGTCGACGACTGCTGCGTCCAGCCACGCGGTCAGCACGTCGGGCCGACCGCCGTGCGCGGCGAGGGAGATGTAGGCAGCTCCGGGGATGAGGTCGTTGATTCCCACTGCGGGTTCCATGTCGCGGGCGGGACGGATGCACGGCGAGGTCGCTTGCGCCTGGTAGGCCGCCATCAGCGAGCCGCCTCCGGAATTGCCGAGCAGGATAACCTGATCCACACCTGCGTGCTCCTCGAGCCAGCGCACGCCCACCCCGATGTCGACCAAAGCCTGGTCGAGATTGAACAGTTCCTCGTAACCGCGGTAGCGAGTATTCCAACCCAGGAATCCAATACCTCGCGCAGCCATGAACTCGGCGATGTAGTGCTCCGAGAAATCGATCTGGTAATGCGTAGCGATCATTGCGATGCGCGGCTTCTTACCGGCCGGCGTGTAATAAATGCCCTGACACGGGTAGCCGCCGGCACCCGCGCGCTTAGCGCCTGGTGACTCGCTGCTGACAAATTCCTTGTGGACGGTCGGGCTGGTGGTGCCGGTCATGGTTAGACAACCTCGTATTCGTTGAGACTTGCGTATTTCTTCAGGTGCGTGAACATCAACTCGACCCGCTCGAGAACGATGGGATCCGTCAATCTGCCTTGCTCGTCAAAGTGATTGGGGGCAAAGCTGAGGAGAATCTCCGGCCCGGGCAACACTGGGGACCGCGAGAAGACGAAGGTGTGACGCAATTCGAACTGGCTGCGCGCTGTGCCGAGGCGGCCAGGCGTCGCGCCCATCAGCGCCACCGGCTTACGCTCGAGCACCGAGCGTCCGAGTGGAAGTGAGAGCCAGTCGAGTGCGTTCTTCAGAACACCAGGGATGCCGCCGTTGTATTCGGGTGTCGCGATGAGCAGGGCATCAGCGGCTTCGACCTCGGCGCGCAGCGCATGGACGCTGTTCGCCTCGTTACCGAAATCGTCTTCGTTGAGCATCGGGATCTCGCCCAGCAGCTTCGTGATCCGCACCTCGACGTCGTCCGGCGCCATTGCCGCCGTCGCCTCGAGAAGTTTGCGATTCCACGAGTCTGCGCGGAGACTGCCTGCAATCGCGCAGATTACAAATTTTCCGTCTTTCATCATGCAGCTCCCAGATAGGCCGCGACGACAGCGTCGTCGCGGATAACGTCGGCGGGCTTGCCGAGGGCGATTCGTTGACCGAAGTTGAGAACACAGACGCGGTTCGAGATGCCCATGACCATCTTCATGTCGTGCTCGACGAGCAAAATGGCAACGCCGAGATCTCGGTTCACCTGCACAATGGTTTCCGTCATCTCGGCGGACTCGTCGTGATTCATGCCGGCGACGGGCTCGTCGAGCATGATCAGCCGCGGTTCCATTGCAAGTGCTCGCGCCAACTCGATGCGCTTCTGCGTGCCGTGCGGTAGTGATCCGACAGGGGTGTCTGCCAGGTGCTCGATGTTCATCAGCGCAGCGACCCCGCGAACCTTTTCCACCGCGGCCTTCTCCTCCCGCGCTGCGCGGCCCAGCCACAGCATGTTCTCCAAGGCTCCCGCGCGCATCGCGTTGTGCCGCGAAAGCAAGAGGTTGTCCAGCACCGTCATCGCGGGAAAGACCTCCACGTTCTGGAAGGTCCGGGCGATGCCCTTTTTCGCGATCTTGTGAGCCGGCAAGCCCAGGATTTCGGCTCCCGCGAAGCGCACGGAACCGGACTGTGGTGCGTAGACACCGGAGATGCAGTTGAACAGCGAGGACTTGCCCGCACCGTTCGGGCCGATGACGGAGAACAGCTCGCCCTCGGCGATCGAAAAGCTCACGCCGTCAATGGCTTTTACCCCGGCGAAGCTCAGGGACAGATCGTTGATCTCCAACAGATCGGCACGCGGATCAGACATGCTGGATCACCCCTTCGGTATCGATTCCCGTGGCCTGTGCCGGCGGCTCAGCTGCGCCCACTGCCGAAGCACCCAGGTACAGCTCTGCGATTTCTGCGTCGCCGCGCAGGTCCTCCGCCTTGCCCTCCTTGACGACGCGGCCACCTTCGAGGACATATCCGTACTGCGCAATTGCCATCGCCATTGCCGCGTTCTGTTCCACCAACAGGATGGAGGTCCCTTCCTTGTTGATGTCGACGATCACGTCTCGGACATCAGCAACGATTTTCGGTGCCAGGCCGAGGCTCGGCTCGTCGAGCAGAAGCACCTTCGGCTGGGACATCATCGCCCGACCGATCGCGAGCATCTGCTGCTCTCCGCCCGAGAGGTAACCGGCTTTGCGCTGCATCAGGTCACCCAGACGCGGGAAGTGGTGCAGCACCCGCTCACGCGCTTCGAGTTCCTGGACCTTGCGGTAGCGACGGACATAAGCGCCGCTCGCGAGATTCTCGGCAACGGTGAGTCCAGGGAACACCTGTCGACCCTCGAGGGCCTGCGCGAGGCCGAGTTTCACGCGCTTCGACGAGCGCTCGTTGGTGACGTCGTTGCCCAGCAGTTCGACCCTGCCCGAGGCAACGGTGCCGCCGTGCACGCCGAGCAGACCCGACACCGCCCGCATCAACGTCGACTTGCCCGCACCGTTCGGCCCGAGGAGGCTGACGATCTGGCCTTGGGGAACCGTCAGGCTCACATCCTCGAGGGCCAGCGAGGCTGCGCCGTAGCGGACACTGAGGCTGTCGATGACCAGCGAGTTCATTTGCTACCTCCGGAGATTCGGGCTCGGATCCAGTCGATGGGCCGCTTGAAGAGCGCGAGCAATCCTTTGGGCTCGAAGATGAGGACCAGCACGATCACAAGGCCGTACAAGAACTGTGAGAGCAGAGGCGCGGTAACGCCGCCGTCGGCGCTCGCGTCCTTCGAGACAAACGGAAGGTACGGCGACAGCACATTCACCATCTCAGGCATCGCCTTGATGAAGAATGCGCCGAGGATCGCGCCTGCGACCGTGCCCATACCACCGATGACAACCATCGCGATGAAGTCGACGGAGACCATCATCGTCCACTGGCTCGGCGTGAAGTAGCCCATGTAGGACACGAGCAGCGCACCGGAGACACCGGCGAACGCCGAAGAGATGACAAAGGCCACGACCTTGGTTCTGGTCACAGGTATGCCGGCAACGCCGGCCGCGATGTCCCGGTCACGGACCGCCATGAAGGCGCGACCTAGGCGCGAACGCTTGAGGTTCCACGTCAGCACAGTGACGATGAGCAGCACTGCCAGGGCGAAATACCACCACGCCTGGAACGAGGTCAGGATCTCCTCGCCTCCCGACGACCAGTAGCCGTCCAGCAGGTCTTGCCCGTTGATCTCCACCGCAGGGGCCGTCCGACCATTGACTCCGCCGCTCAGGCTGGTCCAGGTTTCCCAGACATAGGTGCCGATGAAAATCAGGGCCAACGTCGCAACCGCCAGGTAGAGCCCGCGGATTCGGACTGCCGCCGGAGCGACCACCCCACCGGCGAGTCCGGCAACTACAGCGGCTGCGGGCAACCACACCCAGACTGGGAGTCCCTCGTCGACTCCGAGCCAGGCCGAGGTGTAAGCGCCGATCGCCATGAATACCGCGTGGCCCATCGAGATCTGACCGGCAAATCCGGTGATGACCTGCATGCCGAGTGCGCCGACCGCCGCGATCAGCGCAAAGATTCCCACGCCCATCCAGAGATCGGACTGCACCACCCACGGCACAACGAGCATCGCCACGACCCACACGGCAACCCACACCCGCGTGCTTCGCTTCTTGGTCCGCACGACTTCGGCGGGAACACCTGCGGTGTCGTCGTCGATGGGTGCGGGTTCGAGAGTTGTTGTCATCGGTCAGACCCTTTCAATGCTTTTACTGCCGAAGAGTCCGTAGGGCCGGACCACCAGCACGGCAAACATGACGATGTAGGGCAAGACCTCATGGAGTCGGCCGCCCCCGATGTCCGACAGGTAGTAAGAACCCATCACCTGAATCAGTCCGACGATCAGGCCGCCGACAATCGCACCGACCAGCGAGTCCATTCCGCCGATCACGATCGCGGGAATAGCAAGCAGCGCAACGATACCCAATGCCGGAGACACAACCCGAGGGAACGACGCCAAGAAGACACCGGCCACCACGGCAAGGAACGCCGCAAGTCCCCACGAGAGTGCGAACATCCGTCGCACATCGATTCCCTGCGCCAGTGCCGCTTCCTGGTGACTGGCGGTCGCACGAAGCGCCAGACCGTACGGTGTCTTCTGGAAAAAATAGGCCAGCCCCGCGAGAACCACCACGGAGGTGCCGATTGTCGCAATGCCACTCCACGGCAGCACTACCGAGCCGACAGTCACCGTGCCTGAACCGACAGGACCGGCCGAGCCATGTGTGCCGACGCCCCAGATCATCAAGATCGCCTGGTGAAGCATGATCGAGATACCCAGCGTCGCGAGAACGACGGTGGTAACAGATTTTCCGACCATGCGGCGCAAGAAGACCGCCTCGATCAGGACCGCGAGAACCACCATGATGACGACCGCGAAGAGGAACGCCAGCCCCCAGGGCATGAAGGCCATCAAGGCCAGCACCGTGTAGGCGCCGAGCGCCACGATCTCTCCGTGGGCAAAGTTGAATGTGTGTGAGCCCTTGTACATGATCACGAACCCGAGGGCGATCAGTCCGTAGACCATTCCTAGGGCTATCCCCTGGAAGCCGAGCTGCAAGAAGAGCGCCATAGCCCCTTCTACTCCTTTAGTCGAACAGTATTTGTCCTGTTGCGCCGCCAAGGCGCCCGCCGCCGTCCTGTGACGGGCGCCGAAGTGCGTCGATCAGAAACCGTTTGCCTCGCCCCAGGCGCGAGCCTGATCGGTCTCGGCCCAGTCAGTGGTGGGGATCAGCAGACCATCGGCATTTACGGTGTTCATCCGGCTCTGGTAGCTGACGATCGAGTCGCCGGTACCGAGGTTGACTGTCGGCAGGATGCCGCCGAAGTCGATGTCGAGATCCTGCATCGCGGCCAGAACACCTTCACGGGTGAGATCCTTGTTCTCGCAGGCCTTTTCCAGCACCGCCGCGGTGGCAGTGCCGCTCAACCAACCGGCAACCTGGAAGTTGCTCGGCTTCTCGTTCGGCGCGTACTGCGCCAGAGCGGCATTCATGTCCTTGATGCCCTGAACGTCATCGTTCAGCGCTCCGTAGCTCGCCGAAACGTAGAAGTTGTCGGTCAAGCCGGCCAGCGGCTTTGCCAGCGCGGCGTTCCAGGCGCCCGAGTAACCGATCCACTGCGGCGAATAACCGAGCTGGGCGGACTGTCCCACCAGTCCCGCGGTCTGGGCCATGGTGTTGGCCAGGATCACGACCGTGGCGCCGGAGTTCTTCAACTCGGTGGCCTGAGCGGTGAAGTCGTTGTCAGCGGGGCTGTACGTCGGGCTGGCGACGACCTCGACGCCGGGGATCTGTTCCGCGGCAAACTTGACGGAGTCTGCGTATCCCGTGCCGTACTCGTCCGCCGGGGCGACGACGGCGACCTTGAGCGGGTTGGTAGCGCTTGCACCCGCCTTCTGCGCGGCCCAGACCAGGCCGTTGATCAGCTCGACCTCGAAGGGCGGGGTGTAGATCGCGACATCCTCGAGCTTGAGCGCTGCTGTGTTGAGCGATGCCGAGAAGGTCGGCAGGTCATCTTTCGCGATGCTGTCCTTGACCGCCATCAGCGAGGACGTGCCGATCAGCTGCGGGATCATCACAACCTTGTTCGCGATGGCGCGATACTGCTGGGTGGTGACCTGAGGGTCGTATTTGGTGTCCATCTTGTGCAGGACGAGTTGACGCCCGCAGATCCCGCCCGCGGCGTTGACCTGGTCCAGCTTGATTTCCAAGCCGATCGAACCCGAGGTTGCGGGCTGGGCAAGTGGCCCGGAGTAGTCGGTGAGGATCGCAAGATTGATCTCGCTGTCGCTGACGCCCTTTCCGGTCTTGACCCCATCCGCACTTGCGGAGTCTCCACTGGCCGACCCGCCGCAAGCAGTCAACGTGAGCATCGTGGCGATTGCGAGGGCTGGAGCAGCTTTCCTCAACATCTTCAGTACGTCCCTTCGGGATTGTGACTTGACCCACATCGAAACTGTGGTCCTGAGCATTGAACAGGCATACATGGCGTCGAGTCAAGGCCAATCTATCGATCGCTAAGTCCGAAACGCAATCTCTTACGCTGCGCTAATAGCAATAACTTTCTCTGTGCAGAGACATGTTCTGCCGAACACGCAGGTACGGCACGCGGAATCAACGAGGTCGGACCGGGGCCGAAGCCGAGCCAGTTTCGGCGATTGACGAGAAAAAATACCCAAGATTACGTCCGTCCAATCGCCCGCGAGGCCCATGAAGCAGGCCATGCATCGACCAAGACCCTAACGAGGTACATTCAGGCCTCCGCTCGGTCGAATTGTACACAATCAACCGAGATCTCTCGATCCTGATTGCAATAATTCACTCTTCTGCATACAAAGACCCGAACCATCGTCACGCGGACTAATGCCCTCGATCGAAGCTGCCCGGACATCGATATCGACATCGCTGTCACCGGTCGGTCGATACACAGTCGACTTCTGCCCGATCCCGAAACATGCACTTCCAACGGCCACCAGCGCGCGCAACGTCCTCAGCGCCCTATCAGTTCCCGAGGCACCAATCCTGTGGTCACCAATCGACACATACCCTCAGCGTTCGGGAGTTGTTGCATGAGAAGCAATGTCGATGAATTGGTATCGGCGCACATCGAGACGACCAATATTGCAGACGGAGCCATTGCCGGTGGACTTCGCCACCGATCATGGCTGGACCCGCGTCGCCGACGAAATCGACCTGCCGATACCGGCGGGTCGATTGTCCGTATCGCAGGAGACTCCGGTCCGGCAAGGCGGTGACTCCTCTTGCGTGCGAGGGGATTACTGCCCTTGACGACATCGACGGCGATGGGTCGATCCAGGTTGCAGGGCGGGATCGACTTCCACTATCGGGCGACAATAGGCGAGCATCCGAACGTCGCAGGTCTTACGCTTCTCTTCCCAGAAGAACTTACTGCTGCTAACGTAACCCCGCGTGATGCGGATCACCCGACGCGAGTGGGTGTTAATGGCCGGCGGGGACACTTCAATGGTCCCTGAGGCCCGTTTGGGAGAACTGGCCGATCGCCCGTTAGCGGCCAAGTGAGCCTGCGGCTTTGGTGGAGTAGCTGTGATTACTCGGTAAATTCTTGAATCGGCCGCTCCTCATGCATTCGACGTTCTCGCCAAGTCCTATTCTGACCATGACCCAACACTGCCTTGCATCCGGAACTGATCCAATTCCGTACCCATGCGGTCGAACTATTGGCCGATCTACAGCCGAGCGCCGAAGCCTAAAATGTCAAAGCGCCTGTCCAAAAGGAACGTCAAGATGACCACTCATCAAATACCTAACTCTGCCACCGTCAAGGCGGCAGTAAATATTAGAACAGCCTGGGGCATGACTGGACTAGTCGTATTCCTTTATGTGGTGAACTTTGCAGATAAAGCAATCCTGGGCATCATTGCACAACCACTGAAACGTGAATTAGGGCTTAGCTCCACGCAGATAGGAATGGTTGGATCACTCTTCTTCCTAACTTTTACGATCGGTGGATTCTTGGCCGGTCCGATCAACAAGTACATGACTCTACGTTGGGGGCTTCTACTCCTGGCAGCTATGTGGTCGGTCACTCTATTGCCACTCGTCATATCTGCGAGCATAGTGACACTCATCGCTGGCCGTATGGTGCTGGGCTTCGCCGAAGGGCCTAGTTCGGCGCTCATGCATACGGCGGCATACTCCTGGCATCCGCCGGCGAAGCGCGGTCTGCCCGGGGCACTCCTGATGGGATCGGGGTCAATTGGAAAAATCCTACTCGCTCCAATCCTGACCGCGATTTCTGTTACCTTCGGCTGGCGATATGCCGTCATCACATTGTCAATTCTTGGTCTTGCCTGGTCAGTCTGTTGGGTGATTGGCTGGAGGGAAGGACCCTTCACAGGTCGGACCCCGAAGACTCCGCACGCCGACCTGGTGAATATGGAGCCAAGCGTTCCCTGGCGAACGATTTTTCTGTCTCGTACTTTTGTTAGCTGCTGCATCTTGACCATCGTGGTTTATGCGCTGACAACGGTCGTTCTTACTTGGCTTCCGTCATATTTTGAACTCGGCCTCGGATACTCGGCAATGCAGGCTGGATCAATGTTCGCGATCCCATCAGTTATCGCACTCATCTTGATGATTGGGTCGAGCGTGACAACTGACCGCGTATTGTTGCGTGGTGGAAAGTCTCGGACATCGCGGATTATCGTTCCATGCATCGGAGGGTTCATTGGTGGCACCATCTTGGCCGTGCTACCAATGATTAATGTGCCAATCGTCGCAGTGGCTGTTGTATCGGTTGGGTATGCCGCGGTAAGTATGGCATTTCCCCTTCTTAATGCTGCTATCTCAGAAATTTGCCCACCCCAGCAGACTGCCGGCACCATGGGGGTATATCTCGCCGTGATGGCCATCGGCGGACTAATCGCTCCTTACGCAACCGGTGTAATCGTTGATAATGCAGTTAGTCCGGCCGTAGGGTACGGGCAGTCATTTCAGGCTATAGGAATTCTTGCATTCTTGGCCGCTATCGTGGTACTAATATTCGCTAATCCTGACCGCGACCGCGCAGCAATCCGGGGTGATATGCCCTAACATTAGCAATATCTGACCCTTGCCGATTTTAAGCTACTAATCCTAAGTTATCGGAAAGTGGACGTAGCGGCGAGTCGTTTAGGCACTGCCGTCACCAAAAGAAATCTGCTGTCACGTCGGCACAATCTGCGTGGACTTCCGATATCTGATGGTGACTGCACTGATGTCAATCTTTCATGAGGCGCCTCTGCCGGTCTGATCGGTGAAAGATCAGACCGGCAGAGGCTGACCCGGATATGGGCGTGATCGGTCACCCATGCGTGTAATTGAAACGCTACCGGATTCCAATACTCCAGCGAGGTAGTCTTCCGCTCATGGCAACAAGTTCGATGTAATTCACATGGAAACCGTTAACGCCTCGAGGCCTTCGAACGTCGGCGTGATCAGATTGAACCCTCCATCAGGCGCAGACCATTCCGGTCTTCGAAAATCGGGGGTGGAGGAATTTCGACTCCAGCCGGCCATCTGTGCAGGTCTGTATCTACTGACCGAGCGCGGCGACCATGGGGATCCGGCGGATTGTGCTCGGCAGTGGGTTTCCACCACGACTACATCCGTTCCGCCACGGCAGTGTCAGGCCGGTTTTTGGCGAATCGGATCAGCGTCGCATTCCGCCGTCGGACATGAGTACATTTCTGCTCGTGGCGCCTGAGAGTTTCGTCAACTTCCTCAGCGACAAATTTCCCACCTATTTCGATCAGAAGGCAAGCAGCACTATATTCTTCGGGATGCCGCGTCTGACGTGCGGTTGTTGACCGGTTGACGACAGCAAAGTCATTCCAGAGGACTTCAGGACAAGGGGGTCAGGTACGCCGGGAGTTCAGTCGTCAACTACTGCCCGCATTACTCTCGTTCGGGAATCCCCCGCTACTCATGCGGTGCACCTTGGTCCTCAGTGGTTCAAACATTCGACGCTCGCAACGTCCACGCTCGCCGAACTGACCGCCCGCCTTCGCCACTCCTCCCAGGATTCACCTGGGCCAAGACCGTCACCGGGACTTTCCTATCCCAGATGCCGCACAAATCGCGCTTTCGGCACCAGTAGTAGCTGCAATCGCCTGCTACCGAGAGCCGAGCATAGAAACCTCGTGGCGCCACGAGGCACCCAGATTGAGACCGGCACCAAGATTCGGCAAGTCGGCCAGATCCTCGGCACCGATCGGTTTCAACGTGCCGCCTGCCGAGACGATGGACAACGACAGTGACGCGATCGTGTCGACCGAGATTGCGCGAAGAACCGCCTCCTGCACCGAGGTGCCAGTGGACGTGAGTCCGTGTCCGCGCATGAGGACCACTGGCCGCTCGCCCAGGGAATCAGCGACATCGTCGCCAAGCGCAGAGTTGTGAATCAAAGCGGCACGGGGGAATACAGGCACTCCCCCGTGCGCCAGCACGGCCCCCGGGATGTCATAGGCGCCGACAATGGGCAGGATAGTCAGCCCGGCGAGATCGGCTGCCACTACGTTGGCGGGATGCGCGTGCACCACCGACATCACATCGGGGCGACGCATGAGAACCCGGCTGTGAAGAGGCAGCTCGTACGGCACGGTATAGCCGTCGAGTTCGCCGGGAGCGCCTGGCTCACCGGTCAATTCGACCAACCGAATATCTTGTGGCGTCGTGTGCGCCAGCCCGCGCTCTTGGGCGCCGCGGCACCGAACCAGCAGCCTGGTCTCGTCGATCCGGTAGCTGATGTGCCCGAGAATGCCGGGCGCTAATTGACGAGCCGCCAAAACTCGGCAGCCCTCCGCCACCAGATGCCGTAGTTCATCCAATTCCCCGGACATCATCGCTTCACCGCCGGAACCGAAAGCTGCGCGTGCACCGCATCGGCGGGTCCGCCGGCAGCGATAGTCCGCCGCAGCTGGACCGACGCCTTGGGCCAGTTGACGGTAAAACCGCCGATTGCCCGGCCCTCGGAGTCCTGCCAGATCGCTGCCAAACGTAGCGGGTCGGACTGTTCCACCACTAGCGGGTCTGCCGCAACGTCACGGGTTCCGAACAACTGAATCTTCCAGTCGTACTGATCGCTCCACACATAGGCCACCGGGTCGTGCGCGAGCAGATCATCCGAGTGAACAATGTTGTGGGCCACCGTGTTTGCTTGCTCGACAGCGTTGGTCCAGTGTTCAACCCGCGCCGACGTGCCGAGCCGCGGTTGGTACCACTTCGAAATGTCACCGACAGCGTGGATGTTCGCAAAGTCGAGAGTTCGGCCGTATTCGTCACAGACGACACCGTCGTCGAGCGTCAGGCCTGACGACTCCAACCACCCGAGTTCCAGAACCGCACCAATTCCCACCACGACAGCGTCGACGGGAAATTCTGAGCCGTCGGAAAGCGTCGCGCGCAGACTGTCGTCTACGCAGTCGAGTGCGCTGACGGTGGTGCCGAATTTGGCCTCCACACCATGCACCCGATGCAGGTCCGACAGGCGTTCTCCCAGTTCAGTGCCGACAATACGGGCCATCGGGACAGGGGCGGGATCGACAATCGTGACGTCGATGCCCTGCTTGCGCGCGAGTGACGCGACTTCCGCACCGATGAACCCGGCACCGACGACGAGGAGACGGCCCGCGCCGTGCAGACTCTCGCGCAGCGCGCGAGCGTCGGCAAGAGTGCGAAGTACATGGATACCAGGGCCGCTCCACGGCGAGGGCCGAGCCGCGGCACCGGTAGCGATCACCAGCTCGTCGTAGTCGAGAACTGTGCCGTCGGCGAGTGCCAGCTGGTTGGCCTGCGCCCGCACCTCGATTGCGACAGCGCCTAACCTGAGTTCGATGTCGAGCTCTCGTGCCTCCGCCGCGGTGAGCAGTGGCACGTGCGCGTCGCCGTCGAGCGGAACCTTCGACAGCGGCGGCTTGTCGTACGGCAAGTGCGGCTCGGCCTCGACGACTGTTACCGCCCCGGCGTAGCCCTCATTGCGCAACGCCCGGGCCGTACGGATACCGCCGACCGAGCCGCCGACGACGAGAACCCCGCCGCTCACTCTTCCTCCAGCCAGAGGGCGTTGGCGGGGCAGCTCTTCGCTGCGGTCTCGACGCGCTGGCGGTCGGACTCGTCCACTCGGGTTTTGAGCAGCACCACGAGGCCGTCGTCGTCCATGTCGTAGACGTCGTCAGCCGCGACCACGCAGTTTGCATAGCCCTGGCACAGTTCGAGGTTCGCTTTGAGGATTGCCATTTCCAAGTTCTTCTTTCGGTAGGTCGCGCGGTGCGACTCTTAAACTTTGATGCCCATGCCGCCATCCGAGTGGACGACGCGGCCGGAAATGCCGCGTGATCGGTCGGAGGCGAGGAAGACGTAGCTCCACGCGTGGTCGATGCCGGAGAGTGCGACTCCCAACGGGTTACGGCCGGCGAGTTCCTTCGCGCGGTCCGGGCCGTCGAGTCGGTTCTCGGTCAGTCCCAGCGCCGTAAGCCCGCTCAGATCGGTGCCCAGGGTGCCGCCAGGGGCGACGCCGTTGACGCGAATGTCCGGTGCCAACTCGTACGCGAGGGTGGTGACCAATCCGCGTACGGCGAATTTGGAAGCGACATACAGGGTTCCGCCGCGGCCTGGGTAGTAGGCCGACGTCGACTCTGTGAGCACGATCGACCCACCCGACTCACGCAGCGCCGGCGTCGCGGCCTTGACGCTGTGCAGGTGCGACTTGACGTTGATTGCGAACATCTCGTCGAACGCCTGATCCAACATGTCGGCGTCGATGCTCTCGAGCTTGCGGTAGAAATCGAAGACGCCGACGCAGTTCACCAGAATATCCAGGCCGCCAAAGCGATCCACGACGGCAGCGACCGCAGTCTGGTTCGCGGCAGCCTTGGTGGCGTCGCCCTGCACAACTTCGACCTCGGGGTGCTCGGCCGCAAGTGCCTCACACTTGGCAGTGTCGAGTTCGAGGACGCCGACCTTGGCGCCCTCGGAGAGGAAGGCGTCGACCACACCGCGCCCGATGCCGGAGCCCGCCCCGACGACAAGCGCACGCTTACCGTCGAGCCAGCCGGTCACGAGGCGTCCTCGGTGCCGAGGAGAGACTGGAACGGTTTCCCGACCATCGCAGACAGCGTGGTTTCGTTCTGCCACGTCAGCGCTTCGAGCTCGAGAGCGTCGAGGGTGATCCACTGGCCGGACTTCGGCGATTCGATGAGCAGCCGAACGCCGTTGCGGGTGTGGACCTTCGAGATTCGCATGTCGGCGAACTCATTCGCGACGACGATGGTCTCACCGTCGCGCTGGTCCTGCAGCACGCCGAGCCGGGAATTCGCCCGGGCTGCCGCTGCGGCATCCTCGGCTTCACCCTCCCAGGCGAGCTTCACAGGAAGACCGCCAGGTTCTGCATGCGCAGCACGGACTCGTCGGCGGCGATGTGCCGACGGGCCAGGCGCCAGACGTCCCCCTCGAGACGCAGCAGGTCGACGCGACCAACCGAGAGCAGCGAGGGCTCCAGCACGTCACCGCGGCTGCGGAACAACAGGACTGCCGACTCGACGACGAGTTCGTTCTCGTTCTCCGTCGCGAAGGTGCGGACGTTGGACAGGTGGTGACGCAGTCGTGAGGGCGGATCCTCTGCCCACGCGTGGCCCGTGTCGAAACGCGCGACGCGACGGCTCAACGAGTACTTGTCCTCGTCGAAGTGCGCCATGTCCTTGGCCGTGTCATAGCCGGTTCCCAGCGCCGTGGTGACGCGGATCGGCATGAAGTAATGGATGTCCTCGGCGAGGGTATCGAGCCAGGCGTCGTAGTCCTGTCGATCGAGAATGTAGGTCTCCTCCACGAGCCAGCGATTCGCGGTCAGGTGCCGCGGATCGTCGAATGCCAGTGAGGAGCCAACGGCGGTGGTCTTCGACGCGGCCTGACCCAGCGGGGAGCTGGCGGAGTCGATGGGGATGTAGGTGCTCATGAGTTATACCTCCGCCTTCTCGCTGCTGCACTGCGCTGCCGTTTCACTGCTGCACTCACCATCGACATTGGGAGCACCGACGTGAATGTTCTCCGTCACCGGCGCAGGCTTCTCCAGATAGTCGGCCCACTCGTTGAGAAGGTGCCGCTGGTTGTATTCGCCGTAGCCGACGTGCGCCACGCCGGGACCGCAGAACTCGTCCTCCGTCAATGGCTGCACTACCGGGCTGTCGTCGTGCAGCATGCCCATGCGGCCGTTGAGCAGCAGGCGGCGGGCCATGGACCCACCGGCGGTATTGGTCAGAGAAACCCAGTTCTCGACGTCATCCTGCTCGAACATGCCGCTGGAGCCGAAGCACATCAGGTAGGCCTTGTAGGAGAGCTTCTTGAACTCCTCCGGGGCTTCCTTGTCTACGACGAACCAGGACAGGACCTCGGTCTCGTCGGCGCTGATCGGCTGCCACTGCCGGATGGAGATGAAGGGCAGGACGTCGTCGCCTTCAGCGACCTTCGGCCAGTTGTGAACCAGGCTGATGTTCGGGAAGACCGAAGCGGCCGAGATCATGAAGCCGTCGCGTCCGATGACGTCGACCTGCTCCTGGGACCACTGCTCCTTCATGCGCTCGACCATTTCGTCGGGGTAGCCCACGTAGTTCATCTTCTCTTCGAAGGTTCCCGGGGGCAGCTTGTACGTGGTGCCGCCGCCTTTCCCCGCCCAGTATGTGTTGCCGTCCTTACGCTTTTCCGCCTTCGGCTCGCGAAACAGGCCGATCTCGACGACGCTCGTGTGGGTCTGCGGCGTGTGGTACATGTCGCCGGCGAAGTTCTCGGCGCCGATCTTCCAGTTGGCCTTGACTCGCCAGCGCTGGGGTCCGCGAACCTCGACGCCACTCGCGCTCTGCTTGGTGTAGTAGTCGAGGTAGAACTTGAAGTCGCCGAGGAAGTCCTCCAGCGGCTC
>Ga0153921_1000399_pt1 | contig 24437 bp, 22 predicted proteins | sample TSNJ005MetaG_FD_104691 | JGI IMG/M metagenome (GOLD analysis project Ga0153921, IMG submission 104691) | Attine ant fungus gardens microbial communities from New Jersey, USA - TSNJ005 MetaG | ecosystem: Host-associated > Fungi > Mycelium > Unclassified | place: USA: New Jersey, Brendon T. Byrne... | reverse complement strand
GCTACATCATGACCCTGATGCAGATCCCGGCGAAGATCACCACGATGTTCCTGACGCTGTCGGACAACCGCTACGTGATCCTGATGTGCATCAACATGATGCTGCTGTTGCTCGGCACGGTGATGGACATGGCACCGCTGATCCTGATCCTTACGCCGATCCTGTTGCCGGTGATCCTCGGCATCGGTGTCGACCCGGTGCACTTTGGCATGATCATGCTGGTCAACCTCGGCATCGGCCTGATCACCCCGCCGGTGGGCGCGGTGCTGTTCGTGGGTGCGGCGGTGGGCAAGGTCAGCATCGAGAAAACCGTAAAGGCGCTGCTGCCGTTCTATGCCGTACTGTTCCTGGTGTTGATGGCGGTAACCTACATTCCGGCGTTGTCGCTGTGGCTGCCAAGCGTGGTGCTATAACGCTCTGCGTAGGAATACAGCCTGTGACGCCCTCCCCTGCAGGCGCCGGCAAGCCAGCGCCTGCAGGCAGCTTTCATTTCAAGGTGAACCTGTGATGCTGGAACTCAGAGACGACCTGACCGTGCTGACCCTGGCGCCCGCCGTGGGGGGCAGCATCGTCAACTGGAGCGTGCGCGCCAGCGGGCAGCCGCTGCTGCGGCATAGCGATGAGCAGGCGATCGCTACCGGGTTGCCGGGCAAGCTGGGGTGCTATCCGTTGGCACCCTGGTCCAATCGGATTGCCGAAGGCGGTTTTGACACCCCGGATGGCTGGCTGGCGCTGACACCGAACAGCCCGCTCGACCCGCTGCCGATTCATGGTTCGGCCTGGCAGCAGGTGTGGCAGGTGGTCAGCCAGTCGGCGGATGAGGTGGTGCTGGCGGTGGAGTGCGACACACCGTTTGCCTATCGCGCCGAGCAGCGGTTTCGCCTGGGCGGCGGCGAATTGAGCATCGAACTGCGCGTCACGCATCTGGCCGACAAAGCCGCGTGGCATGGGTTGGGCTTGCACCCCTACCTACCGCGCCGGCCGGGAACGCGCTTGCAGGTCAACGCCGAGCAGGTGTGGATGAGTGATGCATCCAAGCTGCCGACGGGGCTCGCTCCGCTGCCGGCGGACTGGGATTTCCGCCAGCTCAAGGCGCTGCCGGAGCGCCTGGTGGACAATGGCTTTTGCCAATGGGACGGGCAGTGCCGGATCGAGCAGCCGGAGCTGGGCTATGCGCTGGAATGCCGAGCCACCGGCGCCGACTACTTCCTGCTGTTCTGCCCACGGGGGCTGGGATTTTTCTGCATCGAACCGGTGAGCCATCCGGTAAATGCGCATCACCTGCCGGGACGGCCCGGGTTGAAACTGTTGGAACAAGGCCAATCGACTCAACTCGATTTCAGCCTGAAATACCTTCCCCTGTAGGCGCCCGGCTTGCCCGCTCCTACAGGGTGGCTGGGGTGGTCAGGGCGGGCTGTTTTTCAGGCGCCCTGCCGTGTCGATACTCACCACCACCGACAACCCCGGCCGCAGCCGCTCGCTTTCGGCCTGATCCGGGTCCACGGTAATCCGCACCGGCACACGCTGGGCGATCTTCACGAAGTTGCCGGTGGCGTTGTCCGCCTGCAACAGGCTGAACTCCGAGCCGGTCGCCGGGGAAATATGCTGCACCGTGCCGCGAAACTTGCGGTGGTTGAGTGCATCCACGGTGAAGGTCACCGGCTGGCCGACCTGCACATTGTCCATCTGGGTTTCTTTCATATTGGCGATCACCCACAACTGGTGGGGCACCAGCGCCATCAACTGCGCGCCGGAATTGACGAAGGCGCCAAGGCGCACGCCAATCTGCCCCAGCTGGCCGTCACGCGGCGCCGTGATGCGGGTGTTGGACAAATCAATCCGCGCCAGCTCCACGGCCGCCTCGGCACTGGCTACCGCCGCTTCCAGGGAGCCGCGATTGACGATCACCGTCTGCAGGTCCTGCCGCGCAATCTCCAGGCTGGCCTGGGCCTGGGCCACGGCGGCGATGGTCTGCGCATTCGCGGCACGGGTCACGTCCAGCTCGCGCTTGGACACCGAACCGTCGCTGATCAGTTCTTCATTGCGGCGCAGGTCGGCGGTGCTCTTGCGCGCCTGGGCCTGGCTGTCCACCAAGGCGGCCTGGCGCAGCTTGATGGTCGCTTCGGCACTGTTGCGTTGCTGCACCACATTGGCCAGCGAAGCCTTCTGCACCGCCAGTTGCGCCAGCGCCTGGTCGAGGCGCTGCTTGTAGATGCGGTCATCGAGGCGCACCAACAGGTCGCCGGCCTTGACGTACTGGAAGTCCTGCACCGGCACTTCGAACACATACCCGCTGAGCTGCGGGCCGATGATCGTCACCTGGCCGCGCACCAGGGCGTTCTCGGTGGTTTCCACGGCGCTGCTGAACGGCGGCAATTGCCAGGCATACAACACGATCAGCACGCCGACGATGGCAATCGCGGCGAAGCCCAGCGACGAGATGATGCGCACCCGCAGCGAGCGCGGTTCAGTCACGCTCGCGCCGGGCGGCGCGGTGCCTTCCGGGGTGGAGGCAATGGCATTGGTGGTCGTGGTGGTGGTCGTTTCGGTCATGAAGTGGCGCCGCTGGGTTGAACGGAAGGGGCTGCTGCCTTGGTGGTGCTCATCAGCCACAGACTGCGGATAAAGATCCAGATCATGGTGAGGATAGCGATGATCGCGATCAGCATGAACACATCGTTGTAAGCCATCACATTCGCCTCACGCGTGGCCGCCGTGGCCAGGCTGCGAATGCCCATGAGGTTGCGCAATTCCGGGTCGGCGATCACCCCGCCGTAGGCCGAGCCACCGCTCTGCACCCGCGCGGCCACACGCGGGTCGAGCAGGGTCAGGTGCTCGACGATCATGCTCGAGTGGAACTTTTCGCGCACGATCTGGAAGGTGCCGAGCAACGCTGCGCCAATCAGGCCGCCGAGGTTCTGGCAGATCCCGAACATCACCGAGAAACTCACCAGGTTGCGCGGGTTGGTCAGCACGTTGCGGGTGCCCAGCACCATGGTCGGGCCCAGGAAGAACGTGCCGCCAAAGCCTAGCAGGAACTGGCTGATGTACATGTTCTGCGGCCGGGTCAGGTTGCTGGAGAAACTGTCCATCACCGACCCCACGGCCATCAGCGCCAGCGAGATGATCAGCGGCATCAGCAGGTGCGCCGGATTGATCGTCAGCGCACTGACCACCAGCCCGGCAATCGCCCCGGCCAGCATCACCACGTACAGGGTGTGCATCTGCTCGTAGCTCATGTTCAACATCTGCATGAACCCCACGGCGCCGGTGGACTGCTCCGACAGCACCATGCGAATCAACACCACGGCCAGCGCCAGGCGGATCATCACCCCACTGCCGAGCCAACGGGTCATCAGCAACGGGTTGGCGCGGTTATGTTCGATCGCCAGGCCGGCCATGATCAGCACCAGCGAACAGGCCGAGGCGACGCCGATCCACGGTGCTTCCAGCCACCAGTCGATGCGCCCCAGCGACAACACCGCGCAGAGCAAGGCGACCCCGGTGGCGAGGATGCCGAAGGTCAGGAAGTCGAGTTTTTCAAAGGTCTTGAAGCGGTCGCCAGGCGGCAACTTGAGCAGGAACACGCACCCCAGGCAGATCAGGGCCATGCCCAGTTCGAACAGGTACAGGCCACGCCACTCGGCGATTTGCAGCAAATCCTCGGAGAACAGCCGCGCCAACGGCAGCGCCAGTTGCGCGGTGCCCAGCCCCAGCACCAGGGCTTTCATCCGCCATTTGGCCGGGAACGCCTGGATCATGTAGTACAACCCCAGCGAACTGAGCGCCGCGCCGACCATCCCGTGGGCCGCCCGCACCGCGATGGCCGAGCTGAGGTCGTTGACGAACAAATGGCCGAAGGTCACCAGCGCATACAGCACCAGGAACACTTCGGTGAACGCGCGCAGGCCGAACTGCTGGCGAAACTTCACCAGCAGCAGGTTCATGCACACGTTGGTCATCACATAGGCGGCGGGCAGCCAGGCCATTTCCGCCGTTGTCGCGCCCAGGGCGCCTTGCAGGTATTGCAGGTTGGCGATGACCAGCGCATTGCCGAGCCCGCCGGTAATCGCCACCAGCACGCCGACCAGCGCAAACAGCCAGCGTTTGTGCGTGGGGTGCAGCGGCGTCGACGGCGAGCCAGGCAGGCTCGGTCGCTCGTGGGGCTGCCAGGTGTGGGGGGTGTATTTATCCATTCGGTGACCTAGATGACCCGGCGGGGGACGCCGGTAAAACCATTACTCAGGGAGTAGTAAACCTGAGCGGAGTTCATCTTGCCATCTCGAGGGTGCAATTGATCCCGGCAGCGCGCCCGCCAGACAAATGCCGGCGCAGATTCCAGCTCAGATCCAGCCGAGCCAACTCCAGTACGTGGCGGCGAAGATCAGCATGAGGCCATAGCCGAGCAGCGTCACCAGAATCCCCACCTTGGCAAACTGGCGCGCCGTGAACGTGCCGGTCCCCAGGCACACCATGTTCTGCGGCGCATTGATCGGCAGGATAAACCCGTAGCTCATCACAAACCCGAGCAGCAGGGTCATCCCCAGGCGGCTGAACTCGCCCGGCAAGGTCTGCAACACCGCGATCAGGATCGGCAACAACGCCGAGGTCAAGGCCGTGGCACTGGCAAAGCCCAGGTGGATCACAATCAGGAAGGCCCCGAGGATGGCAAATACGCCCAGCGGCCCGAGCTGATCCAACCCGGTGTGCGTCACCACCTGCGCGCCCAGCCACTGCCCGGCCTGGGTGGTCAGCAGCGCCGTACCGAGGCTGATGCCGACGCCAAACACAATCACCGTGCCCCACGGAATACGCGACTGCACATCCTTCCAGGTCATCACGCCCAGCCCCGGCAACAGCAGGAACACCAGGCCTGCGTAGGTGGTCGAGGTGGTGTCGAAACTGTGCAACCGGCCCTCGGTGGCCCACGCCAGCAACAGCAGCACCGAGACACTCAACAGGCGCTTCTGCGGCCCGGTCATCGGCCCGATGTCCACCAGCGACTGTGCCACGGCCTCCTGGCCGCCGGGAATGCTGTCGGTTTCCGGTGGCAGCAACTTGAGCACCAAAAACAGCAGCACCGCCGACATGATCACCGCCCACGGCGCGCCGGCGATCAGCCAGTCGAGCCACGACACACGCTGGCCGAGCATCTTGTCCATGAAGCCGACCGTCAGCAGGTTCTGTGCCGCGGCAGTCTGGATGCCGACGTTCCAGATGCTGGTGCCCTGCGCGACCACGATCATGATCCCGGCGGCAATGTTCGAGCGCTTGTCGACGCCGAAGGCGGCAATCACACCCATCATGATCGGCACCACGCAGGCACTGCGCGCGGTAGCGCTGGGCACCACCAGACTGAGCAAAATGGTCACCGCAATCGCCCCCAACAGGATGCGCCGGGTACTGGTGCCGATGCGGCTGAGGGTGACCAGCGCGATACGCCGATCCAGGCCGGTGTGGGTCATCGCCGCGGCAATGAACAGCGCCCCCGCCACCAGCGCCAGCGCCGGGTTGGCGAAGCCGGTCAGCGCCATGCTGATCGCCGGGCTGGAGCCGATCAGGTGCGCTGGGTCCTGCAGCGACGGCGCGGTGCCGAGCAAAAACGCCATCAGCGAAGTGATCATGATCGCGCTGGCTTCATAGGACACCGCCTCGGTGATCCACACCACCACGGCAAAGGCGAGGATCGCCAGCATCCGGTGCCCGGCCACCGGCAAGTCCACCGGCAGCGGCAACAGCAGCACGCCGACCATCACCAGCACGGCGACCACCAGGCCCAGGGGCAACTTGAAGGATGCAGCGGTTGTTGCGGGGGCGTTCATGCGGTACTCCGTAGGCCTTCCATTCAGGCCGGGAGCATGGCGCATAAGGTCGCAGGGTGTGTTGACGGGTATCAACGCGCCGGGCGTCAGGCCAGTAATTGGCTCAATACCGCGCGCAACTTGCCGGGCTTGACCGGTTTATTCAGCAGCGGCGCCTCCAGGCGGCGCAGCGCGCGGCGGCACTGGTCGGTGCGATCGGCGGTGATGATCACCGCCGGGATCTTCTGCTCGAAGTGCTCGCGCAGATGCTTGACCACTACACAGCCGACCACCCCATGGTCAAGGTGATAGTCGGCCAGGATCAACTCCGGCGCCCTGCCCTGCAGCGCCAGCAAAGCGCCCGCCTGATCAGTGGCGGTGACCACCTCGCAGCCCCACTGGCCGAGCAGCGCGCGCATGCTTTCGAGGATGCTCACTTCGTTGTCGATCACCAGCAAGCGCCGCCCCGGCAGCGGGTTACCGGTGGTAGGCGCGACGGGCAGTTGGCTGATCGCCAGTGGCATTTCGTCGCTCAGCGGCACCTCGATACTGAACATCGAACCGCGCCCCGGCCAGGACCGCACCGCCACCGGGTAGCCGAGAATATCGGCGATACGCTCGACAATCGCCAGGCCCAGCCCTACCCCCTTGCGGTCCGACGCGCGACCGACGTCGAGCTGGTTGAATTCCAGAAAGATCGACCCCAACCGATCCGCCGCAATCCCGCGCCCGGTGTCCCACACCTCCAGGCGCAGGCGATCACCGCGCCGGCGCGCGCCAAGGAGGATGCAGCCCTCATCGGTATAGCGGCAGGCATTGCTGAGGAAGTTGCGCAAAATCCGCGTCAGCAGCCGCAAGTCGGTACGGATCGCATACCCGCCGGTACGCGCGCGCAGGTTGAGGCCGGCTGCCTGGGCCACCGACTGGAACTCCGAGACCAGCGGCGCAAATAACTCATCCAGGCGATACAGCGCCACGTCCGGCTTGACCGCCGCCTGGTCGAGCCGCGAGATATCCAGCAGGTCGGTGAGCAAGTCCTCGGCGCCCTCCAGGGCCTGGTGGGTGCGTTCCACCAGTACCTGCTCGACGCTCGGCAAGTTGCGCTCGCGCAAGGTCGAGATCAGCAGCCGCGCGGCGTTCAGCGGTTGCAGCAGGTCATGGCTGGCGGCGGCGAGGTATTTGTCCTTGCTGCGATTGGCGGCCTGGGCGGCGTCGCGGGCGTCGCGCAGGTCCTGTTCGATCTGCTCGCGCTGGGCGATCTGCTGTTGCAGGTTGAGGTTGGCCTCCAGCAGCTCGTCGGTGCGCGCGGCGACCCGCTGCTCCAGTTCGTCGTTGAGGCGGATGTAGCGATTGCGCTCGGCCTCCAGTTCGTCGAGCCGCGCGGTGAGTTCCGGGTAATGGCTCTTGCGCGCCGACTGGTCGCCCAGCCCCAGCAGCCCGGCCAGGGCGCGCTGTTGCGCGTCAGAGAGCTTCGCCATAGACGACCTCGACATCACGCTGGCTGGACTCGCGCGGGTTGGTGAGGATGCACGGGTCATGCATCGCATGCTGGGACAGAAACGGGATGTCGGCCACGCGCACGCCGTGCAGGCCGAGCGTCTCGTTGAAACCGATCGCGTGCTTGAGCGCAATCAGGTGCTCTACCAGCCGCGCGCAGATCTGCCGATGGTTGAGGCCACGGCAGTCGATGCCGAAGGTCTCGGCAATCACCTTGAACCGCTCCGGCGCCGAGCTGTAGTTGAACGCAACGACGTGCTCCACCAATACCGCGTTGCACAGGCCGTGGGGCAAGTCGAGGAAGCCGCCCAGGCTGTGGGACATGGCGTGCACCGCCCCGAGGATTGCATTCGAAAACGCCAGCCCGGCCTGCATGCTGCCGAGCATGATTTTCTCGCGCAGGGCAATGTCGCCGGGGTTGGCGATCATCTGCACCAGGTTGCCGTTGATCAGGCGCATCGCCTCGAGCGCGTGAGGGTCGGTAAGCGGGCCATGTCCGGTGGAGACGAACGCCTCGATGGCATGCACCAGCGCGTCGATGCCGGTACAGGCGGACAGGAACGGGTCCATGCTCGCGGTAGTTTCCGGGTCGATCAGCGACACGTCCGGCACCACCGCCTTGCTGACGATGGAGAACTTCATGCGTTCCTGTTGGTTGGAGATGATCACGAACTGCGACACGTCCGCCGAGGTGCCGGCCGTGGTGGGAATGAGGATCAAGGGCGGGCTGGGCACGCGAATGGTGTCCACGCCTTCGAACTCGAGGATGCTGCGCCCATGGGCGACCACAATGCCGATGGCCTTGCCGCAGTCCATCGGGCTGCCGCCGCCGATGGCCACGATCACGTCGCAATGATTTTCGCGGTACACCTCGGCACCGAGCATCACTTCTTCGACGCGCGGGTTGGGCGATACGGCGGTGTACAGGCAGTAGTCGATACCGAGGGCTTGCAGGCTGGCTTCGACATCGGCGACCCAGCCGGCGGCAATCACGCCGGGGTCGCTGACCACCAGCACCTTGCGCGCGCCGAAGGTCTTGGCGTAATTGCCGACGTTATGCCGGCAGCCGGCGCCGAAGATGATTTCAGGCGAGACGAATTTACGCAGGAGGCTCAGGTTTGGGCTCATTGTTAAGCCTGTTTCTTATTATTTTGGAAGATGCGCTCCACACTAACCGATCCGGCCGCGAAAGCAATCAGACCAAAGAGGCATCTTCCCTGCAGCACGCCAGATCAGCGGCTGGCGAAGTACATCGTCACTTCGAAGCCGATACGCAGGTCGGTGAAAGCGGGTTTGATCCACATGGGGAGCGTCCTCTTGTTGTGCCGGAAGATTCCGGTGAATCCATTAATGCACGCAGGATCGGCGAGGCGAATGCTACTTTCGAAGCAACCCTCACCCTGCATTAGTCGCGGAGGTACAACGATCGAATGGTAGGAGCCGGCAAGCCGGCTCCCACAGGTGCTTGCCCTTCAGGTCAGGGTCAGAAGAAACCCAGCGGGTTGATGTCGTAGCTCACCAGCAGGTTCTTGGTCTGCTGATAGTGGTCCAGCATCATCTTGTGGTTCTCACGCCCCACACCCGACTTCTTGTAGCCACCGAACGCCGCGTGCGCCGGGTACAGGTGATAGCAGTTGGTCCACACCCGACCCGCCTTGATCGCCCGGCCCATGCGGTAGGCCCGGTTGATGTCGCGGGTCCACAGCCCGGCGCCCAGGCCGAACTCACTGTCGTTGGCAATCGCGAGTGCCTCGGCCTCGTCCTTGAAGGTGGTCACGCCCACCACCGGGCCGAAGATTTCTTCCTGGAACACGCGCATCTTGTTGTGGCCCTTGAGCAGTGTCGGCTGGATGTAATAGCCGCTGGACAAATCCCCCTCCAAGCGCTCGGCCGCGCCGCCGGTGAGCAGCACCGCGCCCTCCTCCTGGGCGATTTTCAGGTAGGAGAGGATCTTGTCGAATTGCTGCTCGGACGCCTGCGCGCCGACCATGGTCTCGGTGTCCAGCGGGTTGCCACGCTTGATCTTGACGATCTTCTTCATGACCTCGGCCATGAACGCTTCGTAGATCGACTCCTGCACCAGCGCCCGCGACGGGCAGGTGCACACTTCGCCCTGATTGAAGAACGCCAGCACCAGCCCTTCGGCGGCCTTTTCGATGAATTGTGGCTCGGCCTGCATGATGTCTTCGAAGAAAATATTCGGCGACTTGCCGCCCAGCTCCACGGTGGACGGAATGATGTTCTCGGCGGCGGCATGCATGATGTGCGCGCCCACCGGAGTCGAGCCGGTAAAGGCAATCTTGGCGATGCGCTTGCTGGTGGCCAGTGCCTCGCCCGCCTCGCGGCCAAAGCCCTGGACGATGTTCAGCACCCCCGGCGGCAGCAGGTCGCCGACCAGCTCGGCAAACACCATGATCGACAGGGGCGTCTGCTCGGCCGGCTTGAGCACGATGCAGTTGCCGGCAGCCAGCGCCGGGGCGAGTTTCCACGCGGCCATCAGCAGCGGGAAATTCCACGGAATGATCTGCCCGACCACGCCCAGCGGCTCGTGGAAATGATAAGCGGCGGTCAGCTCGTTGATCTCGGCGGCACCGCCTTCCTGGGCGCGGATGCAGCCGGCGAAATAGCGAAAATGGTCGGCGGCCAGCGGCACATCGGCGTTGAGGGTTTCGCGCACGGCCTTGCCGTTGTCCCAGGTTTCGGTCACGGCCAGCACTTCGAGGTGCTGCTCGATGCGGTCGGCGATCTTCAGCAGCACCAGGGCACGGTCCTGGGCCGAGGTCTTGCCCCAGGCGTCGGCGGCGGCATGCGCAGCGTCGAGGGCCTTGTCGATATCGGCGGCGGTCGAGCGCGGGAATTCGGCGATCGCCTCACCGGTGACCGGCGAAGTGTTGGTGAAGTACTCGCCATTGACCGGCGCGACGAACTCACCGCCGATGTAGTTGCCATAGCGCGGCTTGAAGCTGACGACGGCGCCGGGGGTGCCAGGTTGTGCGTAGATCATGGTGAGGCCTCTGTCTGTTGTGGGTATTGTCAGGGGTTGATGCGTTGCATCTGCGTGCGTTCGTATTGCGGGTACAGATGGGTCACGCTGCGGATCAATTCGTAGCGGCTGAGGTTGATCGCCGCGAAACGTGCAGGGATCGGGCTGCGGATCAGCTCCGGCATATCACTGCCCTGTGCAGCGGCGTCGCGCAGCAATTGATCGAGCCAGGTGAGGTAGTCGCGCATCTGCTCCAGCGGTTTGGCGTCGGTCGCCACAGGGCCGTGGCCAGGCACGATCAGGGTCCAGGGCAAGCCTTGCAGGGTGGCGATATCGGCCAGCCACACGGCCAGGCCCGGTGAGTGCGGGGTGGTGAGCGCACGCTGGTAGAACACCAGGTCACCGGCAAACAACACCCCCGTCTTCCGGTCGAGGATCGCCAGGTCCGCGCCGGTGTGGCCGCGCAGCTGCAGCAGTTGCAGGTCGTGACTGCCGAAGCTCTTCACACCCGGCTGCAGGGTTTCACCGGGCAGCACCACTTCGGTGCCGCGCATCCAGTCACCGACCAGGCGGTAGAGGTTCTCGGCCAGGCTGTCGCCCTGTTCATGCAGCAATGCGGTGGTGCCGGCGAGTGCGCCAATCGGCACGTCCTTGAACGCCTGGTTGCCCAGGGCATGGTCGGGGTGGTGGTGAGTCAGCAGCACCTGGATCACCGGTTTGTCGGTGATCCGGGCGATGGCCTGGCGCAACGCTTCGCCGTAGCGCCGGGACGGCCCGGTGTCGATCACCACCACGCCGGGCTCGGTGACGATAAACCCGACATTGACGATGTTGCCGCCATTGTCCTTGGCGAAATTGTCGGTGCTGCCTTCGAGCAACCAGGTGTTGTCGGCGATCAGCCGCGGCTTGAGGGCGTAATCCAGCTCGGCCAGCACCGGCAGGCTGAACAGGATCAGCCATAAGAGCGTCCAGCGCAGGGTCATGGGATGGCCGCCTCGAACTGGCTGCCGCTGGTGTCGCGCAGGGTCAGGCGCGTGGGGCCGGTCGCCTGGATATCAAAGGCCAGGCTGGGGTTTTCGCTGACAGCGGGAAACAGCTCCAGCGTCGCCAATAACTGACCGTCGGCGCCGCGGAGTTCGGCCGTGTTGATAAAGAATTCGGGAATGCCGCTGACCATGCCGTTATCCATCGGGTGCGCGACTTGCAACTTGACGCGGCTGAATTCGGCGCGCGGGTAGCGTCCGCCGAACACTTCGCCGAGGTGCTCTTCCCAACCCGCCTGGGTGCGCACCACGCTGGGTGCGGTGCAGCCGCCGCCGGCTGCATCGATCAGGGTCGAGCCGACATGCCAGAGGCCGTCCCTGGTCAGCACCGCCGCGCGCAACGGCGTGGCCTGTTCGATGCGAATCCGGATCGACAGCCACGGCAGCACACCCTCGCGGGGCTGGAAGTCGACGATTTTCGGCAACGGGTTCAACTCGGCCCAGGCGAGGATTTTCACCACCTCGCCCTTGAACGCGCGGGCGTCGATTTCCAGCGGCACCTGGCGCGCATCTTCGGCGAACGGCGGGGCCAGCAGCTTGACGCGCGCGTCGAACACGAAGGGCGCATTGTCGAGAAAACGCTGGTGGTAGTAATCCCACATCACCGACGGCACCGGGTCCACAGGCGCGCCCCAGGCCAGCATCGGCAACCAGCAGATCCACACCCCGCGCAGGCGCATGCCCTACTCCTCGACGTGCACGCTGTCGAGGTAGGTGCGCACTGCCCACAGGGCTTCCTGGCTCAGGTAGTCGGCCATTTTCGGCATGTAGACCCGCCCATCACGCACCGCACCGTGGCGCACCCGTTCGACAAACCATTCATCGCCGGCGTCGCCCACATCGAGCATGCGCAGGTCGGGTGCGATCCCGCCGGACTTGGCTTCCAGGCCATGGCAGGCGGCGCAGTTCTGGTTGTAGGCCGAGGCACCGACTTCCACCGCTTTGTCGTGCTCGGGCGAGGTGCGATAGGGGTTGGTGGCGGCCCAACCATCGGCGTCCAGCGGTACGCCGGCGTCCTTGATCGGGGTCAGGCCCTTGGTTTCCACGGCGGTCGGTGTGACGTTGCCGTGGGCCATGACGGAACCGGCACCGAGTACCCCGGCAAACAGGCAGGCGGTCATCCAGGCGTTGCGTTTTGTTGTCATTATTTTTTCCCTCAGGAGTGCACGCAAAACCTCTTGGCAGAGGCTATGGCAACCATCTTAGGAAGCGCTCGGCGGCACCCGTATGCTGCTTTGGTGGTCGGGTTCTCATCCGTTGGTAGCAGGCCTTGTGGGGCACTGCTAAATCAGAGGCGGTTCGGGAAATTGTCCCGGCAACACCGGGACTTTTTCCGTATTCGCACGCCCATGGACGTCGCACCCTGTGCAGGCCAAAACCTCCACTGGGAACTGCAACCATGACAATAAGATCGCTACCCGCCCTCTCACCCTTGAGCCTTGCCCTGCAAGCCTTTCTGCTGGTGGGCAGCCTGTCCCTCAGTGCTGCCAGCCATGCCGCTGCCGAACCTGCGAAGCAGACGCGTAACGTCACCTGGGAAGACATCGCCAACGACCACCTGACCACAAAGGACGTGCTGCAATACGGCATGGGCACCAACGCCCAGCGCTGGAGCCCGCTGGCCCAGGTCAACGACAAGAACGTGTTCAAGCTCACGCCTGCCTGGTCCTACTCGTTCGGCGACGAGAAACAGCGCGGCCAGGAATCCCAGGCCATCGTCAGCGACGGCGTGGTCTACGTGACCGGTTCCTACTCCCGCGTGTTCGCCCTTGACGCGAAGACCGGCAAACGCCTGTGGACCTACAACCACCGCCTGCCCGACAACATTCGCCCATGCTGTGACGTGGTCAACCGTGGCGCGGCGATCTTCGGCGACAAGATCTACTTCGGCACCCTCGATGCGCGCCTGATCGCCCTCGACAAGAACACCGGCAAAGTGGTGTGGAACAAGAAATTCGGCGACCACGCCGCCGGCTACACCATGACCGGCGCCCCGGTGCTGATCAAGGACAAGGTCAGCGGCAAGGTGCTGCTGATCCACGGCAGCTCCGGCGATGAGTTCGGCGTGGTCGGCCAGCTGTATGCGCGCGACCCGGACACCGGCGAAGAAGTGTGGATGCGCCCGTTCGTGGAAGGCCACATGGGCCGCCTGAACGGCAAGGACAGCACCCCGACCGGCGACGTCAAGGCGCCGTCGTGGCCGGATGACCCGACCACCGAAACCGGCAAGGTCGAGGCCTGGAGCCACGGCGGCGGCGCACCTTGGCAGAGCGCGAGCTTCGATGCCGAGACAAACACCATCATCGTCGGCGCCGGCAACCCGGGCCCGTGGAACACCTGGGCGCGCACCTCCAAGGACGGCAACCCACACGATTTCGACAGCCTCTACACCTCCGGCCAGGTCGGCGTCGACCCGAGCACCGGCGAAGTGAAGTGGTTCTACCAGCACACCCCGAACGATGCCTGGGACTTCTCCGGCAACAACGAACTGGTGCTGTTCGACTACAAGGACAAGGACGGCAAAGTCACCAAGGCTACCGGCCACGCCGACCGCAACGGCTTTTTCTATGTGGTCGACCGCACCAACGGCAAACTGCAGAACGCCTTCCCGTTCGTCGACAACATCACCTGGGCCAGCCACATCGACCTGAAGACCGGGCGTCCGGTGGAAAACGAAGGCCAGCGTCCGGCCAAACCGCTGCCGGGTGAAACCAAGGGCAAGCCGGTGGAAGTCTCGCCGCCGTTCCTGGGCGGCAAGAACTGGAACCCCATGGCCTACAGCCAGGACACTGGCCTGTTCTACATCCCGGGCAACCAGTGGAAAGAGGAATACTGGACCGAAGAGGTCAACTACAAGAAAGGCTCGGCGTACCTGGGCATGGGTTTTCGCATCAAGCGCATGTATGACGACCACGTCGGCACGTTGCGCGCGATGAACCCGACCACCGGCAAAGTGGTGTGGGAACACAAGGAACACCTGCCACTGTGGGCCGGCGTACTGGCAACCAAGGGCAACCTGGTGTTCACCGGCACCGGCGACGGCTTCTTCAAGGCCTTCGACGCGAAAACCGGCAAGGAGCTGTGGAAGTTCCAGACCGGCAGCGGCATCGTCTCGCCGCCGATCACCTGGGAACAGGATGGCGAGCAGTACATCGGCGTCACCGTCGGTTATGGCGGCGCGGTGCCGTTGTGGGGCGGCGACATGGCCGAGCTGACCAAGCCGGTGGCACAAGGGGGTTCGTTCTGGGTGTTCAAGATCCCGAGCTGGGACCTGAAAACCGCCCAGAAGTAACCCCTCCGAGAATGCGGGGTCGCCTTTTGTGGCGAGCGGGCATGCCCCGCGCTGGGCTGCGAAGCGGCCCCGGCATTCTTCCTGTCGCATCGGCTGCTGCGCAGTCGGTGCGACAGGTACCCCGCCACCTTCGAGGTCTCGTCATGAAATACCTGCCCTTGTTACTCCTGCTGTCCCTGCCCCTGGCCCACGCCGACGATGGCGACGACGCGCCCTTGGTGATCAACGGCTGCACCATCGCCGAACACAGCCAGTGCCCTGGCGCCAATCTCAAGGGCGCCAACCTGAGCAATCAGAACCTGAGCAAGATGAACCTGGCCGGCGCCGACTTGCGCGAGGCCGATCTGCGCCACGCCAACCTCGACCTGGCCAACCTGGAAAAAGCCCAGCTGCAAGGCGCCAACCTGACCCGCGCGAGCCTGCAGCAGAGCAACCTGCGCCTGGCCAATTTCACCGACGCGACGTTGATGGCGATCCAGGGCTGGGGCCTCTTCGCCCAGGGTGCACAGTTCGAGAACGCCAACCTCAGTGCGGCCTACCTGCAATTTGCGCGGCTGTCCGGAGCCAAGCTGCACAAGGCCAACCTGCGCGCGGCGGACCTGGAAATGACCTGGCTGAGCAAGGCCGACCTGCAAGGGGCGGACCTGCGCGATGCAAATCTGCAGGAAGCCAAGTTCGGTGAAAGCAATCTGGAAAACGCCACCCTGACCGGTGCGCGCCAGCATTACGGGAATTTCCAGGACGCGAACATGGAAGGCTGCAAGGACTGCCCCACCACCTGGGATCGCTAGAACGCCGCGGATCAACATGTGGGAGCGGGCTTGTTCGCGAAAGCGCCGGGTCAGTCAGCACACCTGATACTGACACCGCGTATTCGCGAGCAAGCCCGCTCCCACAGGGTCCGCGTGCATCAGGTAGAGATCAGCCCGCCACTCGCACTACGCCCATATCGATGCCCAGGTGGACCAGTTCGGCATGGGAACTCACCTGCAATTTACTCTTGAGCAAGGTCAGGTGGTTGGACACGGTCTTGCTGCTGATACTCAGCTGGGCCGCGATCGAGCGTGCCGGGGTGCCTTTGGCGAGCATCAGGAAAATCTCCAGCTCGCGCTGGGTCATGCCTTGCAGGCGACGGTCGGTGGGGTGATAGGCCAGTTGCGTGGCCAGGTCCTGTTCGATGTAGGTGTGGCCGTCGAGGATGCGCTGCACCGCCTCAAGCATCACCGCCGGCGAGGCGTTTTTGGTCAGGTAACCGGCGGCGCCGGCGTCCAGGGCCTGGCGCACCACCGGCAGTTCCGCATGCTGGCTGAAGAACAATACGCGCAACTGCGGCAGGCGCTGGCGCAGGCGGCGTGTGGTTTCCAGGCCGCTGATCCCCGGCAGGCCGAAGCCGATGATCACCAGCGCGGGCACCGCCTCGTGCACCCGCGCCAGGGCCTCCTCGCCGCTCGCCGCTTCACGGACCACCACGCCCGGCAGCCCGTGGCGCAGCAGGCCGGCATACCCCAGGCGGACCACGGCGTGATCATCGACCAGCAGGATGTTCATAGTGCCTCCAATGGCAGCGTATCTTCCCCATGCTAGAACCCCGGGGCCTGCCGCGACCTACTACTTTGGTACTGGTTTTGCTGTCTATCGTCGCATTCCCAAGGCAGCGCGACTCACGTGTAATGGGCGCATAACGATAAGGATTGCCTTGCCATGCTGCCCGCTCGACTGCCCCTCGTGGCACTGCTGTGCCTGTTCGTCGGCTACACCTGCGCCGACACCCCGCTGTTTTCCGCCGAAGGCTACCGTCTCAGCCTGTACCGCAGCCCTACGCCCGACCAATTGCCAGGCGCGACGATTGTCGACACCCAGGCCCTGCAAACCCTGCTGCGCCAGACGCCCGCGCCAGTGCTGGTCGATGTGTACCGCCGCCAGTGGCTGCAAGGCCGCTTCATCGAGGACCAGCCGCATGCCAACGTGCCCGGCAGCCACTGGCTGGCCAATACCGGCGACGGCGACCTCACGCCGGAATGGCAGGGTTATTTCGTGCGGCACCTGTACAAATACACCCACGGCGACCTGAACCGGCCGCTGGTGTTCTACTGCCGCGCCGATTGCTGGCTGAGTTGGAACGCGGTAAAACGAGCCGCCAACCTGGGCTATACCTCTGTGTATTGGTACCGCGATGGCTTGGACGCATGGGAAGCGGCGAATCTGCCAGTGACGGCTGCAGCACCCGAACCCTTTGAATAAAAATCCACAACAAGAAGGTGAACGGCCATGTACAAAATTCTGATTGCCGACGATCACCCGCTGTTTCGCGAGGCGATCCATAACGTCATCAGCGACGGGTTCCCCGGCAGCGACGTGATGGAAACCGCCGACCTGGACAGTGCCCTCGCCCTGACCCAGGAACACGACGACCTCGACCTGATCCTGCTCGACCTGAACATGCCCGGCATGCACGGCCTCAATGGCCTGATCAACCTGCGCAACGAATCGCCGACCATCCCGGTGGTGATTGTCTCCGCCGAGCAGGACAAGCAGATCGTGCTGCAGGCCATCACCTATGGCGCCGTGGGGTTTATCACCAAGTCCTCGCCGCGCCTGCAAATGACCGAGGCGATCCAGCAGATTCTCAACGGCAATGTGTACCTGCCGCCGGACATCATCCGCACCCAGAAGCCCGGCACGCACCGGCGCCTCAACGAAAACCCCGGCTTCGCCCCCGAGCTGCTGCAAGCCCTGACCCGCAAGCAGCTGCTGGTGCTGGAGCGCATGACCAAGGGCGAGTCGAACAAGCAGATCGCCTACACCCTGGAGATTGCCGAGACCACGGTGAAGGCTCACGTGTCGGCGATCCTGCGCAAATTGAATGTGCATAACCGGGTGCAGGCGATCCTCAGTGCCGGGGACATTGATTTCGGCTCCTACCTGCGTCGCTGATCCTGCCCAGCTCCCCACGCCTACAGGGCGACGTGTTGGCCGAGCAAGTGACTCATCGCCGTCTTGAGCTTCATCGGCCGCACCGGCTTGTGCATCAGCGTGTGCCCCAGCTCGCGGATCTGCAGCTTCAACTCATTGCTGTAGTTGGCGGTGATCATCATCGCCGGGATCGCACGACCGCGCCGGGCGTTGATGCGGGCGACGGCGTCCACGCCGTTCTGGTCGTGGTCGAGGTGGTAGTCGGCGATCAGCAGGTCTGCCTCGGCATGGTAGTTGTCCACCTGCCGCGCCAGGTCCTGCTCTGACAACGCCGTCACCACGCAACAGCCCCAGCCTTCGAGCAAGGTGCGCATTCCCGCGCAGATCGCCGCATCGTTATCCAGCACCCACACCCGCGCGCCCTGCAGGCGCTCCAGCAGCGGCTCGCTCATGCACGGCATCGGCAAGGACCTGGGCGCGGTGGTGCTCAACGGCACCTCCACCGAAAACACCGAGCCCTGGCCCGGCCAGGACCTGACGCTGATGCGATGGCCGAGTATCCCGGCGATTTTCTCCACGATCGCCAGCCCCAGGCCCAGGCCGCGATCCTGGTCCGGGCGCTGCACATCACCGCGCTTGAACTCCTGGAAAATCTCCTCCAGCCGCTCCTCGGCAATGCCCATGCCGCTGTCCCACACCTGGATCAACACGCGCTGGTGCTGGCGTCGGCAGCCCAGCACCACGCGGCCCTTGTAGGTATAGCGAATCGCGTTGCTGAGCAGGTTGCGCAGGATCCGCGCGAGCAGCTGGATGTCACTGTGCACCAGCGCCGAGCAGCCAACAAAATGCAGCTGCAGGCCTTCGCTGCGGGCCAGCTCGGTGTACTCCGCCGCCAGGTTATCGAGCAATTCACTCAGGGCAAACGGGGCGATATCGGCCTTGATCACCCCGGCATCCAGCTTGGAAATATCCACCAGGGTGCCCAGCAGGTTTTCCACGTCTTCCAGGGAATTGCTCACGTTGCGCACCAGGGTTTCGCTGGGGCGTTCCAGTAATGCACTGGTAAACAGCCGCGCCGCGTTCAGCGGTTGCAGGAGGTCGTGGCTGACGGCGGCGAGGAATTTGGTTTTCGACAGGTTGGCCTGCTCGGCCTCACGCTTGGCCTCGCGCAGGCGTGCTTCCATGCGCCGGCGCTCCTCGATTTCCTTCAATAACTGGCCGTTGAGCGAGGTCAGTTCCGAGGTGCGCTGGGCCACGCGTTGCTCCAGGTGCTGATAGGCCTGGTGCAGGGCTTCGGCGGTGCGCCGGCGTTCGGTGATGTCGCGGATCAGCACGAAAATCCCCACCACTTCACCGCTGCCGAGCATGTTCGGCACATAGGAGCGCAGCATGTAGCGCTCCTGGTTATTGATGTTGGTCTCGGCGAACTCAAAGGTCACGCTCTCCCCGGCCAGGGCGCGGGCGACGTAGGCATCCAGGCGTTGGCAATGCTGCTCGCTGTGGACTTCGCGCAGGCTCTGGCCAAGCATCATCCCGCGCGGCCAGCAGTACCATTCTTCATAGACTTTATTGGTGAACTCGTAGACCAGGTCGGCATTCAGGTAGCCGATCAGGGCCGGCACGTTGTCGGTGATCAGGCGAATCCAGCGCTCGCTGGCCTGGGCCTGCTGCGCCGCTATCTGTTCGCCGCGCAGGGCTTCGGCACGCAGCCGGGCGTTGATCAGCAGGTGGTTGCTGGCCTTGAGTTCGGCCATCGCCTGATTCAGCGCGTCGGTGCGTTCGCGGACTTGCTCGGCCAGCACCACCGAATGCTGAAAGGTGGTGTAGGGGTTGTTGCCCTGGGCCATGCCGGACTCGATGCGCTCGATCAGCGCCGCATTGATCCGCGCCAGCTTGTGGTTGTCCTGTTGCAGCCGGGCGACCTCGGCGAGCAGCTCAGCGCCGGCCACGGGCAATGGCGACCCCGGTGAAGGTCTGGTTGATGTGCATGCCATTGAACTGTTCTCCGTAGGTGTTGAACCCCATCACCCGCTGGTCACGCAGCAAGCCACCGATCTGTTCCAGGGTGCCGGTGTCTTCCAGCTCCAGGCGGCGCAGGAAGCAGTCGCAGCCGATGGTCAGCAGCAGGTCGCCGAGGCGCGCGTGCAGGCCATCGAACAGGCCTTGCAGGTTCGGCAGGATCGGCCCGGGTTTCATCACGGTGAGGACGATGCCGTTTTCCACCGCGCAGTAGAAACTCAGGCTCAGGTCGGCGTGCACTTGCTGGATCGCGCGCACGTAGTACTGGTCGTGGATGCGCACCGCGAGGGGGTGGGCGGCGAAGAGCCGGTGGTCGAGGTCGGCCACGGCCACGCCGATGTGCCGCGCGTACTCCTCGGCGGCGGGTTCGGCGTTGAGCTCGAACACCCGGCGTGACGGGCTGTCGGCGCCGGTCACCACCAGCTTCTCGGTGCGCGGCAGGATGTGGTGGGTGGTGAAGACCTCGAAGTCCAGCCAGGTGTTGACCAGCACCACCACCGCCGCGCCGCTGTGGAAAGCGCCGTTGAAGTACACGTGGGTGTCGGTGAGGAAGTTGTCATCGCCGGCCGAACCGCCGAAGTGCGGGATGTCGCCGAGCGCCGCGCTGAGGGCGGCGAGCACCATTTCTTCACGGCTGGACAGGCCATCGAGCAAGGTCAGGGCGAAGGTATTGCCTTTGATCGGCGCCAGGGTATTGCTGCGACAGCCGCCGACCAGCCGCTCGACCATGTCCTGGGCGTTGATCAGGCTGAAGTGTTCAACCTGGTCGATAAGTTCGGTGGCAATGGAGAAGTGCGCGTGATTGAACCCCACCGCCGTGATGCAATTGCGGCCATAGCCTTGGGGCGTGATCTCGCCGGCACTGGTGCAACCCACCACACGCACACTGCCAAAGCACTGCTGCAGGGCCTGGCCGAGTGCCTGGAGGTCGTAGGAAGCGGAACAGAAAAACAGCACGAACCCCAGGTACGGATGCAGCAGTTGCCGCGCCAACTCCTCGGCCGCCTGCCCGGCATCGGCGGCCTGGGACATGGCACTGACTACGCCTTCACTGTTGTGCATCGCTGGTTCCCCCTCTGAAGCATGAGTGTACGAAGGCCCGGGGGTGGGACCTATGCTACTTGGGTACTGGGTGGGGGGATGCGATGGGATGAATTGTCGTGGCGTCGCGGCGTTTCACATCAGACCGCCGCCTTGACCAACATGCCGGCCGCCACCAGCACGCACAGGCTGGCAAACCCGACCTGCAGGGTTCGCGCGGGAATCACCGAGCACAGGCGCCGGCCGATCAACATGCCGACAATGCTCGCGGCGATGAACACCCAGCCCATCGGCTCGATGCGCACACCGGCGTGGAACGCGCCGACCACGCCGATCAGCGAGATCAGGCTGATCACCATCAGCGAAGTGGCGACGATGCCGCGCATCTGCACATCGGTGAGTTGCTTGAACGCCGGCACGATCAGGAAGCCACCGCCGACCCCGAGCAGGCCGGACACGGCGCCCGTGACCGCACCAAGGGCGGCGAGTGTCGCGCTGCACTTGGCGGTCCAGGCCAGACGCCCGGTCTGCTGGTCGAGCATGCAGTTCTTCTGGCCCCAGGACGCGGCGCCATGGTCACTCGGCCCGGCTTCGACCTTTTCGCGCTGCAACATGCGCCAGGCCATCAGCACCATCAACGCGCTGAACAGGCCCATCAGCAGCGCTTCCGGCATCTGGTGGGCAAGGAACACCCCCAGCGGCGAGAACAGCGCGCCGAGCAAGGCGATCAACAGCGCGGCACGGTACCGCACCAGGCCATGGCGCAGGCCGTCAATCGCACCCACCGCCGCCGCTGCGCCCACCGCCAGCAAGGACACGGGCGCGGCCTGGGTCATGCTCAGGCCCAACCCGAGCACCAACGCCGGCACGCCAAGGATGCCGCCGCCCGCGCCGGTCAAGCCCATGACCAGGCCCATCAAGATGCCTAAAACACTCGCCAGCAGCATTCAGTCCACCTTGCTCAAGCGAGTCAGCCACTCGCGGCCCTTGAGCATGCCGTTCCAGTAGAACCACGGCAGCAACGTCGCCTTGAGGAACCACATCGAACGCCGCGCGCGGGTCGGGTCGAGGGGAAAGGTCGGCAACAGCTTGCCGCCGTAACCGAACTCGGCCAGCACCACCTTGCCCTTCTCCACCGTCAGTGGGCAGGAGCCGTAGCCGTCGTATTTGAGCGGCAATGGCGCCTGTTTGCGCAGGGCCAGCAGGTTTTCGGCGACCACCACGATTTGCTTGCGCACGGCGGCAGCGGTCTTGGCATTGGTGGTGCCGCACACATCGCCCAGCCCGAAGATGTGCGGGTAGCGCAGGTGTTGCAGGCTATGGGGATGCACTTCGCACCAACCGGCGGCGTCGGCCAGCGCGCTCTGGTGGATAAACTCCGGTGCGACCTGGGGTGGCACCACGTGCAGCAGGTCGAAGGTTTTCTCGACCACGGTGACGTTGCCCTCGGCATCCTTCACGTCGAACCAGGCCTTGCGGGCCGGGCCATCGACTTTCACCAGGTTGGCATTGAATGCCAGGCGGGCGTTGTACTTCTCCACGTATTTCATCAGCGGCGGCACGAAGGTCGCGACCCCAAACAGCGCCGCGCCGGCGAGGTTGAATTCGACGTCGATATTGTTCAGATGGCCTTGCTTGAGCCAATGGTCGCAGGACAGGTACAGGGCCTTCTGCGGTGCGCCCGCGCATTTGATCGGCATCGCCGGCTGGGTAAAGATCGCCTTGCCGCCCTTCAATTGCTGCACCAACTGCCAGGTGTAGGCGGCGTACTGATAGCTGTAGTTGGAAGTCACGCCATTGCGGCCCAGCGTGTCCTGCAGCCCCTCGATCTTCTCCCAGGCCAGGCGCAGGCCGGGGCAGACGATGAGGTTTTGCCACGTCACGCGCTGGCCGTTGTCGAGTACCAGGGTGTGTTCGTCGGGCAACAGCTCGGTGACCGCAGCCTGCACCCAGGTCACGCCATTGGGCAGCACATCGGCCAGCGGGCGGCGGGTCTTTTCCAGGTCATAGGCACCACCGCCCACCAACGTCCAGGCCGGCTGGTAGCAATGGTGGTCGCTGGGTTCGATCAGGGTGATGTTCAGGTGGGGGTCGCGCTTGAGCAGGCTGGCCAGCAGGCCGATGCCCGCCGAACCGCCGCCGATGACTACGATATCGCCACTGATGGTAGGGCCCCAGTGTTGGTCATTCATGGTCGATCGCCTTTCTTATACATGCACACAAGGGTCGCTGCCGGATGGCGTCACGCCCAGCTTTTCATGACCGCGCCGCAGTACAGCCCGGACAAGGTCTTCATCACTTGGATCACTTCGTGGCTGGCCAGCCCGTAGAAGATGTATTTGCCTTCCCGACGGGTGGCGACCAACCCTTCATCGCGCAAGATGCCCAACTGTTGTGACAGCGTCGGTTGGCGCACGCCGGTCATGGTTTCCAGCTCGCCGACGTTGCGCTCGCCCTGGGTCAGCTGGCAGAGGATCAACAAACGGTCTTCGTTGGCCAGCGCCTTGAGCAAGGAACAGGCCTTGGACGCCGATGCGCGCAACTGGGCGACTTCGCCCTCACTCAGAGTAGATTCCATTTGCCTCGGGTCCTTTCTGTCACTTAAGCTCAAAACATTATGTGTAAATGTAAACTGATTGTAACCACTTTTTTCTTCACCAGGGACCGCCGCCATGCCAGCGTTGATTCAAGCCTTTCTGGACGAGGCATCGTCGACCTACACCTACGTCGTGCATGAAACCGACGGTGGCCCCTGCGCCATCGTTGACTCGGTGCTCAACTACGACCCGGCTTCGGGGCGCACCGACACGGCCCAGGCCGACAAGGTCATCGCCTTCGTCCGCGAGCACGACCTGCACGTGCAATGGCTGCTGGAAACCCACGCGCATGCCGATCACTTGTCCGCGGCGCCCTACCTGCGCCGCCTCCTGGGCGGCAAGATTGCCATCGGCGCGTCCATCAGCAAGGTGCAGGGCGTCTTCAAGCACCTGTTCAACCTGGAGCCGGAGTTTCGCGTGGACGGCTCGCAGTTCGACCACCTGTTTGCGCCGGACGAGGTGTTTCATATCGGCAACCTCAAGGCCCAGGCGCTGCACGTGCCGGGGCATACGCCGGCGGACATGGCTTACCTGATCGACGACCGGTTGATCCTGGTGGGCGACACGTTGTTCATGCCGGACGTGGGCACGGCGCGCTGCGACTTCCCCGGCGGCGATGCGCGGCAGTTGTATGCGTCGATGCGCAAGCTCTTGGCGTTTCCCCCGCAGACCCAGCTGTATGTGTGCCATGACTATCCGCCCGAGGGCCGCGAGGCCAAGTGCCTGACGACCGTGGCCGAGCAGTGCGCGGGCAATATTCATGTGCATGACGGGGTCGATGAGAATGCGTTTGTCGCGATGCGCACCACGCGCGATGCCGGGCTGGGGATGCCGACATTGCTACTGCCGGCGATCCAGGTGAACGTGCGCGCGGGCAATCTGCCGCCGGCTGAGGAGAATGGCGTGACGTACCTGAAGATCCCCCTCAACCAACTGTAAAAACGTCGATCCCGTGTGGGAGCGGGCTTGCTCGCGATGGCGGTGTATCAGGTGCAGAAAAGCTGGCTGGCCCAGCGCTTTCGCAGGCAAGCCCACATTTGATCTGCTTACACCCGGGAGCTCGAGGCATACGGATCCCCCTGTGGGAGCGGGCTTGCTCGCGAAGGCGGGCTGGCAGTTGATGCAGTGGGTGCCTGACCCACCGCTTTCGCAGGCAAGCCAGCTCCCACATTTGATCTCCATACACCCGGGAATCCGAGTCATACCCGGATCCCCCTGTGGGAGCGGGCTTGCTCGCGAAGGCGGGCTGTC
>Ga0153921_1000397_pt1 | contig 24453 bp, 28 predicted proteins | sample TSNJ005MetaG_FD_104691 | JGI IMG/M metagenome (GOLD analysis project Ga0153921, IMG submission 104691) | Attine ant fungus gardens microbial communities from New Jersey, USA - TSNJ005 MetaG | ecosystem: Host-associated > Fungi > Mycelium > Unclassified | place: USA: New Jersey, Brendon T. Byrne... | reverse complement strand
AGAATTGGCGCGTGCACTCGCCGGCGGCATCGGCATTGTACTGGCGATCCCGATCGGGCTGTACACCTCCATTCTGTTCGTGAAACGAAAGAAGGCGAGTCTATGAATACATTGGTTTGGCTCGCAGCCATTTTGCTGTTTCTGATGATCCTGATCGGCGGCAAAAAGGGCGCGCGTTCGTTCCTGGCGCTCTTTTTCAACTTCGGCATTGTATTGCTGATGGTGTTCTTTATGACGGCTCCGGCCATCAACCCGATCGTCATCACCTTGATCGCCTGTACAGCGATCAGTGCGATTAACCTGTTTTACATCAACCAAATCAACAGCAAGACCATCACTGCCTTTATTTCAACGATGATCACGATCGTCCTGATGCTTATTCTGATCTACATCCTCACAAAGAAAACGATGATCCAGGGATTCAGTGAAGAAGAAGCCGATGAAATCAGCGTCTTCTCTCTCAATCTTGGCGTCGACTTTGTCAAAATCGGCACAGCAATGATCATCATGAGCACCATCGGTGCCATTACCGATGTCGCCATTTCCATTACCTCGCCAATGCGTGAAGTCTATCTGCACCGCCCTGACATGAAGCAAAGAGAGCTGTTCCTTTCGGGGATCCGCATCGGCAAGGATATCCTTGGAAGCAATACGAATACGCTGTTCTTCGCTTTTATCGGCGGTTATCTCGGACTGCTGCTCTGGTTCAGGGATTTGAAGTATTCCTTTGGGGCCGTTATCAATTCCAAGGTATTTGCCGGAGAAATGGTCACCATTTTCTGTGCCGGCATCGGCATTGCTCTGATCATTCCGATTGCCTCATGGATCAATGCGTGGTATTTGCTAAAGAAACGAGATAAACAAGAGAAAGCATAAGAAAGCGGTACAACTCAGCCAGCTGCAGTTGTACCGCTTTTTCTTAAGTTCAAGCAAAACCCATTAGATTTTTAACTTTAGCTGTATTGGCTGAATCAGTCAGTTTCTCAAGCAGCAGAAAAGCCACATCAAAGGCATTGCTCGGATAGGCGCATGTGATCAGATGACCGTCCTGCACAACAGGCCCCTGTTCAATAACCGCCCCATATTCCTGAAGCTGTTCTGTCCGTTTGCTCGCCGGATGGCTGTATGTGGTCGCCTTCCTGCCGCTAAGAATGCTGCTTTTTCCCAGCGGCAGCGCGCCCATGCATACGGCGGCAATCGGTTTTTCCTGTTCGTGAAAATAGCGGATCACCTGCAGGAATTCCTCATGGAAGCCATCAACTAGGTAGCCTGTCTCTTCAAACCCGCCTGGAATGGCGAGTGCATCGAATTCCTCCAGCTGGAGATCCTGAACAATTTCCTCCGGCAGCACGGTGAAGTTCCAAGTACAGGCCAGCCGGTCACGCAGCCCGGCTGTGATTACCTGTGTTGACCCGTCACCCTCCAGTTTGTTCCATCCGAGCACATCGGTAAAAGCACTTGCTTCACTTGCCTCAAAACCATTTGCCAATAGCAGCAGGATTTTTTTCATGCAAACCGCCTCCTTGCTCTTATTGTTCTAACTTGAGCAGGACGGTATGCAGAGCTATTGTAAAACAGCCATGCTCACGAATATAGAACATGAAGATGCGCTGACAAAACATTCCTCGACATGGACGATGTCCATACCGCTAAGAAGACCCATCAATGCCGGAAAGATTAATTTCGAATTCATTCGTATTCTCCTGTGGCGTGAATGTCACAGTTTTCAGAAGCGGCCCAGTCAGAACGGCGCCGCTTTTTTTCTTCTTGAAAAACTCGTCCAGATCTTTTGCATAGACTTCTGATACTTTAACTGTGTATTCTGTGTTCAAATGTACAAGGATCTTCGTTTCCTGCCGTTCATCGGTAATCAAGAGTTTGGCCTCTGGCAGTACGGCTTTTCCGTTCTCTTCGCGGCCCGCTGTGACCGTTTCAAGTAAATAATGCTTTCCTGCTGTCCCGCCGACAATTTGTATGGTCATTTCTTTTACTTTCATTTCGCTGCCCCCATCTGCTTTTCCCCCTGCCCCACAGCCCGTCAGCAAGCCTGCCAGCAAGGCAGCGAGAAGCCATTTCATAAATAATCCCTGCTTTCTCATTTATTTCACACTAATCTTATTGACATTATATGAGTAACCAACTAAACTAGCAACACAGGCTTCCAAATATTAGGAGGTGTTAGGTGTAATGAGAAAAATAAGCCGTTTCTCATTGATTTTCCTGTTCATTGCCTCTCTGTTCAGCCCGCAAGCAATATCTGCTTCTACGTTGCAGCAAGATACTCCTGCATCAGCGAACAAGATCTACGAAAGAATTGATTTGCCGAAACAAAACCCGCAGAAGGCCGCTGCCCTTGAAGAGAAGTACAAAAAGGATCAGCAGCAATTCAAAAAGGTGAAAAAGTTCAGTTCTGCTGAGTTGAACCAATTCAAGCAGACAAAAGGCAAATTCGATTCAGCTGGCTCCCAAGGGAAAATCATCGAAGGCCAAGATGCCTTGACACCTAAGTCCTCCTCACCCGCAGCTGCTTCTGCCGCTGCACCAACCGTACTTGACAACCGGGTAAAGGTTACCAACACAACGGTAAGCCCGTACAATGCCATTGCCCAGATCGATTTCAGAGATTCAGCTGGCAATTGGTACATCTGCTCCGGTTCCTTCCTTGATGAAACAACAGTGCTGACAGCTGCACACTGTGTTTATGACAACAACTCCCATGAATTCTACACATACTGGAATGTATACCCCGGTGAAAACGGACCGCTCCTTCCATACGGCAGCGTGTCTTCCACAAATGTATATGCGCCAGTCGGCTGGGTTACCTCAACAGCTCCTGGGGCAGGGCTAGTCAGCTTGGGCGACGTCCAATATGATTATGCCGTGATTAAAGTCAACTCAAGCCATGCGCCGCGTCTGCCTGTCAGTTCGGCTTCGCTTCTCGGTGATTCCATCGTGACTCATGGGTATCCCGGTGATAAAGGGGTCGGCGGCTACTATTATCTATATAAAAGTGCCGGATCCATCTCGAACTTCATCGACAATGCGATCATCCATACCGGCTCCGTCACAGGCGGCATGAGCGGGGGGCCAATCCTGAAAGGCAGCTCTATCATCTCTGTAAACAGCACAGCCAGCTGGGGGCCGAGATTCGGCGCAACCCACCTCAATAATATTGAACAGCTGCGCGCCCTGCCATATTGACCTTGTAAATGAAGAAGGCTGAACCCTAACGGTTCAGCCTTCTTTTCTTTCTTTCAGATAACGTTCTAAAAACGGCGTGATTTCGCCAATGGAATAGATATGAAGCGCATGCATCGCCCTCGTGCATGCTGTATAGAAATAGTTCCGCTCCATGTCCCGTTTATATTGAACGGACGATGCATTATAGATGATGACCGCATCAAATTCGATCCCCTTTGCCATGTACCCTGGCAGCAGAATCACCTGCTTTTGATACTGTTCAGTGTCGCGATCAATGAATTGGATGTCAAGACGCGTCTGCAACCTGGAATACGCCTGTCTGCATTCCGCTTCTGTTTTACAAATGACTGCGATCGTTCCAAATTTCTGCTGCAATTCCTTTATTCTGTTCACCAGCTGATCAATCAGTTCATCTTCATCAGAAACAAGATCGATCGTCGGCATTTCTCCGCTCCGGTTAAACGACTCAATATTGCTGCCGTCCAGAAGAATCGACGACGTCAGTTCGGTAATCTGCTCAGTCGAGCGATAGCTCTTCGATAAGGTCACCCGCTCCAGCCGGTTTCCATACAGATCTGGTGATAACAACGATGGATTCTGAACGGTATGCGGATGGATCGTTTGATTGCTGTCCCCCAGCACGGTCATTTGCGCATACGGAAACAATTGCTTGAAGACTTGTAATTGAATTGGCGCATAGTCCTGAGCTTCATCAATAAACACATGGCGAATTTGCGGGTTTATGCGCTTGCCCTCAATTTGATCCCTCAAATACAGCATAGGGGCGGCATCTGCGTACTTGATTCTCCTCTTTTTTAGAGCGAGACGCGTCTCCTGGCAAATCCATTCCCATTCCCGCGGCAAGAACGGTTCCAATGCTTGATGCATGGTGTCATCTAACTTAAAGAGCTGCCGGTACAGCCCATAGAAATGCACAAATTCCAAGCGCTTGATTGCCGACCGAATCGGTTTCATATGCCGATTGACAATCCGAACCGCCAGTCTTTTCCGTTCTTGTTCGAAGTCGTCAAAGGTATCCCCGTTGAACTTCCCGTCCTCCAGCAATTCACTGTATGCCTTCGTATAATCCTCCAGCTCCTGTAAATCACTTTCTTCTTCAACCCATTCTTGCTCACGCTCTTTTTCTTCAATTTTTGAAAGCTCTGCCACCAGCCACTCCTTGACCAGCTGCAAGCGATTGGGTATCGACATGGCTTGATCCAATGTGTAAAAATAGCGTTCGATTTGCTCAGCACGGATGACCCGTTCACCGCGGAAGACAATATTTTTAAACAGCATGCCCCGGCCAGAAAGCAGGTCAACATAGGCATCCAGCAGCTTCTGGTAAGCAAGGCTGGCCTTATAGGTAATGGCCGCCATTCTCTTTGTAAATATGGCCTCATCCTGCTCAGCAAGCATGCTTTCCAGCTGATGATAAGGGTGTTCCACTTCATATTGTTTGCCGAAGCTCTCTTCCACATATTCAAAGAAGGTCAGCTGCTGCATGTTTTCTTCGCCCAAGTCCGGCAGCACCTGACGGACATAGCGGTTAAATAAGGCATTGGGAGAGATCAGCAAAATCTGGTCTGCGGTAATTTGATTCCGAAAGCGATACAGAATATAAGCAGCCCGCTGCAGGGCAATCACTGTCTTGCCGCTCCCTGCCACACCGTCTACAATGAGATGCGGACTCTTCAAATTTCGGATGATTTGATTTTGCTCAGATTGAATCGTAGCCACAATACTCCGGATGTGTGCACTCGCATGCCGGCTGAGCATCTCTTTCAGCACATCATCGCCAATCGTCTCTTCTGTATCAAAAACGGATTGCAGGCGGCCTCCTTTGATTACGAATTGCCGCTTCAATAGCATTTCGCCGGAAACCGCTTCTTCTGATGTTTCATAGCTTGCCGGACCTGGCACATGGTCATAATACATACTGGAAATCGGTGCGCGCCAATCATAAATCAAGATCTGTTCTTCCTGCCGGTCCATCAGGGTGGCCACGCCGATGTAGATTTTTAACGGTATGGTTTCACCGTGCGGCAAAAAATCAATGCGCGCAAAATAAGGAGAGTCCTCCAGCCGTTTCAAAACCCGGATCAGCTTGCCTGCCCGTTCATGGCTTCGTTCCCGTTCTGCCAGGTGTTCAGCTTGCTGCTTGATGCTGATCGATGTCTCGCCAGCCTCTTCAGCCGAATCAAAGTTGAGTTTCACATCCTCCCAGAATGTTTTTCTTAGATTCCGCACTTCTTCTTGATACTGGGCAGCATGTGAACCAAACTGATCAAGCTTCCACTGAATGACATCCAAACGTTCCTGAAGACGCTGTTCTTCAATGTGACCTTCCTGTTTTTCCATTCAACTCACCCCTTGGTATTGCCCATCATACAGCTGTTGGCAGCAAAGAAACAGTCTACGATTAAGATTGGAAATATGATATAATATATACATAAAATAGGATATTAATCCTTAATCAAAGGACCTGCCATGAGAAAAATCACAGTAGTACCTTATCAGGTAGAGTGGAAAGATTTATACAAGGAAGAAGCAGAGCAGCTGCGCAGCATATACCAGTCGGAGATGATTGATATACATCATATCGGCAGCACAGCTGTCGACGGCTTGCAGGCAAAGCCAATCATTGACCTGATGCCCGTTGTCAAAGATATAAAAAAGATTGATCCATTCAACGAGGCCATGAAGCAGATCGGCTATCAGGCAAAAGGAGAAAACGGCATTGCCGGGCGCCGGTACTTTCAGAAGGGCGGTGACCAGCGGACCCATCATGTGCACATATTTGAACAAAGCAATCCCGAGATCGGGCGTCACTTGGCTTTCCGGGATTACCTGCGAGCACATCCCGCTGTGGCCCAGAAATATGGTGAATTAAAAGCAACACTTGCCCAGCAGTACCCTTATGAGATTGCATCTTATGCGCAAGGGAAAGCACAGTTTGTTTCAGAAACCAGTGAGCAAGCACTGCTTTGGCAGAAGCAAAGAACAAAATAAGCATCCAGTCCCATGTTACCAAGGGGACTGGATGCTTTCGTGTTTTCTCAACCGTACAATTGAGAAATCAACCTTCAGCTAGGGCCAGATATTTCTTTGTAATTCCATCAGCTTCTGCAATGAGCACGTCCGCTCGGCCTTTTACAGAATAGAGCTTGGTCCCTTTGGGCAGCTTTGTCGCCATGCCCGCTTGAAATTCATGCTTCTCATTCTTTTTATAGACGGAAGAGATGCGGCCAATTTCCTCTTGTTTGGTCAGCTTCAACTCATCTACCCAGGAAACACCTGTTTTATAAATGGTACTTTCCCATCTGAAAATATCTGCGTCTTGCTCCTGTTCCAGAACCTCAGCTGCAGTTGGCGGTTTCGACTCGTAGGTTGTTGTGCCAGCTTTGCTGCTGCATCCCAGCAGGAAGACAGGCAGGAGCAAGGCCAGACTCAGTACGATTTTGTTTGCTTTCATTCCCCGCTCTCCTTCCCTGTCTTAGTCGGCCATGGATGTCCTGCGAAAATAGACACGTTTTACATCTTCTGTCAGTTCCATCAGCTGTCCGTCAGATATAAAATAGGTCTGATCACACAGCTCTTCAATATCCTCGTAATGATGACTCGTCATCATGATGGTACATTGCTTTTCTTTTAATTTTTTTATAATCTCTTTCGTATCGTGGTAGCTCTTATAATCAAGTGCATTAAATGGTTCATCCAAGACGATGATGTCCTGGTTTTCCATGATAGCCTGTGCAATGCCCAGCTTCTGTTTCATTCCGAGCGAATAATTCTTAACCTTTGTTTTGTTATCCGGATTCAATCCGACAAGTTCCATAGTCTTGCGAATCTCCTGATCGCTGATCTGTCCATTGATATCTGCTAAGAACTGAAGGTTCCTCAAGCCCGTGTATAAGTCAATAAAGCCGGGAGAATTGATGAAAACGCCAACTCGTTCCGGAAAGTCAATATCTTTGCCAAGCGTTTGATTGCGGATATGCACTTCCCCTTGGTCCGGCGCTGTGAACCCGCAGATGATCTTAAATAAGACCGATTTCCCGCTTCCATTCGCACCCACAATTCCGACCGTCTGCCCCTTTTGTATCTCAAGATTCACGTCTTTCAGAATCGGCTGTTCATGATACGACTTGGAAACCCGATGTACACTTATTTCGACTGTCATCCTGGATTCTCCTTCACCTAAAGATTTTTTTAAATCCAAACCCTCTCACATACGTCCACATAACCACGAGTGCTGCAGTCAGCAGACCGAAACGAACGCCATAGAGAAGACCGTCCATCTCAGCACTTCTCGCAATACTGGAAATCCCTGCTGGCATATAATTCGACCAAATACTTAATACGTTGAGTGCAAGTACTCCGAGAAAAGCCCATGTCGTGCTGCGGCTGATCGCAAACAGAGCAAATAAAAATAGAAATTGGAGAAAGATATCCAGAAACTTCAAAACGCCAGTACTCCAGACCAGCATGTCTGCCTGTCCTGGAAGGCCTGCTGCCATAGCAACAATCCTTCCAATCAGTACAAGAGCAACCACATAAAAAGCGATAAACGCCGCCCCATTCAAAGTTATGGCATATAGCCAGGATGCTTTTTTCTTCAACCGGATCGTTATAAATAAACTCCTGTCACGGCTTTCTTCCTCTACGAAGACGGCCAGCAAATAGAGCGGTGTACTGTTCATAACGAGCATTTCGAGAAATGCAAGCAGATGGAATTCCCCGCTGCCATGCCCATAAAACAGCATCATCATATACACTCTGAACGAACTGTCAGGCATTCCGCCAGCATTCAGCGCCTTCCATACAGAAATCAAAAGGATGATGCTTGTACAAATCAGCAAATGCCTGCCTGTAAACAGATGCCTTGCATAATAGACAGCAATGCCGCGCCCGCGCAGCTGCCAATGAAACGCAGGCTTCTTTTGCCAATATCGTTTCACCAGAATAAAGACAGCTGCCCAGAGTACAAGCATACTAACAACGGTAACCGCCAGCTTGCCTGGATAAGCGAAATTATGATGGAAAATGATATAGTTGTTTATTGATATAAAGGGGATTTGTGAAACCCCGGGCAGCTTGATGCCAAATGTCATAAATATATAAAGACTAATTAATAAAACCATTGTGGCTCTTTGGCTGAAGAATTGCCGGAATGTCAGGACCGCAATCGATACCGTACACAACCCCAGAATCATAAACACGGCTACAGCTGCTATTGCCAGTACTGGCGTTGGGAAATATTTCCCCAAAAGAGCAGCAACCGCATCTCTTTGCGTTGGCTGAACCGGAAAAGTGTTGGATCCGGGAAGCCCCATCCCCATAGCAAAGAAAACCAGCAGCTGCACACCGACAAAACCTGTTGCTGCAATAGAGACCGCGGTCGCCCGTGCCAGAAAAGCTCTCCAAAAATACTTCATCCGGATCAAGATAAACTCGGAAGGATTATCCATGCTCTGATAAAAGAACAGCAAGTACAGAGGCATCATCATATAGATGAGATAATAATGATCCGTCAGCATATTCAATATGTACAGTTCATGCGAAGCGTCCATACTTTGGCGTTCGCCAAAACCAATTAATGCACAGCCAGCGATCAGCAGCAGAAATCTTCTTGAGAAAAATTTCTTCAGCTGCATTCCAATCAATGTCCTCATCTTAGCCTCCTATGACGGATAGACCGTTTCTTTTTTAATTTTGGCAAGGTAGCCGTACAGTCCTGCTATAAACAACATGACCAAGCCCGGGCCTGCCAGGACCGAATAGACATTGACATCAGCAAAGCTGATGGCACGCGGCTCAAAAGAAGTAACCAGCCTGAACTGAGCGGCAGACATGATAGACAGGATATAGTTTTCCAAAAGCGAATAGATGAATGGCCCTGATAGGATGATAAAGAGATTGCGGCTTAATAAGGAAAGCATAAATCCCATTGTGGCCATCAAAGCTCCCAGGAAACCGCGCCATAAGCTGAGCAGCAGCCCGTATACGAGCGGCTCCTTGGCAAACAGTTCCGGCATAAAATGAGTTGCTTCAATTTGCGATATCTTAAGGCCTGTAACAGGATCATTCAATGCCAAAACAGGCGTAATATCCGGTTTGACGTATAACGCTGCAATGACACCGAGAACCATAGTAGAGAACATCAGCATGAACCCATTGCCCGCAATGACAAGCCATTTAGCAAGCAAATATTTCTTTTTTGAAGTTCGCGTTAGGGTATACATAATAAACCCATTTTTCCGTTCATAATAGAAAAGCCAGCAAGTCGGCATGACGACCAGAAGCGGAAAGAGAACCGTATAATACCCATTCGCAATCTCCCAGGCCTCCAGGTCATATTCCAGGGCATAGCTTTTATATAATGTGCATGTCAGCACAACCATAACGATGACAGAAGCCGCATGTACCAGCAGAATCGGTTTCTTCAGTTTTCTCCATTCAAGCATGAGCAATCTAACCATGAACTCCTCTCCCTTCTCCCTCAATATACAGCCGGCCGAATCGCTTCACAATAGCAGGGAAACAAGAAAAGGGTGAAAAGGAATCAATGTTTTTCATTCCTTTTCACCCTATTTTCATGCCATGACGGTCAAACTCTATGGAAGCAGCACACCGATGGTCACATGGTTCTCACCGCGCATGTCCTCGTTTTTGGTCAGGATCTTTCCGTTCAGCCGTTCGGTCCTCTGTTTCAAAGCGAGCAGACCATACCCTCTTTGCCCGTTACCGGACGACTTGCTTGAATAGCCTTGTTCAAACATTCTCATGAATTGTTCATGGCTGATATAGCTGGCTGGATTGGATACCTTGATTTCCAGCTGCCCGCCGCTATCCAACAAAGTGATTCTGATTTCATCCTGCGCGTGTGATGCCTCCATCGCATTATCAATCAAGATGCCCAACACTTCGATCCAGTCATATTCCGTTGATTGATAGCCTTTAAAGTCCGTCAAGACTTCGATTTTCATGTTCATTTTTTTCCATTCGGCCAGTTTCATTTTAGAATAAAGAAAGCCAGCCATCACCTTGTGATCTATAGACAGTAGCTGCTGTCCGGAGAGCTCCGGCAAGCTGTACGCCGTATAGGCCCGCACCTTCTCCCTGACCACAGATATATCCGCTTCGGTCTCGACCAGACCCGAAATAGCCAGCAGCTTATTGCTGAATTCATGCTGATTTGCCCGCATTTCTGAAACAAGATCGTCGATGACGGGCAGATACTGCTCAATCACAGTTAATCGATTCTCCTGGATCAGGCCCTTTCTCTGCTCATGGATGATCCACAGATTCAAACTGACGATAAAGAGGAGTGCCATCAGAACAGGCCACATATTTTTCAATATAAGTGCTTGACTGAAGTTTGTTGTAACCAGGATAAACACAAGAACGAGCAACGAATTCAGCAACATCCATTTAGTATAAAAGCTCTTACCCGAAACAGCTTGCAACGCATTTCTCAGCGGAAGGCTAAGCAGCATAAAGACAATAGCCAAAGAAACAGCACGGTCGACCAGAACATAGTGAACAAATGAACCAACCAGCATAATACTGACCAGCCTGATCATGATCCAGATCACGAAGGATAAAACCGTCACATACACCGCTTCCATATTTGAAAGACGGAAGAATGTGCTGTTCAAGATCAGGATGACAGAGAAAAGTGCGATAAGTGCAAGCCAGGAATCCACAGGCAGCAGCTCATAATTTTCAAAGGGCAAGCCTATATATTGAACAGTCTTAGGCTCAGACACTTGAAAAGAGACCTGGCTAAGGGCACAGAAACATAAAAACCACAGCAGCCAAAAACCACTCTCTCTGTTCCACTTCAACCCCCGCCCTGCTGTTAAGCTGCAGATCATATAGATGGCAGCCGCATCAAGGGCAGCCTGCACAAAAGCCAGCGTGTATGTGCTCATGCCCGGACATTCTCCATAAACGTCTTGCCGAGGGGAATCATCCGATTTAAAGGAGTCAGCTCAATTTGCAGATTGGCCTTGTCGATTTTATAAATAAACTTCGGGTTCAGGATGAAGCTCTTATGGCATTGAACAAAGGTGGCTGTCTCCGCCAAACTTTTCAGCTGCTTTAACGAATAGCCCGTGATGATCTCGACCCGTTCTTGTCCGGCAATAAGGAGATGAATTTCAACTTTCTTGCCAAAGGACTCAAAATAGAGGACTTGATCCAAGTTCAACTCCAGAATGAAGCCCTTTTGTTCAATCCGAATCGTTTGTGCCGGTTGTGAGAGATGTTTGCGTAAAGCAATCGCTTCTTCAAGAACCCGCTTGATCTCCTGATTGGTGAATGGCTTGATTAAAAAGTGGCTGCACTTCAATTCACGATATGCCGAAAGCTCTTCTCCAGCTAAAGCTGTGGCAAAGATAAGCGGTGTAAAGGTATAGACAGACCGCTGCCTGAGCTCCTTCGCCAAGTCGGTCCCTTTATAATCTGTTAATTGAATATCCAGAACAAGCAGGTCCATCTCTGTATCTGTTGCCAACTGCAAGGCCTTCTGAGCGCTTTGAGCCGCATAGACCTGGATAGGCTCAGATAACTCATCGACTGCTGATTTAAATAGCTCTTGTATATACATGTCGTCTTCAACGAGCAACAGATTCACAAACAGCCCACCTTCCAAAATCTCATTTTCTACCATTTTAGCATCAAATCAACAGCAGGAAATTTATTTCTTAGCACGCACAGAGAAAGGCCGGCCCCATACGGAGCCGGCCTTAAAATATGTATGTCGTTTAGCGGATAACATCAAACCGTTTACTGAACAGCTTCATCATTCCTAGCACCAGCAGATGGAATGCCCGTGACTTAGTATCTTTTGTACATGCCGTATGAACGCGGATAGGTGTATTCAAAACCAAACTGTGTGTACAGCTTATCGGCCGGCGCATCAGCAATCATGCTGACATACGCACCCTTCATTGCATGCTGATCCAGATAATTCGTGATCTCCCGCATCACCAGTTTCCCGAGTCCCTTGCCTTGATGGCTCGGCTTAACCACGAAATCAATGATCTGATAAGCAGTCCCGCCGTCTCCGATTACCCGTCCAAGGCCGACGAGCAGTTCACCATCATACAGACAAACTGTAAACAAAGCATGCTGCAGCCCAATTGTTGCTGCCTCTACTGATTTGCCGCTTAAGCCTGCCTCTACCCGCAGGTCAATATAGGCCAGCGGTTCGGGCGGCTGGTTGCTGATCCTGATTCCGTTTTGCATGGTTACGCTCTCTCCCCACTCATGTAAATTCCTGTTATCAACTATACTCTACATCATCATAGCAAACTGGAAACAATCTGGCATACCAGCCTCTTTCATTCATGTATAATAAATCAAAATACAAAGGTCTAAGAGGGTGCGTGCCGTGGTCATTTGGAGGATATTCAGGAAAAGCTATCAGTACGTAGCTGACCGCCCATTCAAGAAAGGAACCATTCTGCAAGAGCGCTACCACATTTTAAAATTGCTTGGAACGGGCAGCTACGGCATGGCCTATCTCTGCATGGATGTGGAAACATCAGAGATCGTTGTCGTCAAACAACTTCGGCCGAGCAAGCGGCACAAACCTTATGAGACAACGCTTTTCCAAAATGAAATCAACCTGTTGGCGCAGTTGTCCCATCCCCAAATCCCTCGGCTGCGTGATGCCTTTACATGTGGCGGACAGCATCTGTATGCCATGAGTTATATTGAGGGAGACAATTTGGATGAGTCCATTTTTTACCACAAACTCACGTTCAACGAGCATGAATCCCTAGTCCTGACTTTGCAGTTGCTGGAGTTGGCGGATCATTTGCACAGTCGGGAAATCTACCATTTGGATTTGCGCATTCCCAATATTATGTTCAAAGATGGCGAGCCTTTTTTAATCGACTTTGGGCTGGCAAGAAATGCTGCCATGGACAGCCCCGGCAAGCAATTGGATATGAGGCGGCAGGACTATTATGATTTGGGTGACATCTTGCTGTATCTCCTTTATACGACCTACACAACCAAACGAAAAAAAGCCCTTCCTTGGACGGAAGAACTTTGTTTGGCGAATGAAACGGTTCAACTGCTGAAACGACTGCTTGGATTGCTGCCCTGTTACACAAGCACGGAAGAAATTCACCGCGACCTTATGGCAGCCATTGAAGCAACAGCTGCCAATTAGGAGCCGCTGCTGCCCCAGCCTCTTCGTTTATAGCGTTTGCTGCCGCTTTGCGGGTTCTGTTTATACCGCCCGCTGCTGTTGTCATCATAACGGTGGCGGCGCTTGCTGCTGTCGTCATGGTAACGATGACGATGCTGATCACTGCTGTCTTGATGGTAGCGGTGGCGACGTTTGCTGCTGCTGCCACCATGATAACGATGGCGCTGTCTGCCGCTGCTGTCACCATGATAGCGGTGACGGTGCCTGCCACTGCTGCTTCCGCGAAGTAATCGATTGATGATTTTCCTGAACATTGGGGCCCTCCCCTGTAATTTTTAATCGTGTATCACAAATCATGCTGGACAGAATCGTTTATCTTGTATTCGACTTGCATGCCCCAACTTCCTTGATTTCTCCTCCTCTTTTTCGGTTCCTTTTATCTTTTTTAAAAATCCCATGAATTATATTTTATATCATGTTAGCATTCGATTAGAAGACACCAATCAAGGAGGATGAGGCCAATGAAAATGCAAATTGAAATGATCCCAAATGAACGCATTGCCTTTGTACGCCAAGTCGGCCCATACGGACCGGACAATGTACAAGCTATGGAGAAAATTAAAAAATGGGCTGAAGAGAGACAGCTTTTCACTGGGAAAGCCGTGATATTGGGCATACCCCAGGACAACCCTGAAACAACCAGACCCGAAGATTGCCGCTATGATGCATGTTTGGTCATTTCTCAAGAAGAAGCTGTTGACGAAAACGTGATAGACGGCAGACTGGCTGGCGGTGTCTATGCCATTTGTGAGATTTCCCATACAGCGGATTCCATTCAACAAGCATGGACGGATATCTTTGAAGAAATACACCATGGCGCCTATCAAGTGGACGACAGTCGTCCGGCCATGGAAAGGTACACAGCTGACATGATCCAGCGTCATGCCTGTGAACTGTGCATCCCCCTTACCGCTCTCTCCTGATCAAAGAAGAAGCAGCAAAGCCCTTCAGCTTTGCTGCTTTTTTAAATTTTATTCAGCATGCATCTTTGCCATAACAAATGCCTTAACTGCTTGGATATCTGCCGTAGCGCGCTTCGGGATGATAAACGCACTGACCGCACTGTTAAACAGATAGAGACTGTGCTGATCCTCCTTGATATCCTGAATTCCGGACCATGCGGCTCTCGTCTCACTTTTGGCCGTTGTTTCGGTTATGCCTTCTTCAGAGAGCAACAAACGATGTTCACCCAGTAACCCTGGATTGTCTGCTTCGCTCAGAACCTTGCGTGTTTTGCGGATCACGAAATGGTCAAAATACTTCGGATAAAGCCAGATCCACAAGATGCTGATAACAGCAAAGATAACAAACAACCCAATAAAGTTCATGTCTGCAATTTTTGCTAACAAAAAAGATACAAAAATGAAAAAGACCGGTGCCAGGAAGCGCTGCATATTCAGTGCCTTCCTGGCCGTTTCTGAGTTCTTCATGAAAAACAAATTAAATTTCACATAATCTTCTTCTGTCAGATGATATTGGATTTCCATATACATGCCTCCATTCTCATTCTCTTTTTCTAATTAGCCGGCAAATGAATTATACATCATGCCAAACAGTTGGTGGGAAAGAAGCGGTATGCTTTCCATTTGCGGATATATGAAGAAAATCGCGGATAATGAGCGGCAAATGCGGATAAGTTCAATTGTTTCGCGGATATATCTCTGAGATTGCGGATAAAACAAAAAAATTGCGGTTAACCATTTGCACACAAAAAAAAGCTGAACCCCTAAGGGATCCAGCTTTTCTTAATATCCTTATGCTCGGCGTCTGCGTCCGAACAGGAAGCCCAAACCAAGCAATGCTGCACCGCCGATCAGGAAAGGCGTTAAGGAAGGTTCTTCCTTCTTTTCGCTCTGCTGCTCGGAAGCCGCCGCTGTTTCGGTGTTTCCATTATCATCAACAGGCTGCGCTTTAATTTGATCGAGCTCTTCCTTACTCATCTCTTCACCGGTTTCCGCATTCACATAAACTGGGTCGCCCCCGCCTGTGAAATGATCCAGAAGCAGATACACACCTGCTGCTGTCAGAAGCTGACTGGCGAAACCGCCGCCGCGGTAATACGATCTGCCGCTAAAACGGTTGTCATAATAGCTGCGGCTCTGACCTTTTGGTGCTTCCGTAAAGCCTTTTTGGCCATTAAGCGGTTTAAAGCCTTTTTGTTTTCTGGCTTTTTTCGCCTGATCCAACTTAATCTGGTTGTTCCGGTTAACATTATATCTTTTCGGCGTTGGCTTTGGTGTTGCCGGCTTCGGGGCGATTCGCGTCGGTCTTGGGGTACTTCTGAATCCTCCGCCTCTTCTGGCATCCGCTCCGTCCGCAAAGAACGTAAGGCATAGAACCAAGGCCACTACCAGGGCAAATGCTTTCTTCATAACACACCTCTTCTTCATTTATGCAAAACAAAGGGAAAACCCTTTGTTACTTGATGTTCCGGTACTCCAATAGTAGTCCTTCAGGGGGGAAAACGCAAGTGATTCAGGGCCGGTCTTCGAGTTGAGAGTCGGGTTTTTAGCTGCCCATCTTTAGCCGTTTCACGTTGATTTTCATATGGAACCATTTAACCTAATCTTCCCGGATTTGCAACTTTTTAAAGCTGTCTTATGTAATACAACAACTATTTCTAACTAACGTTATGGTCACCCGCCCTGTCACTCCCACCCATTCCGGAATACAGATATCTAAGATGCTGAATGGGAGGTGAAATACTTGGTAAAAAACAACAAAGAACAACTGCATGGTCTTTCCAATCAATTTTTCGAGATATTTATTACCGATCTCTTTGCTAAACATAAAGTGAAACCAGAAGAGGCTAAACTGAAAATCTCAGATGAACAGCGGGAGAAATTAAGAGGTTCTGTCGAACAGCTAAAAGAACAAGTTGAAGACTTTCTTCAAAATAACAAGAAAACCAAAATCACCGAAGAGAAAAATAAAGAACAGTCTCTAAGCCCGTTAAGAGAAGCCGTAAACAGCAAAAAACAAGCTGAGACAGATCATGAGGAATCAGAATAGTAAAATGGACGCTTAATCCAAGATCATAACCTATGCATTTTTTTTATTGGCGCATTAACTATTACGTAAAAAGAAAAAAGGAGGATGAGAAATGAGCAACAACTATGAAAACCCGCAAAACGAATGGGAAGCCCTTGATAGAAATTCAGAGCACCCTTGTGAACCTCATGACAGAAACGGTGACATCACAAACGATGCTGAGCAGATTGCAGATATTGACCAGTCCTCACATGAACTGATCATCATTCGTGATTCTTGTGATATTACGGTTGAAACAACAGACACACAAGTAGCCGTATCACTCCAAGCTGCATTACAAGTTGCCATTGCGATTGTCATCAACATCACAATCGCAGACAGCAAGCGTGCAGAAAGAGTTACCCAGGAACTCTTGGAAAGAGCACAGATCCGCCAAAGCAATCGTCAAAAACTTGTCATCATCAACTCTCGCTCTGTAGATGTTACAACAACAGATACAGACGTCGCGATTTCCTTGCAAGTACTGCTGCAAATCCTTGTCGCACTCGTTGCACAGCTGGATATTCTATAAAACTGCTTACGTTCCTTCAAGCTGTCGAGAAAGCTCTCGACAGCTTTTTATTTGTTTCCTCCTATTTCGGATATACTTTTTTAAACCGCTCACAAACGACGGGCAAATCCGGCGCAAAGGTTTTACCATATTCTCGCAGCGCCTCTGTGAAGAAACTCTCATGGGACTTCCACCAATGCTGGTAGTCCCCTTCCCCTTCTGCCAAAGCAAATGCTTCTGAAACTTTATCCATGGGAAGCACTTCGACAGATTCGATTTGAATTATCGCAGCAGGTGCATCATGACTATCGAGAACAATATAGAATTCTCCAGCCTGTGGCAGCTGCTCGCCCTCCAGTTCATAGAAAACATGCCCTGAGGTTGTAGCTGTTTTCTTTCCTTTAACAACCAAATCGGCCAGCCAGTCGGCTTCTACTCCAAATTGAAAAGCACCTTGATATTGTTTCTGTTCGGGCTGTTCCAATTTGTAAAAATCATCCCAAAATTGCTGTATGCTTTTCATTGTACGCTCCTTACTTTTATTTCATCTATATTCGCCCCACAGAATCTACAATTATAACAATTACTTCAAATATATTCCATTAACTCCCTTATGCTTACCTGCCGTAGCGTCCATTCTTTGCATGACGGTGAACGAAGATAAAGATCATTAAACCAAGCACCAAAAAGAAAGCAGCTCCCATTTGATAAACAATCCTAATCTCCAGAAGTTGCGCTGACCATCCGATCATTATGGTAAACAAAATAATCATGATGGCTTCCAGGATGCCGAAGATACTGTAAAACCTGCCTAGCATCTCAACAGGGATATTGTTCTGACAAAACGTCAGAAAACCCGTATTTGCAAAGGACAGAGCAAACGTTAACAAGAAAAACCCAATCGCTGCTGTTGTAAATTCATATGAGAACGAAAAGATAATATAACCGATAGGCGTAAACAATGCTCCAAACCCTATCAAGGCGTGGATTTTCAGACGATTTGCGAGGAAAGCATTGATGATTGAGCCAGCAACAATGCCCATACCTGCTACACTGACCAAAAAGCCGTATGTACTTTCTGACAACTGCAGCACGCCCGTAGCAAATGCTGTTTCCAGAGAGTCTAAACCAGACATAAAGATGGTGACTGCACCAAACAGCAAATAGAGAATGGAAATATGCCGGTGCGTCTTCCCATAGGCCAGAACTACTTTCCAATCCTCATCAATCGACTTCAAGCTGAATGTTTCTTGCACCGCATATCCAGTACGATCTTTAAGATTTGGAAGAAGCATGATCACGAGCGCTGATATGCATAAAACTGCAGCATTCATGTAAATGGCCAAATACGGGGAACCGACCAGGAAAAGAACCCCTGCGATTGACGGCCCTAAAATAAATCCAGCGGAATTGATAAAATTCCTCAATGCATTAAACCTCTGTCTGTCACGTGCTGGAATCATTTTTGTCATGTAAACCATGGAGGCTGATTCAAAAACCGAACTGGCTGCATTGATGATGAAAACAAGCACATACAACATGGGCAACGTGTTGAAAAAAGGAAGGGAAAATATAAATGCAGCACGAAAGATATCCAGGAAAATCATAAGCCTTTTCTGATTCAGGCGGTCCACCAAGCTACCTGCCCAAGAATTTGTAAAAAGCGTAGCGAGCGGACCCAGGATATACAATCCGGATACTGCTAAAGGAGAACCCGTCATGTCCAAAATAATGAGATTCATGGCTATAAAATACACCCATGCACCAACATTCGATACCCCGATACCAAGCAGGAGCAAAACAGGATCTTTCCATTTTGACATAGACAATCAGCTCTCCTCCTTCTCATTAAAATAAAAAGTCCCGCCCTCAAAGTCTAAGACTTTGAGGGCGGGACTTCGTCACATCGTCAGAAGTTCGCGGTGCCACCTCAATTTGTTTCTGCATCACTGCAGAAACCTCATTCACGGCATACATAAAAAGCGCCATCTCGATAACGGAAGGATTCCGGTGCATCTGTGCACAGCTCCGAGGCTTGTTTCAGCATATCGTCCCATACCCCTTCTCAGCTAACGGGGTTCTCTGTCATGTTTCTGTATGCTTACTCTTCTCATCAACACATTTAAATTTGTACCATCATAACACAGTCGCAAATCGCAAACCACTACCTGATACCCAGAACATCCCAGGCATTTCCCCATTCTTTCATGGTTTCAAAGACCGGGCGGAGCGTTTCGCCTTTTTCTGTTAGCGAATATTCAACATGAGGCGGTATCTCCGAGAAAATTTCCCGCTTGACGATGCCTTCCTGTTCCAGTTCTTTTAATCTCATCGACAGCGTTCTTGGGCTGATGCCTTGCAGGGATCTCTGAAGCTCACCAAATCGCTTTGCCCCCGTAAACAAATCCCGCAAAATCAAAAACGTCCATTTGCCGCCAATGACACGCATCGTTTTTTCAATTGGGCAGGCTGACTGAGACTTTTCTGTTCCCATGGCGATCTTCCCTCTCCATTACTATCTATTTTGATAGTTACTATAAAAAAGATCAGTACTTTTAAAAGTATAGCAGTTCCATTATGATAGTGAAAATTAAGAAAGCAGAAAGGATGAGGTGTATGAAGGCCATTGTATTCGGAGGTACCGGCTTTATTGGCAGCCATGTCGTTGAACAATTGCATGAGGCAGGTCATGAGGTGCTGGTACCCGTTCGGAAAACCAGTGATACGACTTTCTTAAAGAAACTGGGCGTAACGATGGTTCCTGTTGATTTTTCCAATCCTGAATCGATACAGAACGTCATAACTGGTGATGAGGTCATCTATAACTGCACCGCTGCTGCGAACCTGCAGACAGATATACATATGGAAGCCCCTGTAGAAATTCAATTTACCCGAAACCTTGTTAAGGCAGCCGTTTTAAAAGGTGTAACCCGGTTTATCCAGCTCAGTTCCATTGTCGTGTATGATTTTCAAACAAACGAGGCAATCAATGAATCCTATATCTCAACCCCTGAATTCCCTTTGCAGCATTTGCTGTTGAAGCGGGAACAGATCGTTGAAGAAGCAGGCCGAGAAAGCGGGATGACAACGATCATTTTACGTCCAGCCAGCACAATCGGAATCCGCGACAAGGCCTCATTTTTCTCAAGACTGTATGCGGCCCACCTCAACGATGTCTATCCGATGAGCGGACAAGGCAAAGCCCATGTGTCGCTGGTTGATACGCGTGACATTGGCCAGGCCTTGGTCTGGCTTGGTGAGAATCCAGATCTTAGCAGCCAGCATCACACCTTTTTACTGAAAGGGTTCGATACAACTTGGCAAGCGTTAAAAACGATGATCGACCAGATCACCGGCAGGATTGCCAAGACTGCCGATATGGCCAGCGATGCAACCGATTTTACGAGCAAGACCTTCACAACAAACCGTATTTGGGATGATGCTAAAATACGCGACTTTGGTTTTGAGACGAAATATTCCCTGAAGGAGGCAGCTGCTGCTGCAATTGGAGATTTTAGAAAGTGAATCCTTCCTTAAGTTTCAGTGCTGTTTGAAATCTTCACAGAAAAATCCCGCCTAATATAAGTCGGGATTTTTTGCTTTGGAGAATGAAAATCGTGCAAGACTCATCTTAAAGTCCAACTAGATAACCAGCAGTGTAAACGATAGCGGCCACTTGGATGAACGCAAGAAATGGAAAGCCCAGTTTAAAAGACAGATGCTTTGTTTTATGTCGAAAACGGTTCATACCCAAAGTCGTTCCAACCGCTCCGCCAATAATTGCGATCAGCCATAGGTTTTTCTCAGGAATTCTGTATTCGTGACGGATCGCACGTTTTTTGTCTGCATACATGATGAAATAGCCTACCAAATTAATCACAACCAGGTAGAGCACAGCAATAATCGTTATATCCAATTTCAAACACCTCAAATGATCTTGAACACGTATCCTTGTTCCTTCATCGACCATTATTTTTATCCATTGTACGCATTCCGGGTTTGTAAGTAAATGAGATTGTTTAACTGATCACATCCCCCGTTGGCACACGATCGAACTTATGAGATAATGAACACACAGAACAAATGTACGATTACCGATCATAGAGGTGTTATCATGAAACCCGTCATCCTCGCCGAGAAGCCGAGTCAGGCAAAGGCTTATGCTGACGCATTCACTGCGCGTAAATACGAAGGCTATATGGAAATTTCACCTTGTCCGACGTTTCCGGAGGGGGCTTATTTGACATGGGGCGTCGGCCATCTCGTTGAATTGAAAGAACCACATACCTATAACCCTGCCTGGAAACGATGGACGCTCGGAAGCTTGCCAATTTTGCCAGAACACTATGAATTCCAGGTGGCAAAAGGTAAATTCAAACAGTTTTCTGTCGTGAAGAAGCTTATTCGCGGCACAGATACCGTGATCAACGCTTGTGACGTTGACCGAGAAGGTTCAAATATTTTCTATAGCATCTACAATCAGACAGGCGCTCGCAATCAGACGATTAAGCGCCTATGGATCAATTCACTGGAAGTGGATGAAGTCCGCAAAGGTTTTGAGAACTTGCGGGATAACATGAAAGATTTGCAGCTATATGAGGAAGCGAAGGCCCGTCAGATCAGTGACTGGCTTGTCGGCATGAATGGCTCGCGGCTTTATACGCTGCTTCTGAAGGCAAAGGGGCTCCAGCATGTATTCCCAATCGGGCGCGTGCAGTCACCGACAGTCTACTTAATCTATCAGCGGCAAAGAGAAATTGAGACATTCGTTTCGGAGCCATTTTTCGAAGTGGAGGCTCAATTTAAAGCTGCTCAGGGCGTGTACAAGGGCAAGGCCAAAGTGAAAGAACCGAAGCGTGAATTCGTTTTGGAGTTGCTGAACAAGCACGGGATCGAACCAAATTCCCCTGGCACCATTGCAGAAATCACGCATACTGACAAGCGCATGCCTCCGCCCCAGCTCCATTCTCTTTCGACATTGCAGGCAACGGCCAACCGCAGATGGAAAGCCAGTCCGGCAACTGTTCTGAAGACGATGCAGACACTCTATGAGAAGAAACTCGTTTCCTATCCGCGGACAGACACAAGGCATATCACACCGGCTGAATTCAGCTATTTGGCTGCAGCCATTGATGAGTTCCAGAAGCTTATTGGCTGCCGATTCGACGTTGCCTCACGAGCACCGAAGAGACGATTCGTCGACAGCTCCAAGGTTCAGGAACACCATGCGATCATTCCGACAAAAAAGCGCCCGACCGCAGCGGCCCTTGGGAAAATGTCATCGCTTGAGCGTAATTTGTATGAGGAAGTTGTCAGAACCGCACTTGCTATGTTTCACCGTGATTATTTATATACCGAGACAAAGGTGACGACAGATGTGAAAGGGCTCCCCTTCTACACAACGGGTAAGACAGAGCGTGATCAAGGCTGGAAAGAACTGTTCCCGGTTTCTAAGAAGAGCAAGGATTCAGAAGAGCCTGCTCTCCCTCCTCTTGAACAAAATGAAGCAGTCCAAAGCGAGATTGCCATCAAAGAAGGAAAAACGCAGCCGCCTAAGCCTTACACAGAAGGTCAGCTTATCACGATGATGAAAACATGCGGAAAGCTTGTGGAAGACCAAAATGAGACCGATGTTTTGAAGGCAGTTGAAGGACTTGGTACAGAAGCGACACGAAGCGGCATCATCGAGACAATCAAGAAACATGGCTACATTTCTGTCATGAAAAACATCGTTTCCATTACAGATAAAGGACGCGTTCTTTGTCAGGCCATTGAAGGAAGCCTGCTCGCAAGTCCTTCCATGACAGCAAAGTGGGAAACCTATTTGCGGAAAATCGGGAATGGCGAAGGAAACGGTCAGCACTTCCTGAGTAACGTTAAAAAATTTATAAACAGCTTGCTTGAGGCTGTGCCGCCTCAGCTGGAGAAGCAGAATATCAATGTCGAGCTGCCACCTGCCTCGAATGCGCGCCGCAGGAGCTACGCACCGAAGGAAGTTGCACCATGCCCGGCATGTGGCAACGGCACAATCCTGTCCCGACAATCTTTCTACGGGTGCAGTAATTATAAAAACGGCTGCAAACAGACATTTCCCGGTGTATTTTTGAAGAAGAAGCTTACGCCATCCCAGGTGAAACTGCTTTGTACAAAAGGACGCACGGATGTCATGAAAGGATTCACTTCCAATGGAGGCAAGAAATTTGATGCTCCGCTTGAATTGAAGGATGGAAAGCTGATGTTGGATTTTAAATGATTTGAACGAGACCGGGACAAAAGGATTTTAACCTAAATAAACCTCGAAGGAATTTTCATTGCTGTTTGATCCAGAGCCTGCCCTAAACGCAAAACATGAAAAGGCAGCCCGGCAAATCTTTTCCAAGACTTACCGGACTGCCTTATTATGTTCATGTTTTATTTCACATAGCCAATGATAAAGCCGTCATATCCCTTTTGTCCGACTGTCTGGACAGCAGTAGATTCAATGCGCGGTTCCTGTTCCAGCAAATCAGCAAATTGATGGATCCCCCGCACCCGGTCATCCGTGCTTTGCTGATCCGCGACTTCCCCATTGCGTACGATGTTGTCCGCAAAAATCAAGGCGCCGCTGTTCGCAAGGCTTAGTGCCCATTGTAAGTAGTTCGGATTGTTTTGTTTGTCGGCATCGATAAAAATAAGGTCAAATGAATGACCCTTCTGCTTTATCACTGGCAGGGTATCTAAAGCATTTCCGACCAACACTTCAATTTTTTCTGCACAGCCCGCTCTCTGAAAGTTTTGTTTCGCAACATTTGCATGATTGGGGTCTGCTTCCAACGTAATGACTTTTCCCGTATCAGGCAGCGCGCGCGCAAGCCAAATCGTGCTGTACCCGCCCAGTGTGCCAATCTCAAGGACATTTTGGGCACCCTTGATTTTTGCCAAAAGGTACAGCAGTTTCCCTTGGGCTGGCGAGACATCATGTGCCGGAAGTCCAGCCACCACATTTACTTGCAATACTGCTTCAAGTGACGAGTCATGCGGCAGAAGCTTCTTTTCATAATACTGATCAACTTCTGTCCAAACATCTTGCTCACTCATTCAGCTCCGCCTCCCTGATTTGTTTTCCTTTTCCATTCAAGTATAAGGCAACACCCTAAATAAATCATATTTGCAGCTGGCTTCTGCTATGCCTGCTCTCCCCTGAATGAAAATAGGCTGACCACAGGATCTGATTAAGATCTGTGGACAGCCCCTGCACATTTCTATTTCACACTGACTTTGCCGTCTTTACTGGTAAGCTTCGCTTGATTGGCCCCGTCGCCAATTTTGCCTTCTACTCTATTCTCTGTTTCTTTTGTCTTTTTCATATGCTCCAGCCCGACTTCAAGATCGGATGTATCACTGTTGGCCACAAGCCGTAATGAAACAGGGGCTTCCTTATAAGATACCGTGATATCCCCAGACTTAGACTGTACATTTAGCAATTCTCCTTCTGTCGCATCTT
>Ga0153921_1000395_pt1 | contig 24561 bp, 25 predicted proteins | sample TSNJ005MetaG_FD_104691 | JGI IMG/M metagenome (GOLD analysis project Ga0153921, IMG submission 104691) | Attine ant fungus gardens microbial communities from New Jersey, USA - TSNJ005 MetaG | ecosystem: Host-associated > Fungi > Mycelium > Unclassified | place: USA: New Jersey, Brendon T. Byrne... | reverse complement strand
TCCTATTCCAGGCGTTTGGCGTGCTTGAGCACCGGGCCGCGAATGTCGTAGCAGACGTTGGCGAGCTTGTTCGATTTGCTGACCTGCATGGCGATGTGATCCTGAAAATGAACGATCCAGACGGTGTGGACACTACCGTACTGCGAATCCTGCGGGGCCCGCACCCATAAATACGTTTGAATGCCGGTTGCGCGGGTGCCAGACTGGCGTTTTGAAGAGGCGCAATCATACGTGCCGCCTGATCCATGGAAAAGACACAGATCAGGCTTTTTCAGTTGCCGAGGTGTACCGATGGATAAGTTGCAGAAAACCCTTGAAGAGTGGCGGGACATGCTCGATCCCGCGCAGTACCAGGTTTGCCGTCTCAAGGGCACCGAGCGTCCTTTCAGCGGCAAGTACAACGAAACCAAGACAGATGGCGTGTACCACTGTATCTGCTGCAACGAGCCCCTGTTCGATTCCACCACCAAGTTCGATTCCGGCTGCGGCTGGCCGAGCTTCTACGCGCCGATCGCCGAGAGCGCGATGGTCGAGATTCGCGATGTCAGCCACGGCATGATCCGCACGGAAGTCACCTGCGCCAAGTGCGATGCGCACCTGGGCCACGTGTTCCCGGACGGCCCGCCGCCGACCCACTTGCGTTACTGCATCAACTCGGTGTGCCTGGACCTGGTGCCGCGCTGAGCGATATAGGCCAACGTAAACCCCTGTAGCCGCACGGCTTGCCGGCGATGGCATCCTTGGGATCGCTATCGCAACAAGCCGGGCGCCTGCAGGGAAAAGGTGATAGTGGGGTATCAATGTCGCCAATTAAATTGCACGCAATTTAATTGCCTACTATGTTTACCGTCTTTTCTCCCTATCGAGGCACTGCCATGAGCGACAACCTGCTGAGCATCCCGTGCACCACCATCAAGGGTGAGCAAAAGACCTTGGCCGATTTCGCCGGCAAGGCCATCCTGGTGGTCAACACCGCCAGCAAGTGTGGGTTCACCCCCCAATACAAGGGCCTGGAGCAGCTCTGGCAGCAGTACAAGGACCAGGGCCTGGTGGTACTGGGCTTTCCCTGCAACCAGTTCGGCAAGCAGGAGCCGGGCAACGAAGGCGCGATTTCCGAATTCTGCGAGCTGAACTACGGCGTCAGCTTCCCACTGTTCAAGAAAATCGACGTGAACGGTACTGAGGCCCATCCCCTGTTCGTGCAACTGAAAAAACAGGCGCCGGGCCTGCTGGGGTCCAAGGGGATCAAGTGGAACTTCACCAAGTTCCTGATTGGCCGCGACGGCCAGGTGGTCAAGCGCTTTGCCCCGACGACCAAGCCCCAGGACCTCACCCAAGAGATTGAAGCCCTGCTCAAATGACCGACCTGCCTACCGTGTCCCTGGCCCTGGACGATCAGTTGTGTTTCAAGCTGTATGCCGCCTCCCGGGCCGTGACCCGCGCTTATAAGCCGATGCTGGATCAGCTTGGCCTGACCTACCCGCAATATGTGGTAATGCTGGTGCTGTGGGAGTGGCACGAAGTGGCTCCGGCGCAACCGACGGTCAAGGCCCTGGGCGAGCGCCTGATGCTCGACTCGGGCACGCTGACGCCGCTGCTCAAGCGCCTTGAGCAGCTCAAGTGGGTCAGGCGCCAGCGCAGCGCCAGAGACGAGCGCGAAGTGCACCTCAGTCTCAGTGATGCCGGTTTGCACCTGCGCGACCAGGCCCATGGCCTCAAGACCCGATTGTTATGTGACAGCGGCATCGACCTGAACCAGGCCGACGCCTTGCGCCACGGCCTGGACCAGTTGCTTGGGCAGATCAGAGACTTGTCGTCGTCGGCACCCACAGGTCCAGCAGGCCCTTGAGTTCTTCGCGGCGAAACGGCTTGGCCAGGTAGTCATTCATGCCCGCTGCCCGGCAACGCTCGCGCTCTTCGGAGAGGGCGTTGGCGGTCAGCGCGACAATCGGCAGGTCCGGCCAGCGTCCGCTTTGGCGGATCTGCCGGCTGGCCTCATAGCCATCCATCACCGGCATGTTGCAGTCCATCAGCACCAGGTCAAAGCGTTGGTCCTCGAGGAACTTGAGCGCTTCGCCACCATGGGCGGCCACGACCACTTCGCACCCCAGCTTGCTCAACATGCCCTTGGCGACCAATTGGTTGACCGGGTTGTCCTCCACCAGCAGGATGCGCGCCCGGTGTGCCAGGGGCGCGGCCTCCAATTGGAGGGGGTCGAGGATCAGTTGCGGGTCGCTGCGTAAATTGCGCTGCAGGATCTGGTACAACGCATTGCGGCTCAAGGGGCGCGCCTGTTGCTGCAACGGCGCCAGCGCCGCCACTTCTTCGCTGGGCATGAAATTGCCATAGGCGGTCACCAGCAGGATCGGTGCGGTAATGGCAGGCCGCAGGCGGAACAGGCATTCCGGACAATCGGTGATCAGCAGGTCCGGGGCCAGGCCACTCAAATCCTCGTCCTGCGAGTAGCAGCGGGGTGTCAGCCCCCAATGCGGCAGCAAGGTGCTGAGCAGTTCCGTCAGGCCACTGCCGGCGCTGGTTATGGCGATGACCTCACCCGCCAGCGGCGCCTGTTGCACGGCGGGCAAATGCAGGGGCAGGGGCAGCTCGGCGCAGAACTGGCTGCCAAAGCCGACCTCCGAAATGATGCTCAGACGGCCTTTCATGGCTTCGCACAGGTTGTGCGTCAACGCCAGGCCCAGCCCCGTGCCGCCAAACTGGCGGGTGATGCCCGCGCCGGCTTGGGTGAAGGGCTGGAAGATTTTCACTTGGGCTTCCTGCGCAATGCCGATACCGGTATCACACACTTCGATGCGCACCCGGCCATTCAGGGCGCTGAGGCGCACATCCACGCGACCGAAACGGGTGAACTTCAACGCATTCGACAGCAAGTTGCTGACGATCTGCCGCACGCGCGTCGGGTCGCCCAGCACCTGGGCGGGAAACTGCGGGTCGATCAGGCAGGTCAGCTCGACGCTCGGCGCGGCGTTCTGCGACAGCAGGTTGGCGGTGTCTTCGACCAGCGAGCCCAGGTCGAACGGGATCACCTCCAGCTCCAACTGGCCGGCGTCGAACTTGGACAGGTCGAGGATATCGTTGAGCAACTCCACCAGCACCTTGCCCGAGTCATGGGCGATCGACAGTTGCTGGCGCTGCTCGGCGTTCAGCGAGCTGTCCAGTGACAGCGCGATCATCCCCAGCAGCCCATTGAGCGGGGTGCGGATTTCATGGCTCATGTTCGCCAGAAACGCCGCGCGGGCCTGGGCCATGCCCAGGGCGGTCATCTTCGCCGCTTCCAATTCTTCGTTGGACTGGCTCAGGCGCTGGTTGCTCGCCTTGAGTTCAAGGGTGCGCGCGGAGACGATGTTTTCCAGTTGCCCCAAGTATTCGGTCAGTCGGTCTTCGGCATGCCGGCGTTGCTGGATCTCCGTCTCCATGTTTTCAAATTGCTGGTTGGCCACGCTGACCAGCACACCGATCTCGTCGTGTTCATGCCCGGCTGGGCAGTCCAGGCGGGCGTGCCGGCGGTTGCTCAGCTCGCGAATGACGCGTACCAGTGGCTGGGTCAGCATCACGTAGAAGAGGGCCAGGAGAATGCCGGTCAGCAGCAGGCTACGGGCAAACCCGTTGAGCAGGGTGATCTCGGCACGGTGCAGGAAACGGCTGCCGAAGGCGTAGGTGTCCACGTCCAGGCGCAGCACGCCGAGGGATTCGTTGGGCATATGGCTCAGGTACAGCCGGTCTTCGAACTGACGGTTGGCGCCAAACAGGAAATCGCTGATGGGGCGGTAGGGGCTTTCCATGCGCGGCCGCTCGACATCGGCCAGTACCACGCCGTTGTTGTCGATCAACTGCGCGTGAATGATCGCGGGGGAGTGCAGCAGGCCCAGGGTCAATTCCTGGGCCAATTCGGCGTCAATGTTATAGGCAATACGCGACGTAGGATTATGGCTGATTTCGATCAGCGAGCGTATTTCACGGTTGATGGATGCGTCTTCGCTGGCATAATCAATGCCGATTTGGATCAGGCTGAGCAAGGTTCCCAAGACGAAACCGACCAGCACAGTCAATCTGGCTTGTTTATAAGACAAGCGGTGGGCGAACTTGATATCCATCGAGTGTTGAACCACTTCACGTTTCCCTTCGCCCGGCAAGCATAGCTGAACATCCACAGGCTCTGGCTTGCCGGCATGAATCGTTTTTTACGCGGCCTCGTGCGATCCGCCGCAGGGTTGCCAATACGCCATCTTTTGCAAGAACTTGCCAGAGGAATAATCGTGGATTCTCGACTGAATGCTTTTCTTGAGCGGGCCGACGCAGTGCTCGCCCGCCTTGAACCCTTGTTGCCCGCGCCACGCCAAGCCATCGACTGGAACCAGTGCCTTGCCGCCCGTTGGCAGCGTGAAGGTCGCACCGGCTTCCTGTTGCCGCTGGAGGTGAGCCTGGACATGCGCCTGTCCGACCTGATCGGCGTGGACAAGCAACGCGAACAACTGGCCCGCAACACCCAGCAATTCATCGACGGCCTGCCAGCCAACCACGCGCTGCTGTGGGGTTCGCGCGGCACCGGCAAATCGTCGATGGTGCGTGCCTTGCTGGCCCAGCATGCCAAGGCCGGCCTGCGCCTGATCGAAATCGAGCGCGATCACCTGGCCGACCTGCCACGGGTGGTCGAGCAACTGGTCAAGCTGCCGCAGCGCTTTATCCTGTTCTGCGACGACCTGTCGTTCGAGGCCGGCGAGGGCGATTATCGCGTACTCAAGAGTGTGCTGGATGGTTCGCTGGAACAGGCTCCGGAAAACATGCTGCTGTACGCCACGTCCAACCGTCGCCACCTGGTACCGGAAAACCAGAGTGACAACGACAACTGGAAACGCGTGGACGGTGAGCTGCATCCGAGCGAGGCGGTGGAAGACAAGATTGCCTTGTCCGACCGTTTTGGCCTGTGGCTGTCGTTCTACCCGTTCACGCAAGAGCATTTCCTGGACGTGGTCGAGCACTGGATCGGCGAGCTGGCGAACAAAGCCGGTTTGCAGTGGCAGCGCGATGAGGCGCTCGACATCCTCGCCGTTCGCTGGGCGACCGGGCGCGGCAACCGCAATGGCCGCTGCGCGTACCAATTTGCCCGTTACTGGGTAGGCCTCAAACTGCTGGAGCGTCAGCCATGATCGATCTACAACACGCCGGCACCGGCCTCGACGGCTACGCGATGCTGTGTGCGCAGCTGGAATCGCTGCTGGCCGATGAGCGCGATTTCATCGCCAACAGTGCACAGTTTTCGGCGTTTCTGTTTAACCAGCTGGACGACTTGAACTGGGCCGGCTTTTACCTCAACCGCAATGAAGAGCTGGTGCTGGGGCCGTTCCAGGGGCAGATCGCGTGTGTGCGTATTCCGTTCGGTCGTGGTGTGTGCGGGGCGGCGGCGGCGTCGCGCCAGACCCAGCGCGTCGAGGATGTACACGCGTTTCCCGGGCATATTGCCTGTGACAGCGCCTCCAACAGTGAGTTGGTGGTGCCGCTGGTCAAGGGCGACAGGCTGATTGGCGTCCTCGACCTCGATAGCCCGTCCCTGGCACGCTTTACCGAGCAGGACCAGGCGGGTATCGAACAGCTGGCGGCGATCTTCCTGCGCTTGACCGACTGCTGATCAACGAGGGGGCGGATGCCGCCCCCTTATTGACTCTCCAGCTCCTGCAACTGCACCTGCAGCAGCCGTTCCAGCTCCAGCATCAGTTTTTCCAGGGCTTTCACCTGCGTGTCGATCAGGGGGCGGTCAGCATCCTGCGCGCACACCTGTTCGAGGCTTTCGCATTGCGAAGCCAGCGTTCGGGCTTGAACGATGCGGGCAGCGCCCTTGATCTTGTGCGCCTGTTCGCTGATGTCTCGGGATGAAGCCTGGGCGGCTATCAAGGCGAGCAACTCCTGGCGATCGCGACGACTGCTGCTCAGCAACTCCTCCAGCAGGCGTCGACTCATCTGCGGATCGCCGCCGGTCAAGGCCTCGAAATTACCCAGGTCCAGGATCAGGCCGGCCGAGCGCGGACTGATCTGCGCCAGTTGCCGCTCCAGCGCGGTGAGGCTGATGGGTTTGAACAGGCAATCGTTCATGCCTGCCTGGGCGCAGCGCTGCTTTTCCTCGGGTTGCGCGTTGGCGGTAAAGCCCAGTACGACACAGGGCGTCAGTTGCTCGCGCTGCTCGTACTAGCGGATCGAGCGGCTCAACTCGTAGCCATTCATGATGGGCATGTTGCAGTCGGCTATCACCAGGTCGAAGTGCTCCTGGCGCCAGGCCTGGAAACCGGCCGAGCCGTTGTGGGCGGCGGTGAACTGGTGGCCCAGGTAGCCGAGCTGCTGGCACATCAACAGCCGGTTCGCCGGGTGATCGTCCACCACCAGGACATTCAGCACGGGCGCCGTCGCGGGGGCCTCGGGCTTGAATTCGTCCACCGCCAGCACCGGCTGCAGGCGCGTCATCTTCAGGTTGACGTATACCTGGGTGCCGACCATCGGCACGCTGCTCAGGCTCAGTTGGCCGCCCATCATCGCGCACAGGCTGCGGCAGATCACCAACCCCAAGCCCGCGCCGCTCCTGGCCAGGTGCCCGGAGTTGTCGGCCTGGGCAAAGGGTTCGAACAGGCGCATCTGATCGTCACGGCTGATGCCGATACCGGTGTCTTCGACCACCAGTTTCATCTCGATCTGCTGCGGCAGTTGGGTGGGTAACACCTCGACCTTGATCTTTACCTGGCCTTGCTCGGTGAACTTGATCGCGTTGCTGACCAGGTTGGACAGCACCTGCTTGAAGCGCAACGGGTCGATCAAGACCTCGGTGGCGTCCAGCTCGGGCTTGAACTCCAGCAACAGGCTGAGGGTTTTCTGCCGGGCGAGGCCATCAAACACGCGCACCACCGACTCGATCACTTCCCGCAGGTTGACGCGTTCGGGCGCCAGGCTCAGGCGGCCGGATTCGATACGGGCGATATCGAGGATATCGCCGATCAGCTCCAGCAGGTCCTTGGCCGAGTTGTACGCCACTTCGATGGCCGGGCGATCGAGATGACCCTGGTCGGCTCGCTTGAGGGTCAGCTCGAGCATGCCGATCACGGCGTTCATCGGCGTGCGGATTTCGTGGCTCATGGTCGCGAGGAAGGTGCTCTTGGCCCGGTTGGCTTCGTCGGCACGCTCCTTGGCGGCGCGCAGTTCGTCGAACAACTGGCGTCGTTCGCTGATGTCGATCCAGCCGCCGATGATGCCCTGGACCTCGCCGACGGAGTCGCGGTACGGCAGGATCCAGTGGTAGATCGTCAGTTTTTTCTCGCGAATGTGCAGGGTGCGGTCGAGGATCAGCGGGTTGCCTTCGGACACCACGCGCTTGTAGTCGGCATGGTATTGCGCCGCCTCCGCCGCCATCGCTGTGCTGATCTGCAGGGCGCTTTTGCCGATCACCTCCTCGCGCTTGACGTCGAACACCTGCAGGTAACTGTCGTTGCAGGTCTGCAGCAGGCCCTTGCGGTCGCGGACATAGATCGGGTGCGGGGTCTCGTTGACCAGCGCACGCATGAACTCGAACTGATCATTGAGCGCGCGCTCCGCCATCCTGCGGTGCTTGATCTGGCGGCGCATATAGGCGTTCCAGCCCAGGGAAATCAGCAATAGCAGGCCGGTGCCGAAGATGATGCGGGCAATCAGTTGATGGTAGTCGCGCCAGTAACTGTCGGAGGCCGCGGTGTAGCCGCGCCAGCGACTGTTGATCACCCCCAGCTCATCCGGGGCGATGCTCAGCAGGGCCTTGTCGAGAATCGAGGTGAGTTCGGTGGCGCTGCGGGCTGTCGCCAGCGCAAAAGTGGCAGGGGTGGTGCCGATGCTGGAACTGATTTGGAGCTTGTCCTGGAACATCGGCGAAGACAGGAAGTAATTGGCGACCACCAAGGTATTCACTGCGCCGTCCACGTTGCCTTGCACCAGCAATTCGGCTGACTTGAAGGTGTCGCCGGTTTCTACCAACTGGATCTTGGGAAAGTTGTCGCGCAGGAATGTTTGCAACGGGCTGCCCTGGGTCACCGCCAGCCGCTTGCCTTGCATTTCCTCAAGACTGCTGGGGGCCTGGCCATCTTTGCGCGTCAACATGACGTAGGAGTTTTCCAGGTAGGGGCGACTGAAGTTCAACTGGGCTTCGCGCTCGACGCTGGGGATGACCGCCCCGATGATATCGGCCTTGCCCGCCTCGACCTGATTGATCATCACGTTCACATCACGTTCGCGCTGTACGTCGAAGCGCAAGCCGGTACGCAGGCGAACCAGTTCCAGCAAGTCGGCGGCGATGCCGCGAAAATTCCCGTCGGAGTCAAAAAACGTCAGCGGTGCAAAGGTTTCGTTGACGATCACCTTGACCACCGGGTTGTCCCGCAGCCAGCGTTCTTCGCGCAAGGTCAGTTGCAGTTTCTGGTCGGTCAGCAGGATGTCGCTGCCGGCGCTCCAGCGCTTGGCGATCGTTTCACGTTCGCTGGTGGGCACCGCGCGCAAGACTTCGTCGACGATGCTCAGCAGGGTGTGCTGGTGCTGGGGCATCGCGAAGCTGAACCCATAGGCTTCATGCTTGCCGAAGTTCGCCATCCGCACGTTCTTCAGGTAGCCCTTGTTGATCATGTAATGCGTGGAAATGGTATCGCCGAGAAAAACGTCGGCCTGTTCGAAGGCCACCGCGTTCAGCGCATTCTGATACGAGGGGTAGGCACGGATGATCGCCTTGGGGTACAGCTTTTCCACCTCACCCAGGGGCAGGTAGTGGTAGACCAGTGCCAGGCGCATTCCGGCCAGGCCCTCGCTGAGGCTACGGGTTTCGCCTTCGCGGGTTACCAGCACCGGCCGGTCCACGGCGTACGGCTCTGACAATGCCAGGTGGGGGTTTGCCGCCTCAAAGCTGTTGGAGGAGCCCAGCAAGTCGATCTCCCCGGTTTCAAGGGCGCTGATCGCGGCCTCTCGGGAGGGATAGCGCAGGACCTTGACCGGCAGGGCCAGCGCCTTGGCGAGCAGGCCGGCGTAGTCGGCGGTGAGTCCTTCATAGTCGCGCCCACTGGACGTGAGATCGAAGGGCGGGTAGTCAGGGAAAGCGGTGCCCAGCACCAACTCGCGTTTGTTCTGTAGCCATTGGCGTTGGGCTTTGTTCAGGCGGTTTTCCAGTGGTACGTAGCTCGCGCGGCTCAGCAGGTTGAAATGTTCCGGGCCAGTTTGAGGGGTTGCGGGCACGGCGGCGCTGAAGCACAAGCCGGCACTCAATATAATCAGATAGTCCTTTATACACCTGGGCATCCGTTTTCTCACACTAGCGCGTTTCGTTTTGCCATCTCGATAAGTTCTACCAAGGACTTGGCTTGAAGTTTCTGCATCAGCCTCTTTTTATAAGTGCTTACAGTTTTATTACTCAGAAACATACCCTTGGCTATTTCCTTGTTGGTGCGGCCTTGTGCAAAAAGTTGCAATACCATCAACTCGCGGTCATTGACTGCCTTGAACAGTTCAAGCTCCTGGGTATCCACGCCGTCTGCACCGTGGGAGTTCAAGGCCTGGCTGGGAAAGTAGTTGTAGCCGGACAATACGGCGCGAATGGCGCTCAGCAGTTCGCTCAGGTCGCCTTCCTTGCACACGTAGCCGTCGGCGCCCGAGCGCATGCAGCGCGTAGCGAACAGGGTGGGGGATTGGGCGGTCAGGACCAGGGTTTTCATCGAGGTATTCATGGCGTTGAATCGGCACAGCACCTCGAGCCCATCGAGTTTCGGAATGCTGATGTCCAGGATGATCAGGTCCGGCAGGCATTCGCGGACCATTTGTATGGCGTCGCACCCGTTGTCCGTTTCGCCGACGACTTCGTAACCTTCGTGTTCCAGCAACATCCTGATGGCCAGCCTTATAACCGGGTGGTCATCGATAATAAAAACGGTGTTCATAATCACATTCCATGCAAGTGCAAATAAAGCGGGCACATTAGCTCAGAAGTTGAGGGGGGAGCATGAACTCGAGGGGGCATAGATATAAAACAGGAAAGTTCCTACATTAAAAAAGGTAATAGCCTACTGGTCGCTAAGGCTTCGGAAGTCGGGTGGTCAGCGATTCAGCGGCGCGCCGCCCGAATCGTGGTGCCGGGGATTTAACGGCCCTTATACGTGTGCTTTTCGACGGTTTATATGTTTTAAGTCCTACACGTTTAAGCGGGGCAATGAGTGGGTCAAGCGTGAAAACTCATCTTTGTTCAACGGCTTTGATAAGTAGCCGAGTAATGGCAGCCCACGCTCCCGGGCTTGCTCGTGCAGGGTCGATAATTCAGCTTCCGGTAGCCCGCTGAGCAGGATGGCGGCGCTGATAAAACGTCGGCGGCTGGCGATTTCGATCAATTCGAGCCCCGGCAGGTCCGGCAGGCACTGGTCGCAGAGGAGGATATCGAAAGGGCTGTCGGCCAGCGTCATCAAGCGGATTGCCTGTTCGGCGTTTTCCGCCGGGGTCAGTTGCTCGAAACCGAAACTCTTGAGCAGGCACTGGGTGGCAAGCAGCTGGAACGGATGGTCCTCCACCACCAGGATGCGTAGGGGGTAACTGGGCATAGAAGGCACACAGTGAGTCAAGCGTCGATGGGGGGCACGTAGGAACGGTTCGCCAGGTTGGCCCGGAGTGCGCGCGATTATTCCTCGTGTGGTTGTGCGAATTCGATCAGGCCGCTCTGTTACCGTCGTAGGCAGATTCTGTTCAGGCAACAGGCGGCGTGATCGGCGGGGTTATTGGGGGCTGGAGCGTCCCGTCATCTCCCGCGCCATTTCGGTGGCATAGCTGTCGGTCATGCCGGCGATAAAGTCGATCATGCGCAGGAACGAAGCGTGCAACGGCCAAGCAGGGTTCGGTGCGTTGTTGCCCAGCAGGTCGAGAATGCGGCGGTTCTTGAAGGACGGCGTCCGCCCGCCATGCTGCTCCAGGGCTGCGCCGCAAAAGGCGTTCAGGAGAATTTCCAGGGTGGTGTAGGCACCGATCTCATGCAGGGTCTTGCGCTTGTCCTGGAAGATTTTCTTGCGCGCCATGTCCTTGGCATCCAGTACGCAGCGCTTGGCCGGGCCGTGCATGTGCTCGACCAGGTCGCCGGGCAAAGTCCCGGCCAACAGGGCGTCCTGCTGTTCGACGAAGGCCCGCGCCGCGGCATTGGTCAAATGCTCGATGGCCTTGCCGCGCAGAATCGCCAGCTTGCGCCGACGCGAGTCCTGGGAGCCCAGTTGCCGATAGGTCTGCGGCAGGTCGTCGCCCACCAGGTCGAGCAGCAGCGACTCGACCTCGGCGTATTCCAGCAACTCCATTTCCAGGCCGTCTTCCAGGTCGATCAAGGCGTAGCAGATGTCGTCCGCCGCTTCCATCAGGTAAACCAGCGGGTGACGCGCCCAGCGCTGTTCTTCGAGCTGCGGCAGGCCGAGCTTGTGGGCGATCTGTTCGAGGATCGGCAGTTCGCTCTGGTAGCAGCCGAACTTGTGCTTCTTGTAGCCCAGGGAGTCGGCGTGGCGGGCGGTCCAGGGGTATTTGAGGTAGGTGCCCAGGGTCGCGTAGGTCAGCCGCGTACCGCCATCGAACTGGTGGTATTCAAGCTGGGTGAGCACGCGAAAGCCTTGGGCGTTGCCCTCGAAATTAAGGAAGTCATTGCGCTCGGCGGTGCTCATGTCATCCAGCCAGCCGCGTCCGGCAGCTTGCTGGAACCAGTGGCGGATGGCGTCTTCGCCGGAATGCCCGAACGGCGGGTTGCCGATGTCATGGGCCAGGCAGGCCGATTGCACGACCATGCCCAGGTCGCTCGGATCACACCAGTCGGGCAGGGCGCTGCGCAGGGTTTCACCGACGCGCATGCCGAGGGAGCGACCCACGCAGCTGACTTCCAGGGAATGGGTCAGGCGCGTGTGGATGTGGTCGTTGCTGGACACCGGGTGAACCTGGGTCTTGCGGCCGAGGCGGCGAAACGCGCCGGAAAAAATAATTCGGTCGTGGTCTTTGTGAAACGGGCTGCGGCCCAATTCTTCCGGGCTGTGCAGGGGCTTTCCAAGACGTTCGCGGGTAAGCAGGGTGGGCCAATCCAAGGCGGGTACTCTCCGTACGGTGAATGTCCCTCCCAGCTTCCCGGTTCAGCGAGGCCTGGGCAAGCGAAAATCTACAACCCGGCCGCGTCGATATCGATTAACAGCAAGCGCTGACCGTTATCGAAGAATTGTCCGGCGGTGAGGCAATACTGGTTGGTGGTGGCGTCGCGGTAGGTCGAGGACAAGGTCAGGCGGCGTTCTTCCCAGCCTTCGGCCAGCAAGTGATAAAAATACGGGCGCCAGGACCAGTTATGGCCCAGGTAGCGGCTGTCGGCTTGCCAGGCGTCCTGGCGCCACTCGAAGTTCGGTGTCAGCTGGGTGCCATGGCGGTCGCACTGATAAAAACGCAACAGCCAGGGAAAGTCCGGCAATTGCGGCAGCTCGCTCAGCGGCGCCTGACCCTGGGCCCAGGCCTGCAGGATCTTCATCAGCTCGGCCAATTGCTGGCGCAGTTGCATGACGCGCCCGCGTTCCGCCAGTTTCTGTTGCACATACGCCGCGCGCAGCTGCGCAAAATGCGCCACGAAGGCATCGGTGGCAAACCAGTCCAACTGCGCCTGCGCGAACAGGTAGCCCTGCACATAGCGCGAACCGCACTCCAGGGCGAAATTCAACTGGGCTTCGGTTTCCACCCCTTCGGCAATGATCCAGCAGCCGGTTTTTTCCGCCATCTGCGCCAATGCGCGTACCACTTCACTGCTCGGCCCACCCTTGGCAGCTTCCTGGAACAGACGCATGTCGAGCTTGAGAATATCCGGCTGCAACGCCAGCACCCGGTCGAGCTGGGAATAGCCGGCACCAAAGTCGTCGATGGCGATGCGCGCGCCCGCCTCGCGATAGCGCGCCACCACCTGTGCCAGGCGCTGGATATCGCCGCCCAGCTCAGTGATTTCGTACACGATGCGCCGTGGGTCGACGCCATGCTGGTGGATCTGCTTCAGGCTCGGCAGGGCCTGGCCCGGGCGCAGGCGGTTGATCCAGCGCGGCGAGATGTTCAGGCTCAGGAACCAGTCTTCGGGGGCCTCATGCAAACGGCTCAGCGCATTGTCGCGAATCTGCCGGTCGAGGCGGCGCAAGCCCACACCCGGCGTGCGCGGATCGGCGAACAGCGGGCCGACGGACTGCAAGCGCCCATCCGCCTGGCGCAGGCGGCCGAGGGCTTCGACGCCGGCGATACGGCCCGTGGCGGTGTCGATGAACGGTTGGAAGCAGGCGAGCGGTTGCCCGTCGATCACGGGGCCTCCTTAGATGCGTTGCCGAAAAAAAGGCCCGGCCCTCGAAAACGAGGACCGGGCCGTTTCTGTTAGCAAGAATGCAGCCAGCTGGCTCAGCTTTTGCGCGAACTGCCCTGCATGGCCAATTTGATCAGCGGGATCAGGCCGGCACCGAGGCGCACCAGGCGCGTCAGGCTGCTGATCCCGCCGCCCTTGGCGCCTTTGCCGGTAAAGAAGCCCATCAGCGTGACGGCGGCCACGCCCCACAGCGGCGCGTGCTTGATGCCCAAGCCGCCCTGGAAGCTCTGGCCCATGTTGCGCACCTTGTTCAGAGGCACCATCAGTTGCTGGGACTCATGGCGGATCTCCTGGCGGTGCATCTCCATGCGCAGGCGAATCAACGCCTTGCGCATTTCCCGGCGCGAGGTTTGCTGGATTTCATTCGAGCTCATGGCAGCAGGCGCTCCCGATCATTGGCCAACTCTTCGAGGGTGGCGTGGAAGGGCGTGGACTCATCGAACACTGCCGCTTTCAAGCGCACCCCGCAGAAGGCGGCGGCGAGGCTGTAGAAGACGCACAGGCAGATGATCCCGGTGAGGCGGTAACCGGTATCCCACACGAGGATCATCACCAATGTCGACAGCCCCACCAGCAAAAGCAGGGCAAACACCAGCGCCAGGCCGGCAAACAGCAGCAGGCTGACAGTGCGCGCCTTCTGCTCCTGCAATTCGATGCCAAACAGTTCGACATGGCTGTGCAGCAAGCCCAGCACGGCCGCGCCCAGACGTCGAGAGGTTGTGCCCGTGGACGAGCTGCTTTCGCCGATAGACATGATTTAGCGCCTTGTAGCCAGCAGACCGATCAAGAAGCCCACACCGGCAGCGATACCGACGGACTGCCATGGGTTGGCCTGGACGTAATCCTCGGTGGCCGTGACCGCCGCCTGGCCGCGTTCGCGCAGGGATTCTTCGGTCAGTTGCAGGGTTTCACGGGCCTTGAGCAGGCTCTCGTGGATCTTGCTGCGCAGCTCATCGGCCTGGTCGCCGGCCAGGACCTTGGTGTCGTCCAGCAACCGTTCGGTGTCACTGACCAGGGTTTGGAAATCCGCCATCAGTATTTCTTGAGCAGTCTTTGCAGTTCTTCTGGCCATGGTTATCTCCGTGATTGGCTGATCGGTACGTGTGTTTTCGAGTCACCGGCATCGGTGAAGGTTCAGTTCAATTGTGTGGTACAGCTTTTGCTTTGCCTTGGTGCGCACGCCCCGGGGCCTGCGCTGAATCTGGGCGGCCTGAGGCCAATGCCTTGAAAAACCTTACCCTAAATCACTCAAACCCGCGGAAAAACCCTGTCGGCAACGGCCTGTTGTGTTAATCGCTGCGCTAAAGCGGTTCATGCCCTCTGAAGAGGGGTGGGACCGGTGGTGCCAATTTAGTGCGCGATACCCTGGCTTGAACCGCTTTGGTGCTTTTTGCCTTTAATGCAGGCCTGCCCACCTCCATGGAAAATTTGCAAAGCGCGGTGGATACCCTTGTCCACAGTTCCAACACCCTCTTCATCCTGATCGGTGCGGTCATGGTCCTGGCCATGCACGCCGGCTTCGCGTTCCTGGAAGTCGGCACCGTGCGCCAGAAGAACCAGGTCAACGCCTTGTCGAAGATCCTCAGCGACTTCGCCATCTCGACCCTGGCCTATTTCTTTATAGGCTATTGGATCTCCTACGGTGTTAGCTTCATGCAACCGGCGGCGGTAATCAGTGCCGACCACGGCTATGGCCTGGTGAAGTTCTTCTTCCTGCTGACCTTCGCCGCGGCGATCCCGGCGATCATCTCCGGTGGCATCGCCGAACGTGCACGGTTTGTTCCGCAACTGTGCGCCACCGCGCTGATCGTCGCGTTCATCTACCCGTTTTTCGAAGGCATGGTCTGGAACGGCAATTTCGGCTTGCAGGCCTGGCTGCTTGCGACTTTCGGCGCCAGCTTCCATGACTTCGCCGGATCCGTGGTGGTACACGCCATGGGCGGCTGGCTGGCGCTGGCGGCGGTGTTGCTGCTGGGCCCGCGCAACGGCCGCTATCGTGACGGGCGGCTGGTGGCGTTTGCACCGTCGAGCATTCCGTTCCTGGCGTTGGGCTCCTGGATCCTGATCGTCGGCTGGTTCGGCTTCAACGTGATGAGCGCGCAAACCCTCAATGGCGTCAGTGGCCTGGTAGCGGTCAACTCGCTGATGGCCATGGTCGGCGGCACCGTGGCCGCGCTGGTGATCGGTCGCAATGACCCAGGTTTCCTGCATAACGGCCCGCTGGCCGGGTTGGTGGCGATCTGTGCTGGCTCCGACCTGATGCACCCGGTGGGCGCGCTCGTCACCGGTGTCGTCGCCGGTGGCCTGTTTGTGTGGTGCTTCATCGCGGCCCAGGACCGCTGGAAGATCGATGACGTACTGGGTGTGTGGCCGTTGCACGGCCTGTGCGGCGTGTGGGGCGGCATTGCCTGTGGCATCTTCGGGCAGACCGCACTGGGTGGGCTGGGCGGCGTGAGCCTGATCAGCCAGTTGATCGGCACCGCCCTCGGCGTCGTGGTCGCGCTGGGCGGCGGCCTGTTGGTGTACGGCGTGATCAAGCGCCTGCACGGGCTGCGCCTGAGCCAGGAAGAGGAGTATTACGGCGCCGACCTGTCGATCCACAAGATCGGCGCGGTCAGTCAGGATTGATCGGCGCCGCGTCGTCGCTGGGCGTCTGCGAGTAAAACCCGTGCAGCAGGCGATAGCGGTTGTGCCGGACCTCGTCGACCCGCGCCTGTACCTGTTGGTCGGGCAAGCCGAGCATCACCAGGGCGTGGGAGGCGAGCATCAGGCTCGACTCCAATAGCTCGGGCACCACCTCGCTGGCGCCCGCGGCTTTCAATTCGGCCAACTGGCTGTCATCGCGGGTGCGCACCAGGATCGGCACGTCGGGGTTGATCCGCCTTGCCTCTTTGAGCACCACCAGGGCTACATCACTGTTGTCCACCGCAATCACCACCAGGCGTGCGCGCTCCAGGCCGACTGCGCTGAGCAGGGCGCCACGCCGACAGTCGCCATAGTGCACGCTGCTGTCTTCGGTGGCCGCTTCCTGTACGCGTTCCGGGTCGTCATCCAGCGCGATAAAGGCTTGCTGTTCGTGCCGCAGGAACCGCCCGATGGATTGCCCGACCCGGCCATAGCCACAGATCACTGCGTGCCCGCTCAATTGGGCGTTGAGGGCGGTGATCGCCTCCAGTTGCACTTGCTGGTTGGGCTTGCGGTGCAGGCGCAGCGCGACGGCCGGCGCGGCGCGCAACAGCAGCGGAGTGAGCAGCATCGAGCAGAACGTGGCGGCGAGCAGCAGGCCGTTGAATTCATCCGGGATCAACCGGCTCTGCTGCATCTGCGCCATCAATGCAAAACAGAACTCGCCGCCCTGGGCCAGGGCCAGGCCGCTGCGCCACGCGGTCTCACTGTCACTGCCGCGCCACTTGACCAGGGCGGCGACCACGCACGCCTTGACCAGCATGAGTGTGAGGGTGAAACCGAGGATCAGCAGGCTATGGCTGACGAACAGTTGCAGGTCGATCAGCATGCCGATGCTGACAAAAAACAGCCCGAGTAAAATGTCGCGAAACGGGCGGATATCCGCTTCGATCTGATGGCGGTAATGGCTTTCGCCCAGCAGCATCCCGGCGAGGAACGCACCGAGGGCCGGGGACAGCCCCAACAGGTGCGTGAGCCAGGCGGTGAGCAGCACGATCACCAGTGCCAGCAGCACAAACAGCTCGGCCGAATGGGACGCGGCCACTTCATGAAACAGGCGCGGCAAGAGCCAGCGGCTGGCAAACAGCAGGCCGACGAACAGGACCACGGTCTTGCCCAGGGTCAGCGGCAGCGCCCAGTACCAGGCTTGCTCGCTGCTGCCGGCAAACACCGGCACCAGGGTCAGCAGCAACACCGCCACCACGTCCTGGAACAGCAGCACACCAATCGCGTTCTGGCCGTGGCTGCTGAAGATTTCCCCGAGGCTGGTCAGTTCCTTGCTGACGATAGCGGTGGACGACAACGCCAGCCCGGCACCGAGCAACAGCGCAATGCCCGGCGCCACCCCCAGGACCATCAACAAACCACCCAGCAGCGCCCCGCAGCCCAGCACCTGCAAGCTGCCCAGGCCAAACACCACGCGGCGCAGGGCGAGCATCTTGGTCAGGGAAAATTCCAGGCCCAGGGAAAACAGCAGGAACACCACCCCCAATTCGGCGAGGTCGGGCAGCTCTTCGCTGTCGTTGACCCAATCCAGCGCAGTGGGCCCCACGGCCAGGCCCACACACAGGTAGCCCAGCACCGGCGGCAGCTGCAGGCGGCGAAACAGCGCAATCACCACCAGGGATGAGGCCAGAATGATCAGCAGGTTGGCAAACACACGCATCTCCGTTGCAGGTGGCGGACAAAAAGCCGCGAGAATCGCTGAATCAGTTATAGGCCATGCTGACCTGGGTCAGGGGTTTCTGTGGGCGATTGGATTTCAAGTGGCAAGCGAGGGTTGTTGTGGCAGGCAGGGCCGGTTGTGGTAATGGGGACTTATCGTGGCTGGCGAGTCTGTAGTGGAGGGCAGGCTTCCTGTGGCGAGCGGGCTTGCCCCGCGTTGGGGCGCGCAGCGGCCCCGAAACGTATCGCCCCATTTGTGTCTGGATGAGCGTGGAGGCCTTACTGGGGCCGCTTCGCAGCCCAACGCGGGGCAAGCCCGCTCGCCACAGATATTGGGTGCGCTTAGAATGATCACCTACTTCTGACAGGGTCTATTCGTCATGCTGCCTGAATGCCAATTGTTCGGCACCCTGGGTTGCCACCTGTGTGAGTTCGCCGAAGCCGAAATCATGCCGCTCGTCGAACACGGGCTGCTGGTGGAGTTGGTGGATATCACCGACCCCGTCGACCTGACCGAGGCCTACGGCCTGCGAATTCCGGTGCTTCGCCGGGTCGACACCGGGGCGGAACTGGATTGGCCATTCGACACACAACAGGTCGTGGCCTTCCTTCGTTGAGGTTTCTGCGATGGCAGGTTTCCAAATATTGCGTTACTGTATGTTTGTACAGCGATTGAATAGAGGGAACGCCCGTGGTGAATGTTGAACAACTGAAAAGCAGCGTCAATCGCATGTCCGCCGACGTCGTGCGCAACGCGGTGAACGAGCTGCGCCTGGACGGCCTGGTCACGGAAGGCAAGACGCCGTTTAACAAAGTGCATTTCAATACCTGCTTCGCCGAGATCGAGGCCCTGTTCCAGCGCGCCGGTTACCACAAGCAGCTGGACGTGGTGGGTTACCAGGGCTTGCTGTACGCGCTGTATGATCCGGGCCGCTGGGAGGCGGTGGACGTGCTGCGCTGGCTCAAGGAGTTCACCGAGGCCGCGAGTGCTTCGCCGATCCTGCGCGCCGAGTTGGTCAAGGCCTGAGATCCGCCCTAGGCTCAATCCCGCTGCATGCGGGATAATGCCCGCGTGTTTTTCCAGGCTTCGAGCATTTCATGTCCTCTACCGGTTTCTCCGCCTCCCAGCATCAAGCCAGCACCTTGTACCTGCCACCGGGCCCCTGGGCGACGGTGCTGGATTGCCTGTGCGAACACTTCCCGGCCATCAGCCGCGAACACTGGCTGGACCGCATCGCCCGTGGCCGCGTGCTGGACATCAACGGCAGCCCGATCCGCCTGGACCTGGCCTACAAGGAAGGCCTGTGCATCTATTACTTTCGCGAAGTGCCGAACGAAAAGGTCATCCCGGTGCAGGAAACCATCCTGTACGCCGACGAACACCTGGTGGTCGCCGATAAACCGCATTTCCTGCCGGTGACCCCGGCCGGTGAGTACGTCGAGCAAACGCTGCTGCGCCGCTTGATTCGCCGCCTCGACAACCCCGCGCTGGTGCCGCTGCATCGCATCGACCGGCATACGGCGGGACTGGTGCTGTTCTCGGCCAATCCGGCTAGCCGCTCGGCTTATCAGCAGCTTTTTCCCACGCGACGTATCGATAAATTCTACGAGGCCATCGCCCCGGCACTGCCCGCGTTGACGTTCCCCCTGGTGCACAAAAGCCGCCTGGTGGAGGGCGAACCGTTTTTTCGCATGCAGGAAGGCGCCGGCGCCAGCAACACTGAAACGGCCGTGGAAGTGCGTGAGAAAAATGCCGATCTATGGCGCTACGGTCTGTTTCCGGTGACCGGCAAGAAGCACCAGTTGCGCGTGCACATGACCGCGCTGGGCGCGAGTATCTGCAACGACCCGTTCTACCCCGAGGTGATCAAGGATGCCGTGGACGACTACGCCAACCCGTTGAAGCTACTGGCCCAGGGCGTGCGCTTCATTGACCCGGTCACCGGCGAAGCACGCCACTTCAACAGCCGCATCACCCTCGACTGGTAACCCCCCGGAAACGACAAGGCCCGCGCGAGGCGGGCCTTGTGGGCAAGCGTCTGAGGCTTACAGGTCTTTAACGGTACGGACCTGGTCCTTGTTGATACGGGTCTGTTTGCCGTCCAACTGCTCGAACTCGTAGAAGCCCGAAGCCTTGTCGAATTTAGGGGTGTCGACGGCCTGGATTTCGCGACCGTCATTCAGGGTGATCACTGTTGGCGAGGCGCAACCGGCGAGAGTGGCGAGGCCCAGTGCAAGCATGAGAGCGGCGATGGTCCGTTGAGTCATGAGTGTGTCTCCGAGAGAATACTTTTTAAATGCTGACCTTGTGACGTGTGAGACGCCGCCAAAGTTCCTTGTGCGAAAGTTCATTCTGACACGTCAGTCCTTGGGTGCAACAGCTCTGGCGTATTCAGGTTGGCCAAGCGTGGATCATTCGCCGGGCATTCCAGGCCCACGCCCCCCAGTTGCAGGAAGATCTTGCGCGGGCTGCGCTCACCGGCGTGCCACGCCTGTTCTACCTCGGTTCGCAGGTGGGTGGGGATGATGCAGATCAAGGGTTCCCAGAATTCACCATGACGCACCATCACGGGCACCTGCGGATGGCGTTGCGCGGTGTCACGCAGGGCGCTCAGTAATTGCGCGTCGAGGTTTGGCACGTCACACGGCAATACCAACAGGTGTGTATGGCGCGCGGCTGCCAGTCCTGCGCGGATGCCGGCGAGCGGGCCGGGGAAGTCCGGGCTGTCGTCGCTCACCAGGTGGTCGGCGTAGGTGGCGTAGCGGTCCTGGTTGCGGTTGCAGGAGATGATCAAGTCGTCGGTCAATGGCCGGGTCAGGCGTTGCAGATGTGCAATCAACGGCTCGCCGCGCCACGCCAGCAGGCCTTTGTCCTGGCCACCCATGCGTTGGCCACGGCCACCGGCCAGTAACAGGATCGAACAGGGCAGGGGCGAAGAATCGAGAGACATGGCGGTTCCGCTGCGGCAGGTAAAGAGGGCCCTGTGATATAACATCGGGCTGTTCCTTCGACAACCGGACCGAGCCATGAAAGCCAAGGCCGATGCGCCCTTCGTACCCCTGAATATCGCTGTATTGACCGTCAGCGACACCCGCACCCTGGACACCGACACCTCGGGCCAGGTGTTCGTCGACCGCCTGACCGCCGCCGGCCACGCCTTGGCCGAGCGCGTGCTGCTCAAGGACGACCTGTATAAAATCCGCGCCCAGGTCGCGCACTGGATCGCTGAAGATGTGGTGCAAGTGGTGCTGATCACCGGCGGCACCGGTTTCACCGGCCGCGACAGCACCCCGGAAGCCGTCAGTTGCCTGCTGGACAAGCAGGTCGACGGCTTCGGCGAATTGTTCCGCCAGATTTCCGTGGCCGATATCGGCACCTCCACCGTGCAATCCCGTGCCTTGGCCGGCCTGGCCAACGGCACGCTGGTGTGCTGCCTGCCGGGCTCCACCAACGCTGTGCGCACCGGTTGGGACGGCATCCTCGCCGAACAGCTGGATAACCGCCATCGCCCGTGCAACTTCGTACCCCACCTCAAACAGGCTGAACCCTGTGAATCCCGTGGGTAAGCCTGGCAAGACCGGCGCCCTGATGCCGGTGGAAGACGCGCTCCAGCAATTGCTCGACATGGCCGCCGCCGCGCCGATTCGTGAGCAGGAATCGCTGCTCCTTGCCGAGTGCGATGGCCGCGTCCTGGCGCAGGATCTGATCTCCACCCTCGACCTGCCGCCGTGGCCCAACAGTGCCATGGACGGCTACGCCTTGCGCCTGGCGGACTGGACCGGCGAGCCGTTGGTGGTCAGCCAACGCATCTTCGCCGGCAACGCGCCGCAGCCCCTTGCCGCTGGCACCTGCGCGCGCATTTTCACCGGCGCACCAGTGCCGCCAGGCGCGGACTGCGTGGAGATGCAGGAAAATGCGCTGGTCCACGCCGATGAGCGCGTGAGCTTTACCGAGCCCTTGCGGGTTGACCAGAACATCCGCCCCCAAGGTCAGGAAACCACCGTCGGCGAAATGGTCTTGAGCGCCGGCACGCGCCTGGGCCCGATCGAGTTGGGTCTCGCCGCTTCGCTGGGGCACGCTCGTCTTGACGTGATCCGCCGTGTGCGCGTGGCCGTGCTGTCCACCGGTGATGAGCTGATCGAGCCCGGTTTGCCGTTGGGGCCTGGGCAGATCTACAACAGCAACCGCCGTGTGCTGTGCAGTTGGCTTGAGCGCATGGGCTGTGAAGTGATCGATGCCGGCATCCTGCCGGATGACCTGGAACAGACTCGCACCTGCCTGGCGAGCCTGGGCGCGGTTGACCTGATCCTGTCCTCCGGCGGCGTATCGGTGGGCGAGGCGGACTTCCTCGGCATCGCCCTGCGCGAAGAGGGCGAGCTGGCCTTGTGGAAGCTCGCGATCAAGCCGGGCAAGCCGCTGACCTTCGGGCACTTCCGTGGCGTGCCGGTGATCGGCCTGCCTGGCAACCCGGCGTCGACCCTGGTGACCTTCGCCCTGTTGGCGCGGCCTTACCTGTTGCGCCGCCAGGGCGTGCAAGACGTGGAACCACTGCGTTTCGAAGTACCGGTGGGCTTCACCTGGCCCAAGCCGGGCAACCGCCGCGAGTATTTGCGCGGGCGCATCGAGCAGGGCAAGGCGATCATCTACCGCAACCAGAGCTCCGGCGTGCTGCGCAGCGCGGCCTGGGCGGAAGGCTTTGTGGAAGTGCGGGAAGGCACCACGCTGGAGGTGGGCGACAGCGTCAATTTCATCCCGCTGAGTGAAGTCCTGAACTGACAAGAGAGAGCTGAGTGGGGGAGGGGGCGAGTCGTTAGTAGTCTTCGCCGCGTGCGGTCACATCGCGTTCCGCCGGCTGGGCGTTGGGGTCATAGCCCACGGGGAACTTGCCCTTCAAGGTCCAGGCGAACGCGATGATTTCGGCAATGGTGCGGTACAACTCCTCGGGAATGCTGTCGCCCAATTCCATCCTCGCCAGCAGCTTCACCAGCTCGGCGTTTTCATAGATCGGTACTGCGTTTTCCCGTGCCAACTTCAGGATCGCCTCGGCGAGGGCGTCGTCGCCCTTGGCGGTCAGGGTCGGGGCTTGTTGGCCGTCGTATTTGAGGGCAATCGCCTGACGCGGTGGTGTCGGGTTTTTCATGCGGTCTCATCCACCCAGCGTTGTTCCAGTCCGGTTTTCGGCCCGCGCGGCGGGGTGCCGAGGTGGCAGTCGAGGTCGCCGACGTTGATGCCCGACGTCACCAGGCGCTCGCGCAGGTTGCCCAAGTGGCTTTCAATCAGGCTGGCGGTAAACGGCCGGGTTGCCCATAACTGGCTGGACAGCTTGCCCTGGGTCAATTGCGCCTGCACCTGCAACGGCCCTAATGGCTCCATATCGAAGGCCAGCTCGACGCGCCAGAGCATCTGCTTGGGATCTTTCTTGTCTTTGCGCTCGGGCTGGTCCTTGTCCGGCGCCGGCTCTTCGCGCTGGAACTTGACCTGCAGCGGCACGATGTCCTGCAAGGTGCGCATCGGGATTTCCAGTTGCCAGGTGGTTTGCAGGCGGCCATCGGCGGTGGTGCCGGTCTGTTCCAGGCTCGACAACTGGTGGCTCTGCAATCGCGAGATCGCCCCGGCGGCGAGGCGCAGCAGGTTTTCCAGGTCGCCTTCGCCTTCCAGTTTGGCCATCAGCCGCTCGGGCAGCGGGAAGCCTGCGGGTGTCTGCCGGGCGCTGACCTGGCCGAGGGTGTTCAACGGGCTGCGCACGAAGTTCGGCAACACCTGGGCCAGCGTATTGGCGGCGAGGATGGCATTCATATTGGTGCTGGCGGGGAGGGCGGGCAGCAGGTCCGCGACCAGGCGCAGCAGGGCGCCCTTCATGTCCAGCGGCGGGATCTGCGGGTTTTGCCCGGCGAGCAGCTTGGCTTCGAGGAAGGCGCCGCTGTTCTGAATCACCTGGGCCAGCACCTTGGGGTTGCTGACCTGCGCCAGGTCCGGCAAGGCCGCCAGTAACCGCTCGGCTGCGGCACGCAGGTCAGCGGAGGTGCTGTCGCCACGTGGCAGGTTCTGGAGCGCAGTGAAGACCGCATCCAGCGAGCCCTGGCGACTTTGCTGGGTGGCGAGTTGCTGGGTCACCGCCAATTGATCCTTGAGCCCGCTCAACGGCACAAAATTCAAGGTCTGTGCGTTCTGCACCACGGCGCTGAGCAAGCTGCCCACGCGCAAGGGTTGCGGGCTTTCCACGGTCAGGGTAGCACCGACCAGGGCGTTATTGAGCACGGTCACCAGCGAACGGTAGATGGCCGGTTGCGTGGGGCCCTGGGGCAACATCTGGGTGGTCAGCACCTTGGCTTGTAACAGCGTGCCCACCGGCATTTGCGTGGTGTCGATGCGCGTCAGCGCGGCCACGTTCGCGCTCAGGGCCTGCTGCAGGCTGAGCGTGAGGTTGCCGGCGGGCGTCTGGCTGACGGCCACGTTACTGCCCAGCGGCAAGGGCTGCGCGCTGCTCGCCTGGACCAGGGTCTGGCGGCCACCCTCGAGGGTCAACTTGAGCAACAGCTGAAAGGCTTCACCGCCTTGTTTCAGGGCGATGACCTCGGCATTCGCGGTTTTCCCGGGGTCGATCAGGCCGATCTGCGGCTCCAGCAGTTTCAGCAACTCACCGGTCGCGGGCGCCAGGGCAGGCCCGGTTGCCGGAGCAGGTGCTAGCGTAGGAAGGTTGATCTCACCGGTCATCGCGCGCGTCGTCTCTGGGGAAATTGCCCTCTTTAGAGTAGGGCATCACATGTATAATGCCGCCCGTCTGCAAAGAGAGCGGTAAAAACCTCACAACTATTTGATCCAG
>Ga0153921_1000394_pt1 | contig 24587 bp, 26 predicted proteins | sample TSNJ005MetaG_FD_104691 | JGI IMG/M metagenome (GOLD analysis project Ga0153921, IMG submission 104691) | Attine ant fungus gardens microbial communities from New Jersey, USA - TSNJ005 MetaG | ecosystem: Host-associated > Fungi > Mycelium > Unclassified | place: USA: New Jersey, Brendon T. Byrne... | reverse complement strand
GCGACGCGCCATCGGCGGAGCCGGTGCGGGATGCGCGCGGAAGTAGGGGGCATGTACTGCTCTAAGGGCCGGAATTCACTCAACTATTGCCGAACCGATGGCGGTGGCGCGTGAAGCGGGTGCCGGCGCACTTGCTGGATTCTGCTAGTGTCCGCCTTGCCCGCTACGCCGATCCGCGAGGAATCGCATGGAAATCCGAGCTGCCACCGACGGTGACTTTGACGCCATGTGGGCGATTTTCAAGGCGGCCATTGCGATGGAGGATTCGCTTCCGTTCGCCGGCACCTTCGAGGTCGGCACCTTTCGGAGCCAGTGGTTCGGAGTGCAGGCGGCCTTTGTGGCCGTTCTGGAAGGGCGCATGGTATGTGATGCACCGGTTCCTGTAGGACCAGGTGGGGCAGGGGCGGCCTATCCATGCAGCAAGAATCCTTGGCGACTGCCATGGCAGAGGACCCGAAATGGCTGCGACGACGAAATTCCCGTTCCTTGCACCATCGGGGCAACGCACGTTCGTCATCCGCATCCTGGTGCTCACCTTGGTGGCTTGGATATGCACCGCCGCCGTCCTTGCCATCGGCGGTCGGCCTGATCCATCCAGGCTCCGCGCTGTGGCACCCCTGATTGACGGGCCATGGAAATTTCATGTCGGTGACGATCCGCGCTGGGCGGGGATCGCGTTGGATGATTCGTCCTGGGAAACACTCGACCTGAGCGCACCGGCCAGCAGCATCGACGGCGACGTGGGGCTGCCCAACTACGTCGGCGGATGGATGGCTCACGGTCATTCCGGGTATCAGGGTTATGCCTGGTACCGGCGCTCGCTTGTGATTCCAGAGGGCGACCGCGTGTGGGACATCCTCGGGCCTACCGCCGTGGAGGATAGCTACGAGCTGTACTGGAACGGCAAGCGCCTGGGCGGCTCAGGCAGGCTAGGGGAGCCGCCTCGTGTCGTGGGTACGCGGCCGATGATCTTTTCGCTGCCCGCCGACGCCGCAGGCACGCAGGGCGTGATCGCCATAAGAGTATTCATGCAGCCCGGCAGTGCTTCCGGCCCTGCGAGCGGCGGCATCCACGTGGCCCCGACACTTGCCCCGCAGCCAGAAAGCCGTGAGCTGTATCGCGTGCAATGGTGGCGTACCGTCGCGGGCTACATTGTTGAAGTCGTCGAGCCGCTTGCGATGGCCATGGTGATCGTGTTGGCGCTGTCGCTAAGGCCGCTCAGCAGCCATCAGTCGTTCATCGCCTTCGTTTGCGTCGCGCTTCTGCTCTCTGCCGTGAAGCGGCTCGATAACGCGATCGTCTCCTGGACGGATCTGCTCAGCCTTCCTGCCTACACATGGTTGAACAATGTGCTGTGGATGCCGCTCAGCCTGGCGGCATGGGCGCTGGCGTGGAATCGCTGGGTGCTGCCACCTTCGCGGGCGATCGATGCTGGCGCCCTTGTTCTGGCAGCGCTGGGGGTTGCGGGAGGCGTCACAGGCGCCGTCTCGGCCACTCAGGTCTTCCGCCTCGGCACACTCGCGCTGCTCGTGCTTGTTGCCGCGCGGATAGCCCGCAATGGGCCAATGCGCGGCATGGCACTGACCGTGCTGCTGGTGATCGCCGTGTCGCAGTACACGGGTGAACTCGGTTCGCTCGGGGTTCCAACGATCTGGTTCCCGTTCGGGATTGGCGTGACGCTGACCCAGTATGTGTACGGAATCTCGGTCCCGTTGCTGGCGGTGTTGATTGTGCGGACGGTCACGGCGGCTGAAGCGGTTCCTGGGAGGCGGTAGTGAAACGGGGGCCGGTGACAGGGGGCCAGTGGCGTGGCCACATTGATCACGAGGGTCGGCCAGATTCCGATGACGCACGATCAGGGTCCATGCCAGACCAGGAGCCTGGGGGCTGGCTAGGGGCCGTACACGCCCTGAAGCTCTAGAACATAATATACATACCGCCGTTGTCGGCACCGCTAACCGCCTGAATTTGGGCGGTTTTTGCGTTTGCGAGACCTGGCATCGACAGCGCTACCAGCGCGACGACCGCAGCCGCCGCGCCCATTCGGTCCAGCATGAGACGCCATAGCGCACGTTCGGTTGCCGACTGCGCACGCTCGGCATGGATCATGGCGATCCAAAGCGGGCCATCCAGTTTCCCAAGAGCGCAAAGCTGCGCAATTCGCTCATCCGGGATCGGATTTCGACCGGAACGCCAGGTGCTGACCACTGCGCGGGTCATGCCCAAACGCTGAGCTAAAGCATTGTCGGACGGGAAGTTTCCGGCTTCCCGAACCTTGTCAAGTAGGTCGTTGACGCTGCTCATGTATGCGATTCCGTTGACATGCCGTTTGCGGATCACTATACATCGCCCCTGTATGCAGTTTTGCATACGCCCGCCATCGGCACCCCAAGGCCGCTGGCGGGTTCCCTTGGGGCGGGGCTTGGGGGCGGGGTAGGGCAATGGATGCGCTTATCGGGGTCGTTCTTGCTGGCTGCATTGCGGCCGTCTCCTTCGGGCTGGCGCTGATTCCGCGCCGCTTGTCTGTCGCACTGGCTGCGACTCGCTCCAACCCGGCCGCTGAGGCTGCGGTCGTCGCCCAGGCAGTCGCCAAGGTGCGCCATGGGTAAGTACCCGTCTTTTGCGGAGTTGGCGGATGCCAGCGGCGACATGGGTCTCGTAGTGGTCCTGCTCTTCGTCGTCGTTGTGATCCTCGGCGCTTTCCTCTCGATTGCGATTGAGCATATGTGGCTCTCGCTTCGCCAGTTGATCGAGCAATTCAGCACTCGCAAAGGGCCGAATGAATGAGCGCGGTCCAGCAGCTGCAATGCGCCTTCTGCGGCAACGTTGCCACCTACCTGTTTAAGGGTGGCTGCTGCTTCGAATGCACCGAGTCCGATGGCCGCATTGAAATTACCCCTGCACCTGTTGACCCGCGCTCGCCAGAGTTGCGGGCATTCGACCTGTCCGTCGCCATGGACAGGGCAGGGCAGCGCAGCGTGGAAATCGCCAACGAAGACATGCGCCGTGCGCAGCGCGCTTCTGGCACGTCCCTGCAAGAGTATTTCCGTGTCGGGGAACTGCTGAAGGGCGACGGCCGCGCAGCGGCCGACGCCCTTGGGCTTGTCTATTACAAAACAAGTGACACGCCGGTCCGTCTTGGCCGGGTCACCATCGAAATTGATCCCCTTCTCGCGAAGGCGCAGCGGCTGCGAAAGTCCGTCATCACTGGAGCACGGCTTCATGACCAAGAGGCGCAAAAAGGTTCGCGCCGTGGCGCGTGGTATTTCCTCACGCTCACCTACCGAGACGGAAGCGATAGCAGCCCTCGTGACGTTAGCGAGCTACTTAAGCGCATGCGCGGCTTCTTCAATCGAACTCGAGATAGGCGAGAACGGTGGAAAGGTGAAGTGTTCCGTTACGTATGGGTCGGTGAACTCACTCAACGGCTTCGCCCCCATTACCACGTGATGGTGTGGGTGCCCAAGGGCATGTACTTCGGCAAGGTCGATCAGCGTGGCTGGTGGCCGCACGGCTCATCCCAAATCGAGAAGGCGCGCAACTGCGTTGGCTATCTCGCTAAGTACGCGAGCAAGTTTACGAGCGTCGTAGCAGGCGCATTTCCGAAAGGTTTCCGCACCAGCGGCGTCGGTGGTCTCAACGATGAGTCCAGGCGCGAACTGCGTTGGTGGAAAGCACCGAAAGAGGCCCGCGAGGCGCTCGGCGGTGACGCAGATATCCGCAAAACCAAAGGCGGATGGTTCGACAAGGCTACCGGGGTGTTCTGGCCGTCCCCGTGGAAAGTCACATTTGCATTCGGCCGGACAATCGCTTGGAAGGTGATCCCACTATGAAAGTTGAAGTCATGACCGATCAGGTCGAAACCCGTTCGTTCCCGGCCCGCGAGGGCAAGGCCGCAGTGCATTTCCGTGAGCAGAAAGCAGCGATCCTGCGCCCGGGGGATTTCCCGCTTCCGTTCAAGCTGACGCTTGACGATGACCAGCAGCCCTATAAGCCGGGCACCTATGAGTTGTGCCCGTCGTCGCTGGAGAGCAACAAGTACGGCGGCCTCGATTTCGGCCGTCGCATCCGCCTTCTGACTCCTTCCCCGGCTCCCGGTCCGGCCGCTGCCAAGCCGTGAGTGCCGTCCTCGCCACCACTGAAAGGGGGTGATCCGTGGCGAAGGTCCTGACGTGCGTCCAGTTCAACGATGCAACCCAGCAATGCGAGCAGCAGGCATGGGTCGATCAGACGGATTGGACAACCCCGTTACCCACGGTCGAACAGGCCACGGCCGTGGGCGCTGCGTATTTCGTTGGCCTGATGACCATGGCAGTCGTGAAAGGACTGCTGAACCCAAAATCCATTGAGGAGTGAGAGATATGTCCCGCAACACCATCAAGGGTCTGCTGAGCACCATGAGCAACAAGGCCAAGTCGGCCGCCATCGTCACCGGCACCGCCGTTGCGTTGTCGCCGTCGTTCGCATTCGCCGCCGATTTCGACGGCACCGAAATCGTGAGCAAGGTCGTTACCTACACGGCCGTCGGTGTGACCATCCTTGCCGCTTTCGCGCTGGGCCGCTGGACCCTGCGTGCACTGGGTCTGATCGGCGGCAAGTAACAGCCTGGACAACTCGGTTGGTCCCGATGGGGGAGGGGAAACCCTCCCCCTTTTTCTTAGGAGGATGTATGGAAGGCTTGATCCTGCTGATCTTCATGATCAACGCGGCGCATGTGTGTGCGAAGGGATGGGAGTGATGGATAGCCTGTTCCGCTGGCTGGGTAGGCGTCTCGTACGTCGCCTGCTCTATACGCTTGTGCTGGTCGGGCTCGCGCTTCTGGCGCAGATGGCCCTGCCGGAAAAGGCACATGCGGCCTCTGACTGTCCTACGGCTAGCGGCGGCCAGAGTGGTCGTGTGTGTGATCAGGGAATAGCGCTGACGATGTGCAAGGCTGCGGTGGCGCGGACCATCGCGAAGTTCAACAGCAGCCCCAGCCCATGGGGCACGCCAACTGTGCTCAGCGATTGCACCGGTGGAACGCCTGACGCGCAAGGGCAGGGCGTTTACACGTGCGCGGTGAAAGAGGGGCCGAATGGTGGCGCTGTTCGTTGCTACAACGCGGCAGGCGATGTTGACGGCCAGTATTTCTACTTCGCCGGTAGCTGTGCTGCGCGAAACGGGAACAAGCTCGCGGATGCCGCATTGGCCTATTCGCCTTCGCCAACATGCATCAGTGGATGCAAGGTTCAGGGTGAACCTTTCACTTCGTCAACGGGTGGAGTGAAGCTGTACGGGATGCGCAACCGCACCTATACCGGTGACACCTGCGCGGCGCAGAACATCAACGCCAACGATATCAATCAGCCTGACGAGAAGCAGAAGACCGAGGACGAGACGAAGCCCAAGGGGCCGGAGTGCACTGCGCTTGGCAACGGGCAAACGGGTTGTCAGAAGCCGGACGGTGACTATTGCGCAACGTCCTCAACCGGCAAAACGTTCTGCTGGAAGCCCAGCGAGAAGGGAAAGAAGACCGACGCCCAGGACGGTCAGACTCGCGACGAAAAAGGCAAGCCAGTTACGCCGCCTGACACGCCCCCCGCGCCCGACAAGGATTGGCAGCGCAAGGAAGGGCATCAGCAGGAGGCGTGCATCAACAACACCTGCGTTACCTACAACGTGACCAACTTCGGCGGCACCAGCAAGGGTGGTGCCAAGAACGGTAGCGGGGATAACAACCCTGATGGCAGTGGCAATACCAGCGGTAACGGAACCCCCGGCAAGGGCACGGGCGGGACCGGCGGTGGCGGCAAGGATGAAGACGGCGATTCGGCCAGTGAGAGCGGGAACTGCCAGCAGCCCCCGACATGTGTGGGCGACACGCTCAAATGCCTACACCTGAAGTTCACATGGAAGATCGAATGCAACACCAAGGGAAACAAGATTACTGGTGGCGATGGCTGCTCGGACGGCGATGTTCCCGTGTGTGCAGGAGACAGCTGCAAGGCCGAGCAGTACGCCCAGGTGTTGCAGCAGTGGAAGCAGCGTTGCGCGGTGCAAGCGATGGGTGAGGGCATGGCGGGTAGGGCAGGCGCGATTAGCAATCCGGACGACGCGGGCGTGGTCGATGGCATCTGGATCAAGGATGGAAATGGCAATGGGCCGAAGCTGCGTCAGGACTTGGTGAACGTCGGTGGTGGTGGCTCTCTACTTCCGCAGGTTTCAATCGAAGGTCATCAGTGGGAGGTGCCGCAGGGGTTCTATGACGCCATTGCCAATGTCCGAATGGTCATCATCGCTATGTGCACCGTGTTGGCGATGTTCATTGTTGGGAGGAACATCTGATGTTCGAGTGGGCTAGGAGCTTCGCAGACAACTTCTTCGAGAATGCGGCGGACGTTGTTCACAAGCTGGTGAAGCTGAAGGCCGCGATCTGGCTCGGCCGACTTCTTTCGGCTCTTGGCCTCGGCTTTGCCGCGCAGCATTTCATCTATAACCCGATCATTGAGTACGCGCAGACCGCGTGGTCCAGCGTTCCTGCCGGTATCGCCAATTGGGTCCATGCGCTCGGCATTGATGCCGGTGTCTCAATCATCCTTAGCGCATATGGCATTCGTGGCGCTGAGCGCATCTTTATCCAGCGAAGGAATCAGAGCCAATGATCGGCGACACCGCATCAATTTCGTTGCTCACCGGCTTGCCCGGCTCGGGAAAGAGCCTTCGCATCGTGCAGGCAATCCTGCACTTGATGGACAAGGGGGCGCATGTCTATACGTGCAACATCAACGGCATCAGCGTGCCCGGCACGACGCCTTGGCCTGACCCAACGGACTGGCAGAATCTTCCCGCTGAGGCCATCTTGTTCGTTGATGAGGCGCAGGAGTTCTTTCCTGCTCGGCGCGGCGGTGATCCCGCGCCGTACATCAAGGCCATGAGCACCATTCGCCACGTTGGCGTGCGTATCGTTCTGGCTACTCAGCAACCGAACTACCTGGACACGTATCTGCGCGGATTGGTTGGCTACCATGAGCACCTGCTTCGGCAGAGCGGCAAGCAGAAGACTTTTATCTTCCGCAACAGTCAGATCATCGAAGAAGTGCGCGCCGCGCTGCCTCGTATCAAGAAGCTCTATGACTATGAGGTGTGGAAGCAGCCGACAGACTGTTTCAAGTACTACAAGTCGGCTGAGGTGCACACGATGAAATATCAAATGCCCGCACTGGTCAGGCGAGCATTGTGGATTCTTCCGATTGCGACGGTTCTGGCCGTCGGCGCGTGGTACACCGTGTTCCGCGACAGCAGCCTAGCGAAAGCGGCGCCGGCCAAAGATGAGGCGCCGTCCTCGACGGCGCCGACTTTGGCCGGCGCGGCTGGAGCGCAACGTGTGGCGGATAAGGTCACTACGGCTGAGGGCTATGTGCAGAGCATTACGCCGCTGGTGGCCGACGTGCCATGGTCCGCGCCCGCGTTCGTTGATCGGCCTGTGGTTTCCGATCCCCACGTGTATTGCATGAGTACCGAGAACAGCTGCCGCTGCGTCACTGAGCAGATGACGCGTGTTGTCGTTCGCGATGATGTGTGCCGGGATGTTGCCCGCTGGGGCGAACCGTATAACCCGTTCAAGCAGCCTACAGCGGGTCGCCAAGAGCGTCAGGGCCAGGACAACTTGGCATCGCAGCAGGCTGCGGTGGCGCCCGGTGGCGCTGGGCGTGTTGAGCAGAGTGGGGCAGCGGTGCAGGGCACTGTATTGAATCGTCAGCAGCGTTCCATGGGCAGCTTTCCCGAGTCGCCGCAGTTTCCGACGACTAGCTACATGACGACGCCCACGATTCCCTCAAAGCTCTAGATTTCGCGACGCGTCACAGGTTCAGCAGGGGTCGTTGGGGCGGTCGCGCCAACCGCCTTCGATTCGCTGGAATCGTCGGCCTTCGATGCAGCGCTCATTGGCGCCAAGTGGGCGCGGAGCAGGTCTGGCCGTTGCTCCATCTGCCCACAATGCTCGCTGCACCTCTGCCAGTTCTGCCGCGGATTCCGCTTTCATCTTGCGTTCCCATTCGGCGGTCTGCCGGTCAAGCTGTGCTTGTTCCTCGGGCGTGGCTGGGCGCATGAGCTCACGAGTCATGGCCGCTGCTTGGCGCCTGGCATTCCATTCGATCAACCCCATCGCGATGGCGATGAGTAGCGCAGCGCTCACGCCGATGTAGATCCACGGCGAGGTCGGTTCGTTGTGGCGAATTGGTCGGCTCCGGCTGCCCCGGAATCGCACGTCCTGCAGATCCGGGGCGCTGAAGGTTGGTTCGTGTCGTTCGCGGTCCATGTGGCTCCCCCAAGGCGTCCTGCGCGCATTCTAGCCGGGGTGTAGGGGCGGCGCCCCTACGGAAGCGCCTTACACGCGCTGGCGGCGTTTCGGCCCCGGTACCGGTAGGACTGCTGCGGGAGGCTCGGCGTCGGGGCCAGCCATCGCCACCGATGACCGCTTTTTCCGGCGCTGTGCCAAGGCGTCCGAGAGTTTCACTACGCTGGCGGCGTTGAAGGACAAGGGTTTCCGGGGCTTGCCGATCGCGCGGCCGCTCTCCATCATCCGACGCCATTCCTGCGCTTGTGCAGCAGTGAGCGACAGCCAGGCCAGATCCTGCGGTTCCAGCTCGCGGCCTTCGGGGGTGACCAACCGGCCAGCCTTAAACGAAAAACCGGCCCAAGGGCCGGTCAGGTTCCGATCACGCACAATCAGGCTCCATGCCGCAGTGGGATCAGGGGGCGAGGCAAGCGGCGTGCCAGCCAGCCCCGCAGCAGCTTGAACATAATATACATTATGCGAAATGGAGTATCCGCCGGATCTGGGCCTTTGTTGGCTCCGCGTGGCAATGGCTGGTCCTCTGGCTCGGCTCTTGCCTCCGCCCTCAGTCCCCGGCCAGAGACCTGGCGATACCGGGGCCGCAGCCTCGCCAGCGCGTGTAAGGCGCTTCCGTAGGGGCGTCGCCCCTACACTCCAGAAAAAGGCTGCCGCTCATTTGACTGATTGCTCGTCTGGGCTCCTGCCTTTGGGAGCTCGAAGTTCAAGAATTTTTCGCCAGGGAATCGCAGCTCCAAGGCCGCCCGAAGCCTATCTTTTGCCGCGATCAAAGATGCCAGGGTGGCATCTACATCCCTAAGGATGAACTCGGTGAGGGTAATGAGCCCGTCAATAATTCGGGGGCCGATCTCGGCGCGCAGATCATTCAGCGTGAGGTCTTTTCTCTCATGGAGCTTCTTCGCCTCGGCAATTGGCTGATATTCATCAAGATGTAGCTTTGATCGTCGGTCGATGGCCTGCATGAGAGTGTGGAAGCGGCGCTCCTCAAGCCACAGATCAAACACGGCTTCTTGCTCCTCCTTCGTAACCATGAAGCTCAATTCGGTTACTTCGAAATGCTCCCTGCTCACATCCTCCGAAATCGTAGCGTTCATGCTGATTGCAGCGCCGCGTCCCAAATGGCGAACTGGGTCCACAACCATCGATCTGTAGTTTCCGACGATGTTCACCATCCGCAAGATTCGCTGGAGTCCGGCATTTGCCTTCGCGATCTGAACTTCCCTGAGCTCCTTCGCTTTCTCTCTCTGCTGGAACTGGAATGCGAAGCGTGCACCGAAGAATGCTGCGGCCAGAGTCGCGACTGCGGAAAGATAGTCAGTTTTAAGAAGGGTCAAGATAATGCGCCCGACGATTGCTTGCGCTTCATCAAGTAGGGTGAGTGCGCCACAAGCAGTTGTAGCTTCAATGAGCCCCCCAATCGTCATCCCTGCCTCCACCTTTCTCTGCGAATTCTAACCGATGATGTCCAGCCCCGAGCGTGCCTGTCAGCGCGCAAGCTGGAATTGCCTCGGCGCCCTGGCACTCGCCCTACCGAATTGAGCGCTTCCGCAAAGGTGGCTTTCGCTTTGGTTGGAATGCGTGCAGGACGACTAGGAGAACGTATGGAGCGCGAAGTTGAGCCTTGGCACGATTGGCGTTCTCATTCTTGGTCGCACCAACAGTACATGGAGCCAATGGAATCACAGAGAGCGGAACTCCCGGCGCGGGCCGAGGCTAAAACGCGCCCGACTGCTGCGGATCTTGCGGAAATCAGGGCGCGGCGTGTTCAAGCAGATCAATGTATCGATCTAGATCGGTCTCGGATTCCGCGCCTGAACGGAGGGATCTAATCAAGCAGGAGAGAAAAGCAAGGATGCACTCGGCCTTGCCTTTTGCCTCGTACCAATCACCACTGCCCGCGGCTCTTCCAGAAAACACTGCGCTTTCCAGCACGAGCACTCCGTTTGGAGCGAGTACGTCGCGTGGGTTCATGAACTTCCCATCAACGGCGTTTATGTCGGATTGTCCAGTGTATCCAATAATGAAGCATGGGATTCGCAGGGCGTCGTGCCTGACAATTTCGCCTTTCTCTGTTGCACGACGGGTAAGTCTTCTGATCTCGCGTATCTTTTGTAGGGCATCAGTTCCTTGGCTCGAGAGGTTGGACTTTATCTCAAACGCTGCACCTACGGTGTCAGCCAGATACAAGCGATTCGTGTCGGTTGCAATGGGGAAGCTCAGAGAGAAGGGTTGCTCGATCACTGCGTCTATTTGCCCAGTTTCACGATTGCTCGCATCCACAATCGTGCCTGAGCCGATTCGGTAGTTAGGTGGTAGTACTAGTGAGAGCAAGTCCTTCTTAACTGCCTCACGCTCCGCTCCGGTAACTGGTGCTGGATAGTACTGGCTGTCCCGATGCCTCTCCATGAGGCCGGAATGAATATTTTCAAGCTTTCTTCGGAACAAATGGTTCATGCGCAACTCTCAATTCTTCCAAAATTCTCAAACGCGATCAGTTGGATCGATCGGCTGATGCGCGCGATGTCGTGCAAAAGTCTAGTGGCGTATCATTTTACGCTGCCTTTAGTAAGGCCGCTTCGCCGTCCGTTGGGACTGAGAAAGCATGCCTCTGCCCCTCCCTTCGGGACAAAGGATGCCTTTAACTCTAATTAAACTCGAACCGGCAACGTCACCTTCGGTTGTAGCGGGATCAGCATTTTCGCGTACGCACGAAGAACATCGTTGTACAGATTTGCGTGCTGAGGGGCTTCGACGGTGATGATCAGTGCGTACCGAATTTTCTTGGCGCTTGTTGTCGGCGCACCCGCCTCCCGGGCGTTGTAGTGAATATCGAAGACCGGGTTTTCAAGGCTGCTGCCACGCATTTTCTTGGAGCTGTGCAACACGGTCTCCCATTTTCCCTGGTCTGAGCGACGCTCTTCTTCCGTGGCGTACTTCTTCATGTCAAAGAAGCCCTTGGTGTCCGCGTTGGCTTTGCCGTCCTTGATCTTCTTGTCGCTGGGGCGAAACACCACTTCCAGGCCTGCGCGCGTGTAGGCAACAGCGTCCTGCGGATCGGTGGGTGAGGCGTAGCAGAATGTCGCCTTCAGGTGAATGTTCCCAGTGATTCCGCCAACGGGCAAAGGCAGTGATGCGCGCAGGTACTTGCCAGGTTTCAGCTCGCCTTGATAGACCACGCGTGCGACACCGGAGGGACAGGAAATGACCTCCATCAGGTCTTCAGGCACTTTGCCCCAGCCTACTTCCGTCTTGTCGTGCGTGGAGGCACGCGCGGCGTGCACAAGCAGCGCCTTGATCGCCAAAGGTGAGAGTTCCGCGCCGAGAATGGATCGCACCCCCACGGCATTGCGCAACAGATACGGCGAGGCAAAGCTGGTGCCCAGCTCCGGTGCAAGCGTTGGCTTTGCCCCCTGTGACAGCACGTGGAAATACTTCGAGTTGCCGGCATCGCCGCCGAATGCCAATAGATCAGGCTTGACGACGCCCGGGCTACGACCGGGTCCGATGGCGCTGTAGGCTGCCCTCCCCCACGTATGGTCGGTATTGTTGGCTGCTCCTACCGCCAGCGCATTGACCGCGTCGGCAGGCACTTGGACGCGCGCATTCCCCACTGCACGATCCATCTCCCCGTTGTTTCCCACGGCAACCGTCATCAGAGTGTCGCCATCACTGAGTAGGTCATCGATGACCGAGGTCCAGGCGTGCACGTCCGTGTCCTCGATGGGGAGGTCCGGGCCGAGGCTCAGATTGATGAATTGGTACTGCCGTGACAGCAGTACTTCTTCGACAAATCCCAGGGTGCGATAGAGCTCAAGGGGGTCTTCGAGCCCTGTCTCACGGTCCAGGACGCGTAGGTGGTCAACGTATGAGTACGGTCGAGCTGCCGCCTCATTGGGCGAGATCGGACCGAACAGAAAGGCCGAGGTAACGCCTAGGCCGTGCTTCACCCCTTCCGCGTCGTCCTCGGCGTGTTCATCCAGAACGCGATAGCTCCCTAGCCAGGGCGCGATGCAGTGCCGGTCAGGCAGGCCGCCGTCAAGAATGGCGACTTTGGGCTCCGCTGACAGTGGGGGCTCGGTCGGCAAGCTGCATGGAATGGTCACTCCGGCCGAGCGCTGCATCGGGCGCACACCCCGTAGCTTTGGCATGGGGCGCACAATGCGAACAAAGACAAACTCGGCCAGTCGCTGGATGCTGTCGGGCGTGCCCTCGACCGGGAGGAACCACAGGTTTCCTGCTCGAAAAGCGAGCTCGGTATGTGCCTTGACGTCGACCTCGGCCGCGTACGCGGCAAAAGCCCGTTGCACGAACTGGTCATTGTCATGGGGGAGCAGGTGAACACCGACTTCAAAGACGCGTTGCTTGCCGATCCCGATCGCGACGATGCGATCGCGGGCATCAAATGGGGCGATCTGCTCTATGTGCGAGAGGTCCTTTGCTTCACTGGACCCCTCCTCGACGTGCATGGCCAGTTCGTTGAACTGACGAAATGCCTGGCGTCGACCGACAACAAACAGTTCGGTCGTGGTCGATTCTCGAGGCTCGCCTTTTTTCGACCAAGCCTGTGGCGTGAGCTTCACAGCTCGGCTACCCACAGACTCAAGACCTGCGGCGCGCAACAGCGCTGCAGGATAGAACGAGCGTGCAATGTAGCTGGGATTCAGAGCCAGTCGCGCCACGCCCAGGTCGCCTGGGCACGCGGCGCTGGGCAGATCATCCAGGGCACGTGCCACCGATGACATCTGCGGCAGCAGCCTCTGCCGGGCTTGCTGCAAGGTGTACACCTCGGCCTTATCCATGCCGCGCTTGGGGCCCTTGATCTCGTGGGTCAGCAACTCACCACGTCCTATCAGGAAATTGGTCTGGCTCATGCCTCGCGCTTCCTCTTGATTTTTGGAACGACGATCCGGTTGTCTGCAGTGTACTTGCGGATGGTGTCCCGGCTCACGCCGGTGATATCGGAAATGCTGTGCTGGGACAGGCGGGTCTGTTTGGCCAGCAACACGGCCACGTCAATCCGTCCTTGGCGATCCAGTGACAGAATGCGGGTCCGGATGAAATCTTCGATGAGATCGGCATCGGATGCGGTTCCCAAGGCTACGGCCCTTCTAAGTCGATGGATCTCGCGCTCGATATCGCTGAACGACTGGCCATGGAGCAGGAAGGACAGGACATCGATCCAGCGGCCAAACAGCGCGTAGTCTGGGCCAAGAAATCGTGCGGCCGCGTCCTTGACGGCGGAGATGCCGGGCATCTTGAATTCAATCACCAGGTCAAAGCGTCTCCACAGGGCGGGATCAATCAGCTCGGGATGATTGGTGGCAGCCACCAGCAAGCCGGTGGCCGGCCACTCGTCGACTTCTTGCAAGATCACGGTCACCAGGCGCTTGAGCTCGCCCACGTCGGCGTCGTCGCTACGTCGCTTGGCAATTGCATCAATTTCATCGAGCAGCAGCACACAGGGGTTTCGCTTGGCAAAGTCCAGTGCGGCGCGAAGATTGCTGCCGCTCCTTCCGAGCAGGCTGCTCATGACGGCAGTCAAGTCGAGCACATAGAGCGGCACTTCCAGCTGAGACGCCAGCCATCGCGCGGTTAGGGTCTTTCCCACGCCGGGTGGTCCGACAAAAATAGCGGAGCGCGTTGGCGTCAACCCTTGGGCGGCCAGACGGGCAGACTGCTTGCGTTCCTGGATCAGCTGCCCCAGCGATTCATCCAGCGGGGCTGACAGCAGGGGGGGCTCCCGATAGGGAGGGTCTTTGAATACCTTCAGTAGCGACAGGCGTGACTCATCGTCCACCGGTAGCGGCTGTTGCGGCGTGGCCGACGCGGCCGACTTGCGAAGCGGTGTGCCAGCGCTCCTGGGCTTAGTGCGGAGGAACAGATCCACCTGTGCTGCCAGTTCAGGTTCGCTGTCGCGATACTTGCGCACGAGCCGCGCGGCAAACAGGCGGACATCCTCCGTTTGCTCAGCCAAGGCGAGCCTCACAACCTGGGCTAGATCAGCCCTAATTCCGCTAAATTCGCCCATTAGAGCACCAAGTGATTGATTTTAAACGCCACGAAGCCGCTGCTGGGCGGACTAAATGTATTGTCGCATATATTTGTTCGGCTGTGAGGGGTGGTGGCTGGCCTGCCCTAGCTTGGCTAGGTGGCGGTCAGGAGGGACGGCTGGGCGCGGATCCCAGCCAAGCCGAGGAAGGCGGAACCCTGCTTGAGCAGGCGGCCCAGCCGGCACTAGGATGTGAGCCGCATTCGAGCGCGCCGTAGAATGCGGAAATGATGCGGCCGCCCGCTGCCTCTACGCCGAGTGGCTGATGGCACAACCGCAGCCCGCCGACCGTGAGCAGGCCCGCAGCCTGTTCGCCAGCATCATCGACGATGCCCAGCATTGGTCGCGCCATGCGCGCAGCCACAATGCCGCGTGGCTGGAGCGGACCAAGGTCGCGTTGAAGGGCTACTGACGCCTGCCAGCCTTTGGTAGTCCTGTCGCATCCGCCTCGCTCATGGCTCCGCCGGGCGGATGCCGACACTCGTCAGGCTTGCGCCACCGACATTGCCGATAGCCTTGCGGCGCAAGGCTCCAGCCTCATTGCGCCGCATGCAACGATTCTGAAAATGTTGAAAGTGGTGTCGGCATCGGCCTTACTGCATTGGCATCACGGACGACCGCGCGTATTCCTTTTCGTGCCACCAATACATCGGTGGCCGGGGCTCGAAATCCCGGTAACGCGACTGTAGTTTGCGCTTGCCAGCCGGCACCACGCCTTGTGGTGCCGGCTGGCAATCCGTCGGCCGGCTATGGCGGGCGGTGCGTGGGGGCCTTGTGCCCACCGGGCCTAGTCGCGTACCGGATTTCGAGCCACGCATCGTCCGCCACCTTTATCGGTAGCGGCTTCCGCATGCATGCAAGGAGCCCAGCCATGACCCAGCCCCACTCCCCTGCCCCGCACCCGATCCATGACGCGCCCGCCAATGGCTCCGCGTTGGATCCGAACACGCTCATCGCCCTGCTGCACAGCATCGGCTCCGGCGCCGCCTCCGATGGCCAGCCCTGGCCTGAGCGCCATCAGATGCCCGGGCGGCGCATTGCCTTGGCGGACACTGATTGCTCCTTGGCCGGCCTTCGCGTGGTGCTGGAGATCCTGCTGGCCGCACAGCGTGCCCGCGAGAACGGCGAGTTGGAGCAATACGTCGGCCCGCGCGTCATGGAGGGGCTGATCATGGCCGGGCTGGGCCTCGTAGCACACGCCAGCACACGGGTACGCCCGGACGGCTGAGTGACGCGGCATCGCTGGGCCGCCACCGCGCTCTGTCTCGTGGCGGTGGTTGCGGCACAGGCGCAGTGGCCGGCGCCACCGGTGCCCTCGCCTGTCGGGTTCCAAAGCATCAACGACGATCGATTCTCACAGCTGCGCCGCCAGGCGATGCAGTTCGTTGAGGATCGACCACGGCAGGGTCTCCAGCTCGTCGAGCGGCATCAAGATGACGGGTTCCAGATTCACTGTGGAGGCGTTCCAGTGCTGTGGCTGGAGAGGCGCGCGCAGTACTTGTTGGTGCAAGCATCACTGGATGCCGAGGAGCGGGCCCGCGATGTTCTGCAGCTGCGTGCAATCTTTCAATGGCAGCTGCAGCCGTTGGGTCATCTGGAGCAGGTATTAGCTGGTGTGCCGGAGCCTGTTTTGAAGGATCGGGTGCTGCGGGCTCTTGCTGGCGAGGTACCTGATGGGGCGCGATGTGACACGTAAAGGCCTATGAGGCGTTCGCTTGCCGGAGACGATGCAGGCCGGCAGACCCGATTTTCCACATGGCAAATGCCATGCAAAGAGAGAAAGCTACAAACGCCAAGCCCGCAAACCCGTAGTCTCGGCCACCATCAGCAAGATCAATCAGCACGAAAACAAGGATTACTGAATTCACGGCAGCTCCAAGGCAGGCAACCAGCCTGAGTGCCCAGAAGAACATGATGTAGTAAGCCTGAAGAAATCGATTGTATCTGCTCATTTCGTAGATGGATTCTCTCTTCCTATCGTTTGCTGGCACATCGCTGAGCCGACATGCGAGTCGCTTGCTCAAGCTCGGAGTCCGCGCCCTTCACCCCCTTCAGCGCGGCACTCTTGAGCCATGCGTATGCCTCACTGGATGACTTACAGTCCTGTTTGTCCCTCAACATGAAGAACACGTTGTACTGTGCAATCGGGTGCCCCAGCGCTGCGGCATAGACAAGCCACATATGGGAGCTGCCGGCCGTGCCTTTGCCCTCAAAGTGGCGTGAAATCCGAAACGCCGCGTCAGCATCGCCTGCATCTGCACGCCCAATCAACGTGCGTAGCTGCTCGTCATCAAGCGCCGCGCCACTATCCGTTGCGATCGAGCCGTCAAGCTCAACTTTCGGCCTGTCCGGTTGAGGGGGCACCTGCGCATTAACCAACCCTGCGCCTGCCAGGCACAGGAGAAGACCGGTTCTCTTAAATAGGGTCATTTGACGCCGCCCTCGTTCATGATGTTCACCCGCCCCCAGGAGGGCTGTTGTCCCTTTTCCTTCGGGTGTTCTGTCGAGCATGGCCCGACTCTACAAAATCGCTGGCTTCGAGGGCTCGAGTTCGTGGATGGAGCCCTCCAGCAAGGCAACGTAGGTGTCCAGCCGGGTACGCAGGCTGATCAACATCCAGCCCACGACATACAGCAGCACCATGCCAAAGATCAGCAACGCGCCGAGCAGGCTGACGTCAAACGCGCTCGCCCAGTCGCCCCATTTCCACCCGCGGAACTGCAGGTAGAAGGCAATCAACAGCGGAAATGGCCCAAGGCGTTGCAGTCCACCGTACATCAACCCCATACGTTCGATCATGCTTGTGCGCAGGTGGCTGACGTACTTGAGGCGGCGCTCACGCTCGATCCCGGGAAATTCTCGAAGTTCGGCGATCACCGCTTGCCATTGGGAAAACTCCCCTTCCATTTCCTGCGCATGCGACAGCCGTGGCTGGACAAACTGGCGGATTCCGCGACCGGCTGCAAGAAAGCCACCTATGAGAAAGCCTCCGATCTCCACCGCGAGGCAAACCCTGACCAGGAGTAGCGCGACCGTAAGCGGAAGCCATCGATCAGGCAGTTGGCTACCCAGAATGCCGATGGCGGCCGCCAATGCGCCCATACGAAACGCCCACGTCTCCACCCTGCCCGCCTTCGGGTAGATGCTGTGCTCAACCAGTCCCTGTACCCGCTGGTAAAGCCAGTGGAATGTCAGTTCCTGCGAATCGGTCTTCGCTGGCGGATCGAATCCGCCCCCTGCCTGCATGTCCATTGCGCCCCCTGCCCCACCGGCGCGGATGCCGGCCGGCTCATCGTACCCGAGGTTGGCGGGGGCGGCATGCGCCCCTACCGTGTGATTTCGGATCCTGCTGGACCCAGGGCATGCAGCGGCGCAAACAGCGGCAAGAACGAATCCAGCACCTGCGCCCCATCGCGTTCCATATCGAATTCCTCCGGATCCAGGATCGTCCCATAGAGAACGCCGGCAATGCCGGCATACAGGCTGCGCAGGGATCATCTCCATCGACGTGTTGGAGAAACCAAACTACAGATTGCCTCTGCATAGCTGGCGCCGGCTCGGTCAATGCGTGCCAGCGCGGCATCCCTTTCTGCGCGCGCCCTGTGCGGCCTACTTTGCCGCCCGCTGGCGCCCGGTCGTGCCACTGAGCCAGGTTTGCTTGAGAAAATCCCGCACGGCCTGGAAGCGCGGGGTGTCATACAGCGACCGGTGCGTCCACAGCCACACTTCCTTGCTCAGCGCCGGCGCATCGCGCACGCGGATCAACCCGCCCACATGCTGGGCAACCGCGCATTCTATGACGCCCAATCCGGCTCCTGAGGTGACCCCATCGAGCACCCCAACAGAATAGTTGCAGCGAAGCCAAGGGCGGTTTGCACCGGGCAACGAACGCATCCAGCGCTCCACCTCAAATTCCACGCGCGGCTCATCCAGACCCACGAATTCCAGCTCATGCCATGCCTGGCTGGCAATCTCTGCCTGCCGCCGCGCAGCGTAGGCCTGATTGGCGTACAGCGCATAATTCATCTGCCCTACGCGGTCGCCGCGCAGATCACCTGTGTCAGGCGGGCCGTAGCGCAGCAGGGCATCGGCCTCGCGGCGGGCCAGGTTGTAAGGCTCGCGCGAGGTGAGCACCTCCACATCCAGCGAAGGGTGCTGGCGGTTCAAACCGGGTAGCAGCGTAATCAGCATGAAGCTGGCCCACTCATCGGCGTTGATGCGCACTGTGCCCACCAGCTCCCTGGGCGTATCAACCTGGCGAGCGATCTCGTCGGCCGCCTCCTCCATCTGCTCCGCCAGTGCAAACACGCGCTGCCCCAGGTCCGTGGGAACGCAGCCGGTTGACGTGCGCTCTACCACTTTGCCACCCAGTCGCTCCTCCAGCGCATCCAGCCGGCGCGATAGCGTGGCCGTGCTCATGCGGGCCGCCTTCGCCGCCTCGCGCAGGGTGCCGCCGCGGATCACGGCCAACAGCACGATCAGGTTGTCCCAGGGAAAGTGTTTCATATCTGAAACGGCGGCCTGCGTTATTGGTGGTTTTGCTTCATTTTTGAAGCTTATATCATGGCGCCCGGGCACATTACGAGCGTGGATCGCCGCTCTGCCCCACCCCCTCTCGATTCGCTCTTACATCGCTCGGCACTGCCGGCGGTGAACATCAGGTGTTGCAGCATGAATTCCAAAAAGACCCTCTGGGACCGCCTCCTCCACGCCGTCCTCTTCGAAGCCATTGCCCTGTGCCTGTGCGCTCCGGTGATGTCTTACCTGCTGGGCAAATCGCTGTTTGAAACCGGCGTGCTGACGGTCGCCCTGGCGACGTGCGCGATGCTCTGGAACATGATCTATAACGCGCTGTTCGAGCGGGTGGAGAAGAAGATCGGGTTCAAGCGAACCGTGCCGGTGCGGATTGCGCATGCGGTGGGCTTTGAAGGCGGCCTGGTGGTGGTTGTGGTGCTGCTTGCCGCGTGGTGGCTGTCCATCTCCTACTGGGACGCGTTCCTGCTGGAGTTGGGCCTGATTGCATTCTTCCTGCCTTACACCTATGTCTACAACCTGGTGTATGACAAGGTGAGAGAGCGGCTGCTGCAGCGGAATTTTGCGGATCGGGCAAAGCAGGCGTGAATCAAGGCCGGCGCATCTGGAGCGGAACGTTGCCCCGTCCTTGCAGACGGGGCAACGCGCTGCGTCAGAAGCTGTAACCCAGCCCCAGCTGCACGCCGTTCTGGGTCTGCCCATCGCGGCGTTCGCCGATGTAGTCCACCATGACCGACAGGCGGTCGCTGGCGCGGCTGGTTACGCCCAGATTCCACGCCAGCACCTGCTCACCCACCGTCTGGCTGTTGGTGCCGAACACAAGATCCGGTGCGGCGGAAAATCCGGTGCTGTAACGTGCCTGGGTATCGCCCAGCTCCTTCTGCCAGACAACGCGCGCACGCGGGGTGATGCGCTCGCCGTGGTTGCCTTCGAAGGTTTTGAACAGCTGTAGGCCGGCGCCTGCGCGAATGCTCTCCAGGCTGCCACTACGCCCGGCCAGTGCCGCGACCCCCTGCCCTTCATTGAAGCGGATGGCCGAGGTGCGAGCATAGTCCAGCACCGGCAGCAGCGGCTGGATCACCAGGCCCTTGCCTGTGGTGAACGAGAAGCCGTGCTCCAGACGCGCTGAAATCGCATCGTTGTTGTACTTGGCCTGCAACGGGGTCTCCAGCCCTTCGATGCCGGCAATGCTGCGACGGGTATCGTGGCGCAGGTCGGTATAGCGAACGGAGGCCGACAGGTAGCCGCGCGAGTACGTGGCATCCAGATAGCCGCCCACGTCCAGCGCACGCACATCGCCGATGAAGCCGGAGCCATCACGCCCCTTGGTGGACATGTCGGCGGCGGCGACGCTGACGCCCAGGGTGACGCGGTCATCGGCAACCTGTGTATCGGCACCCAGCACGATGCCGCCCACGGTGTGGCTAAGCCCAGCCACGCCGCCCTGGCCGTCGATGCGGCCATGACTGCCGAAGCCGCGGCCCCACAGCCCATGGCGGCCGGCCGATGCGCTGGCCTCTGCACTGTTGTTGCTGAGGCCAGCGGGCTCCACCAGATGCATGGCCAGCTGATTGAACAGGGTGCCGTTGGCCATGCCCGGCTGTGCCGATGCCGCCTGCGCCGCTTGTGCGGCCAGGCCTGCGGCATCGCCGCTGCCATTGCGTCGGGCGGCCTGGTGCTGTTGTACGACGCTGCCGATGCTGCCCACCAGCGCATTGTCGGCCAGACGCAGGCTTGCGTGCGCATCACCCCGCAATGCACCCGCCTGCTGGGCAATGACGTCGCGGTCGGCAAACTGCAGGATTCCCAGCAATGGATGCAGCGCCGACGCCGGCCGTGATGCTGCGTTCTTCAATGCCTCGCCCAGGCCGCCGCCCGACGCCGCGTTGGCAAACAGGGAGACATCGTCGAAGGCAGGGTTGGCGATCGCCCAGATGCCGTCGCCCGTCTGGCGGATGCTGAAGCTGAGCAGCGAATTGTCGCGTGGGTGGAACATGCGCTTCCCTGCCTCTGCACTGGTCAGATCGACGCTGTAGCCCGAGCCATCCTGACGCTCGGCCTTGGTGAAGGCGACCTGGCCAGCCTGTAGTTGCGGAACACTGGCGTCGAACTCACTGCTGCGGTCTTTCAGCAGCTTGCCCGTCAACAAGGCGCCCTCTTTGCTGGCATAGATCCGCCCCTCCACCAGCGGAATGGCCAGATTCTGCTGGTAGTAGCCTGGCGCCACATTCAAGGCGAGCTTGCCCACGTCGCCGCCGATCAGGAAGCCCGGCGCTTTTGCAGCGGGTCCGCGATCGCACTGGAAGTAAGTGCTCACGCTGGCGCAGCGATGGACCTCGAACGTATCCAGGAAGAGGCCTGCCTGGCGTGTCTCCGGGGTGATATCGAACAGCAACCGACCTGCGTTGGAATACGCGAAACTGACGTAGCCATTTACGGTCAGTCGACCACCCTGCGGATGCAGGTCGCCGCCTGCCACGCGCACCCGTGCTACCTGTGGAACGTTCCACGGCTCGTTGGGAGAGGACTCATCCTTGACGTACTCGGTGGCCGTGATCCTGCCATTTCCCTCCAACCTCGCCCCGGGGTCGAGCGTCACGACGGCGGTCTTGATGTTGCCGCCACTGAGGGTGGCGCTACCACCACGCTTTACAAGCAGGGTACTGACGTTTTCCAGTTCGCTGCCGTTGCCGATGCGCAGCGAACCTGCCACCGTGGTATTGACGGCCTTCAGTCGACCGCCTTCCAGGTTGACGCCTCCGGTGGCGTCGATGATGGTATTCAGTGTGACCAGCCGGGCGCCGGAGGTTACATCCACTTTGCCGGCCTGTGCCCAGAGAATCTCGGCGCCGCTGGATGTGTCTGCGGTCCACACAGCCCCCTTGTCGAGGCGGATCATGCCAAACGTATCGCCGGCCACTGCCTTTTCGGCATCGAACGTGGAAGCGCCATAGCCCACGGCATATTCGTACTGGGCAGCGTGGAAGTTGGGATTCAGGTCGCCACGCACATTGCCTGACACGCGAAGGTAGTCGGCCGACAGATCGACGCGCTCTGCGCGGGTGATGATGCGATCACTGAGGATATCCACGCCGGGGTACACCTTGCAGGTGGCCTCGGTCGGGCAGAACTGTGCTGGCCTGCCGGTACTGGGGTCGTAGTAGTAGAGGAAGGAGCCGCTGGGAACGATCATTCCGTTGATGGCGCCGACCACCCGCGCAATGGCTTCCGGCGGGGCAACCCCCTGCATCATCTTGGCGTAGTGATCGTCTGATACCTGCTGTGCAATGGGCACCACCTTGCCGCCTGCAGTGCTGCCATGAATCATGAAGATGTTGTCGGGAAACCGCGTATCGAGCTCGGGCAGGTCGTAGGTGGCGATACGACGCTCGACGCCACCGATGAAGCTGGTGCCGCAGGCCGAGATGCACTTGCCCTGGAACACCGAGGTGATGCCTCGTTGGCGCAGCAACTCGCCGGTGCCCCGCCCTGCTGCCGCATCCCCGCCGGGGCTGTCGCGGAAAACGACCTGGTTGATGACCCGACCGTTGCGGGCGGCCGCGTCCAGCATGTTCCGCAGGCGGATATGGTCCTGGTAGTTGACGCCGCCGGTTGCGATGATCCGATCGCCATTTACGTGGAAGGTGTATGCCGAGGCGAGGCTTGGCGCCAGCGTGGCGCTCAACGCGAGGCAGACGGCGGCACCGAGCGGGGTGAATCGGTGATCGGCCGACCGACGGGGAATGCTCTTCATAGGATGGTCCTGATGGTTGGGGACAGGCGGGTGTTCGCCGGAAGCGCATGCACAACAGGTCCGCCCGGCACGCTTGCCATCGGAGGTGCAGGGCGCCGGGTGGACTGTTCGATAACGGAGCGCAAACCCGACCTCCCCCAGTCGGCTTGCGCGCGGCCAAGTCGGTGCGCCTCCCGTGCCCCCTGTCTCCGTCACCACACCTTGCGGGGCCACATTGAATACCGGGCGGGCCCGTGCCCGCGTCGAGTCCGGGCACGCCGCACGGGTTGATGGCCCAGCCGCAATCCGCCTACCGTGGGCAGGGCCGCACTCTGTTCGACAGCATCATCGATGATGCCCAGCACTGGTCGCGCCACGCGCGCAGTCACAATGCCGCTTCGCTGGAGCGGACCAAAGCCGCGTTGAAGGGCCACTGACGCCACGCACCGTCCGCCACCTTTATCGGTGGCGGCTTCTGCATGCACGCAAGGAGCCCAGCCATGACCCAGCCCCACTCCCCTGCCCCGCACCCGATCCACGACGAGTCCGCCAACGGCCCCGCACTGGATCCGAACACGCTCATTGCCCTGCTGCACAGCATCGGCTCCGGCGCCGCCTCCGATGGTCAGCCTTGGCCGGAGCGCCATCAGATGCCCGGCCGGCGCATCGCCCTGGCGGACACCGATTGCTCCTTGGCCGGCCTTCGGGTAGTGCTGGAAATCCTGTTGACCGCACAGCGTGCCCGCGAGAACGGCGAGCTGGAGCAATACGTCGGCCCCCGCGTCATGGAGGGGCTGATCATGGCCGGGCTGGGTCTCGTAGCGCACGCCTGCACACGGGTACGCCCGGACGGCTGAGTGACGCGGCATCGCTGGGCGGCCACCGCATTCTGTCTTGTGGCGGTGGTTGCGGCACAGGTGCAGTGGCCGGCGCCACCGGTGCCCTCGCCTGTCGGGTTCCAACGCATCAACGACGATCGCTTCTCACAGCTGCGCCGCCAGACGATGCAGTTCGTCGAGCGGCATCGAGATGCCGAGCTCCAGATTCATTGCCAAGCCGTACCGGTGCTGTGGCTGGAGAGGCGCTCGCAGCATCTACTGTTGCTGGTATCACTGGACGCGAAGCAGTGGGCGCCTGGCGCTCTGCAGCTTCGTGCGTTGTTTCAATGGCAGCTGGAGCCGATGGGCTATCTGGAGCAGGTGCTCGCTGACGTGCCGGAACCTGTTCTGTTGGATCGGGTGCTGCAGATGTTCGGGGACGAGGTGCCTGAGGGGGCGCGATGTGGCATGCCGTAGTCGAGCACGGCTCCACTCTACAAGGACGCTTGGCCGTCCAACTGTCCGGCTTTTTGGGGGCGCTTCACAGGTCGCTGCTGGATCAATGCGGGTTGGATCGAATGCGGGAAGACGCAAGGCGGATGATCAGCACATAGCAGACCAGCATGCCGAGGACCAGGCCCATGACCTCGATCTCCCAGTTCCTGCGGTAGAGCGAAGGACCGACGATGGCCCAGATCAACGCAAGCGCCCCAAGCAGGAGCATTGTCTTGTTGGCCTGTGAGATGAGCTCGACTTCGGAGGCAAACCCCATGTTGGGATCGAAGGTACCGAACAGCCAGCTGAGCCTCTTCCAGTAATCACGCGCAAGAAAGAACAGGAAGACAAAGACCCCCATCAATGCACCCGCTAGCAGCTGATACTGCACTTCCATGGCAGCCTCTTGAGGGGATCTGGCGTTTCCACGCGTGGACGTCCCGCAGCTTAGCCGGATTTACATGAGGAGTGCATCCGTTGGCCGGAAGCGGACGTCAGGGCAATAGTCGAGATCCTATGTTCGTGGTCAAGCCTGCTGGAAGCAGGCTTGACCCACTTTCAGCATGGCCGGGTCAAAGTCCCGACCGCTCTTGAAGACGCCCCAAGCGATCCTGGCCAGTTTTCTGG
>Ga0153921_1000392_pt1 | contig 24622 bp, 27 predicted proteins | sample TSNJ005MetaG_FD_104691 | JGI IMG/M metagenome (GOLD analysis project Ga0153921, IMG submission 104691) | Attine ant fungus gardens microbial communities from New Jersey, USA - TSNJ005 MetaG | ecosystem: Host-associated > Fungi > Mycelium > Unclassified | place: USA: New Jersey, Brendon T. Byrne... | reverse complement strand
GACCAGTTGCTGGCCCAGGCAACACGGACGCCCACCGCGCACGACCGGCAGTGGTTCAGTCAACTCACTCATGATCCGCAGTCGGCTGAAGATGCCAACAAGAATGGAGTACCGGTATGAACCACCCTGATGATCCACTGGCCAGCCTGGCCCAATCCCTCACTGAGGATTTTAATCAGCACACTGGCGATCAGGTGCAGGCAGCCATCCAGGAACGCGAGGAGTGGTTGGCCGAGGTTCCCGCAGTCACCGAACTGGCGTACCCACGCAAGGTGCGCCGCACCCTGTTGCTCTTTTCAGTGTTTGCTTTCGTGATGGCTGGCGGGAGTGCGTGGGATGGCAAAAACGCGTTTATGGGAGGCATTTTTGCAATCGTGGCGTTGGTCTTGCTCAGCGGGGTGTGGCTGCACCGTCGGGCCGGCGAAGAAATCCTGATGCGCCTGACCCATAGCCACTTATGGTTTCGCAACATTGATGCAGACATCGATCTGCTGGATATCGGCGATATCCACATCAAACAGGGCCGAGTAAAGCTATGGATCACGCTGACATTGCGCGAGGGCGCCCCGCTGCCCGCCTGCAAAAACGCCGCGGGCCCACTGATGCCTCACGTCAAGATCAAGCGCTCCCGGGAGCCACAGATATGCCTGACGCTGTTCGGCCTGCAACTGAACGGTAAAGTCCTCACTGGCGAACAAGTGCTGGAGATGCTGGACACCTACTGCAACGCGGCGCGTGTAGAAGGTGAGTTGCGGGCGTTGAAGGCTTCCTGAAGGGGGAAGGGGCTACACCTGTGTGTGACGAGGGAGCTCGCTTCCTCGCCACACACATTGATGTATTCGACAGTTTCAGCGGCTTGCCTCGGTACGCCACAGCACAGGCCAATAAATCTGCTCCAGCCCCATGCAGGTGTTCATTTCAGCCGCATGCGTCAGCGTGAAACCGTTACCGTCGTAGCGCCAGCGCAGCGAAGTACCACAACCGCCCATGCCCATCGCCATTGCCTGGCTGCTCAGTTCACCCGTGGCCGGATCAAAATCGACGAGGCCGTTGGGCTCTCTTTCCGACAGATTTGGCACTTCGGCGACCCGCGCTGGGCGCGCCTGCTCAGGGTGGTCCAGGGGCGCCTGGTAGATATTGTAGAAACAGTTGTATGCCCCACAGCCGGTCTCGATGATCACCAGCGCTTGATCTGCACTCAAGGCATAGGCGTTTGCTTTTGGCGCAACGCCTTCATTCAGATCCTCCTGCCACTCCTTGCGCGTGGCAGCCACCACTGCATCCGCGACCTCTTTTGCCCTGTCCGGGGTAAGCGCAACGGGTGCATGCCAACTCGGCCCCGGCGGTGCAGCAAGTGCTTGCGGCACGCTGCTGGCGGGCGCCTGTCCCTTGGAAATCAGTGCGTCCTGTGTGCCAACCCGCCCCTGAACCGAGTCGATCAGCAAAAGCGCCGCGCTCATCCCGTTTAGCGAGGCGACGGAGGTACCGCCCTCAATGGGCAAAATCAACTCCCGCCCGTTGCGCAACTCTGCAATCAAGGCGTCGGCATTTGATCCGGTCAGAGCAAACACCTCAGATACCTCACCTTCTTTGCGTTCGCCAGGCTCGAATCGATTTTTCAGCGGTTTGCCATCGAGTGTGGGTTGACCACGGGTGGCGTTGTAGCTGAACACGCCTACCCGCAAGTTGCCCTGCGGGCCGGCTTCACGCGTTACACGCAGGCTGAACGTCGAGATGCCGATATCGTCGCGCTCCGGGACGGCACCGATAGCCGTGCAGGTACGCGTGTTATCACAGCCGATAACCCAGTCCTTGATAGAACGCTCCAAAGGGACATCATCGGCGGCGTTCGCACTGGTAACTGCAGCAGCCATCAGGAATATGAGAGGGAGTCGGGTCATCAAACAGGTGCCTGTAGACTGGAAAAACTCTATTAGGGCAGGGTTCTTCGCGAATACCTATTGCATGGCCGTTACACACAACAGAAATATCGCCTGGAACAATCGGCACGGTCTTCCAGCCAGCGGATAGGCACGCTGCGACGCTCTGTCCCGACGGTTCCGGTTGCAGAAGCTGTGCTCGCATCGCGACCGGGATCTCTTAGAGGGTGAGCGATGGCTTTTGGCTGCCGTTCGACAATGAGCGCTGCCGGCCAAAAGCAGTTCCTTGAGAGGTTGGCCACCCGATAACCCTGTTAACAACTATCAAGATTGGCGGGCGCCGGGCGACTCTGTGACGGAGATCACTGTGATAGATGGCAACCAGGTGGGTATCAAGTCACGAGTTAAGCGGTAATACGCCGTTTACACCCCAGTCATCAAACTATGCGGGCAACAATATCGCTGCGGATGAGGCCTCCTGCGGCCAAGCCCTGAAGCTTTTTCACCAGCAATCCTCGCTCAATTTTCGGCGTTACCGGGTCGACAATCTGATATTGACGATCGCACCATTGCTCAATTTGACGAAGCCAGAAAACGTTCACAACGGGCTCTGTGTCGAGCCGTTCCAACAGATATGCCACCTGTTGCCATCTCGGCTTTAATTGAAGTATCGCTTGGCGGCGGGCTGTCGACAGTTCATGCCAGTCTTGATCTAACTTTGCGCCCACTCCCGCACTCACGGAACTCCATGGTTGTTTGTCTAGCGCCGTCACCGCAGCGCGAAACACTTTGTCCGACGGATCATCAAGCGCCTCAAACAATTCGGGCAATTGGTCATCCCCGAGCAGGCGCACAGCCGCATGCCGTACGGTGGAATAACTGGAACGTAGCGCTTGTGTCAGCCATCGTTCGTCGAGGTCGGCGTTAAGCTCTGCTGCCAGGCCAAGAACACCGAGCCAATCACGTTTCCCTGTGGGCAGATCCTGGTTCACCCGTTCTGATAGCACCGCCAGTGTGTCGACGTTATTACGGGGTGCCTCAAAGCGTGCCAGGCTACGGATCGAGGGCGATGCATCCAGCAAGGCCTGGCGTAAAAGCTGCCTTGGATTGTCGAGCAATGGGAGCAGCGCGCGTAGTACGCAGACCCGCACTTTGGCTCCTGGCTGCGACAAGGCTTCAAGCAGCAATGGCGAAGCTTGCGCAACTCGCAGCTCCTGGCATGCAGGCACGGCTGCTAGCCTTACGGTCAGCTCACGATGAGCCAGGGCACTACGGAGAAGGGCTTCTGGAGCGGTATTTTTTTCCAGCAAAAGCGCAAACATATACCGCGCAGCTTTTCCTTGCCGGGTAAGGAAATTCGCGTAGACCTCATCTTGGATTTCGGGCGACTGTAGTACATCGCGTACGGATTTTAACGTGGGGCCATGATCGGCTCTCTGCCGCGCAGCCAGCGCCATAAGAGGCTCCAGCGCAAATAACAACGCTTGAGTCTGGGATGTCGACAGATAGTGATTCATGCCGACTAACGCCAAATCGCGAATCTGCGGAACCCAATCATTCAGCCGATTTATCAAAGCCACTAACGCTTCCGGAGACGGGTGGCTGCACAATTCCCTGACTGCGACTTCTCGAATGAAACCGTTGTAGTGGGTGCTGAGTGCTACCCAGGTCTCTTTGCTCTTGGCATTTTTGAGTAGTTCCAAGGCTTCGTTGCGTCGATTTTCAGACCATGAGGAAGCAGGTACTGGTTTGTTCCTCAGTCTATCTAGCCACTTCTCTATGGAGGTCATGCTTCAACCTTTTCTATACGCTTACGCGGGCGTTTTGACAGATGGTAACCGTACGAGGTGGTGGACTTGTCCCCTCGGTTTAATTATTTGTGGGGGATACACCGGGGGATGGTATAGGGGGGATGCAAGGAGAGATAGCCAGACACAAGAAAGCCCGCACGAGGCGGGCTTCTTGAGGTGGTTTAGAGACTCATGTAGACATCTGTAAACCGGTACTTGGTGGCTACACAGGGACTTGAACCCCGGACCCCAGCATTATGAATGCTATGCTCTAACCAACTGAGCTATGTAGCCAAGTGGCGCGCATTATTCGCGTAGAACGACAATGCGTCAAGCGTTTATTTTGAATTTTTATCTACGCTTTCAACTGTTTAACCTGAATGGGCGGATCTGGCGACGAGTGGTGCGCCAATTCGCGGTGGCGTGCAGTGCATCCGTCGCGCTGACGACTGTCAGGGGGCGCGCAGTCGTTAGCGTGCTAACGGGATAGCCTTCCCACCGGCAAAAGTGGCACATTGTCGCACCTACACCTGTGCACTTCCCCCTGCGGTACGGAAACCTTCCCATGGCTTTGAACACCCCCACGACCACCGGACAGACCAGCCCGCTGGTGATGCGCATCATCGGCGCGGTGGCGCTGGCCCATTTGATCAACGACCTGATCCAGTCGGTGCTGCCGTCTATTTATCCGATGCTCAAGGCCAGCTACGGCCTGACATTCACCCAGGTCGGGTTGATTACCCTGACCTTCCAGCTCACCGCATCGTTGTTGCAACCGTGGGTGGGGTATTACACCGACCGGCGTCCGCAGCCGTTTCTATTGCCATGCGGGATGATCTGCACCCTGGTGGGCATTCTGATGATGTCGCAGGTGGGCAGTTTCCCGCTGATATTGCTGGCGGCCGGCCTGATCGGTATCGGCTCCTCGACCTTTCACCCGGAAGCCTCCCGTGTGGCGCGGTTGGCTTCGGGCGGGCGCTATGGCCTGGCGCAGTCGACGTTCCAGGTTGGCGGGAATGCCGGTTCTGCATTCGGCCCGTTGCTGGCGGCTGCGATCATCATTCCTTTCGGGCAAGGCAATGTGGCGTGGTTCGGCCTGTTCGCGATTTTTGCGCTGGTGGTGCTGTATGCCATCAGCCGTTGGTACCGCAACCACCTCAATCTGTTCAAGCTCAAGGCCGGCCAGGCGGCCACTCATGGCCTGTCGAAAAAGCGCGTCATGAGCGCGTTGGTGGTGCTGGGCCTGCTGGTGTTTTCCAAGTATTTCTACATGGCCAGCATCACCAGTTACTTCACCTTTTACCTGATCGAAAAGTTCGACCTGTCGGTCGCCAGCTCGCAGTTGCATCTGTTCCTGTTTCTCGGTGCAGTGGCTGCGGGGACGTTCTTTGGCGGGCCGATTGGCGACAAGATCGGCCGTAAGGCGGTGATCTGGTTTTCGATCCTTGGCGCGGCACCCTTTACCTTGTTGATGCCTCACGTGGACTTGTTCTGGACCAGCGTGCTCAGCGTGATCATCGGCTTTGTGCTGGCCTCGGCATTCTCGGCCATCGTGGTCTATGCGCAGGAGTTGGTGCCGGGCAATGTGGGGATGATTGCGGGGGTGTTCTTCGGGCTGATGTTCGGCTTCGGTGGGATCGGCGCGGCGCTGCTCGGGCACTTGGCAGACATTCATGGTATCGAGTACGTGTACACGCTGTGCTCGTTCTTGCCGTTGTTCGGGCTGCTGGCGATCTTCCTGCCGCGTACCCGCAAGTCCTGAGGGCGTTGGGCAGATATCCCTGCCGCCCAACACCAGGCTTGTGCTACGGGTAGGTCGAATTGCGGGTGACGCGTTTGAGTTGTTCGCGTGCCCGCGACAGGCGTGAGCGAACGGTGCCGATCGGAATGTCCAGCACGTCGGCAGTGTCCTGGTAGCTGCCGTCGGTTTCCAGCGAGGCGTACAGCGTTTTACGCATTTCGGGCGGCAGGTGGTCAATCGCGCTCAGGGTATTTTCCAGGCGGCGGTTGACCTCGAACTCCCAATCCAGACTGTTGTTTTCTTCCTGGCCATGCCACAGCGACTCATCGAATTCGCAATGCACAGGCTTGGCATACATGCGCCGAAAGTGATTGCGGATCAGGTTCTGCGCGATGCCGCACATCCAGGTGCTGAGGGTTGCCGTGCCGCTGAACCGTTCGCGATTGCGCCAGGCCTCAAGGTAGGTCAATTGCAGAAGGTCGTCCGCATCTTCCGGATTGAGCACACGCTTGTGAATGAAACGCCGAAGTTTTTTTTGCTGGTCGTCGGTCAGGTGGAGCATGAATTGAGGCGAGCTGCCAACGAGATGAGCTAAAGCATCAATAGGGATATTCATGATGTTTTCCTTTGGGTAGACGCAGTCGAAAGGATGTCGACAGGAACCCATTAGCACTGCCTGTGCCAATCATGAAAAACCTAATAAAGCATTGATTTATATATAGAAATATCTTGAATTGAGTCGATTTTGAGCAAGTTCTTGCACTTCTCGACGAGGCTTTGTGCAAGTCTTTTCAAGTGCGCGTTGATGTGGAATGCAATGGAACCGTATGCATCTGTTTCGCCACACAGGGAAACACTCTTCCTGTGCCGGTCTGAACACTATGCCCATAGACGTCAATTCCAAAAGCGATGTGCACGCCATCCCGCGCCTTGAGTCGCCCGTCATCAGTAAGACCTCCGTGCCGGTGCCCGACAAAGGGGTGGATGAACTCGCGAATCTGTTCAGTCAGGAAGTGGAAGTCAATCAGCGCTTGTTGGGCGAGCGGAAGATAGGCACGCGTGTGCCCCCGGTCCAGCAGATCATTCAGCTTTACGAACAACTGGGGCACCCGGCCCAGGCGACCCTGGCAGCCATTTCGCGTCGCCTCAGGCTGCAATTGCAACAACAGCCTGCGGTGAGCAAGCTGCTCGCGCTCACGGGCGGAGACCCTGCACGCGCGTTCGTGGTCCTCAAGCATGTGGCGGCCCAGGCGGACGCTGAAGCGCGCCCGACCGAGGCGGCCCTCGCGCGCGATGCCATTGCCAGGCTGGAGGTCGGGTTCAAAGGCGAAATCCAAGCGGGCGTGAACACTGCCTTGTCATTGCAGGTGGCCGGTCTCGATCCGCAGGCGCGTCAGGAGTTGCGCATGCTCTACTACGCCAGCGTGGTCGTGCGGCAATCCCCGACCTTGATGATGAAGGAACTGCTCAGGCTCTACGGTGGCGAGCGGTTTCATGTTGGCCTCCAGGCGATGCGCAAGGCCTTGGCGGATGATATTGCGGCATTGGTGTCGTCGAGGCCGCTGCCGCTGTTGCGCACCTTGTTGCTGAGTCTGAACAGCTGCGGGCAGTTGAATGGCGTGTGGGCCGGTTGTCGGGCATTGATCGAGCGCCTGGCCATCGCGCATGACCCGGTGGAGTTGTTGCAGCGCATGCTGACTTACGCCGGCAGCGGCATCGACTCCACTGAACTCCTGACCTTGGGCCATGACCTGGGCGGTGGTCCGGCCTTGCGTCAACTGGTCGCCCTTCACGCGCTTCATCCGCTGTTCAAACAGTTGCCCTTGGCCTTGTGGCCTGATAGGCAAGTACGCCAGGACACGCTGCAGCGGTTCGTGGCCGTGATGGACGAGTTGGACCTGCACCTGCGCGGGCGCACACGATTTACCGTGGTGCCGAGGTCCCTGGCGTGACCGTGCTGCTGGCCATCAACCGTGTATTGCTTAAAGTTGCCCAGCGCGCCGAAGTGCTGGGCGCCGTCGTGGTCCTGGCCATCGTCTTCATCTTTATCGTGCCGCTGCCTACCTGGCTGGTGGACATTCTGATCGCGCTGAATATCTGCATTTCCTGCCTGTTGATCGTATTGGCGCTGTACCTGCCGGGGCCCCTGGCGTTCTCCTCGTTTCCGTCGATCCTGCTGTTGACCACCATGTTTCGCCTGGCGCTGTCGATTGCGACCACGCGCCTGATCCTGTTGGAACAGGACGCCGGAGACATCGTCGAGGCTTTCGGCAATTTCGTGGTGGGGGGCAACCTGGCGGTGGGGATGGTGATCTTCCTGATCCTGACCCTGGTCAACTTCCTCGTGATCACCAAGGGCTCGGAGCGGGTCGCCGAGGTCGCGGCGCGGTTCAGCCTGGATGCAATGCCCGGCAAGCAGATGTCGATCGACAGTGACTTGCGCGCGGGCCTGATCGACGGAGCACAGGCACGCGACAAGCGTGAGCAGCTGTCCCGTGAGAGCCAACTGTTCGGGGCCATGGATGGCGCCATGAAGTTCGTCAAGGGTGACGCCGTCGCCGGTTTGATCATCGTGGTCGTCAACCTGTTGGGCGGCTTCTCCACGGGTATGTTCCAGCACGGCTTGAGTGCTGCTGATTCGATGGCGTTGTACTCGGTGTTGACCATCGGCGATGGCCTGATTGCACAGATCCCGGCACTGCTGATCTCCCTGACCGCCGGCATGATCATTACCCGCGTGGCGCCGGATGCACGCAGGGGGGTGAGTAACATGGGCGCCGAAATCGCCCGGCAAATGACCAGTGAGCCCAAGAGTTGGATGATTGCGTCGGTGGGCATGCTCGCGTTTGCAATTGTCCCCGGTATGCCGACCGGGGTATTTATCTTCATTGCGCTGATCACCGGCGGCCTGGGTTATTACCTGATGCGCAAGCGTCAGCAAGAGGCGAAGCCTGCCGCTGAGGCGGCTCCCGCGGTTCGTCCCGAAGAAAATGGCCAGGAGGATCTTCGCGGGTTCGATCCTTCACGACCCTATCTGCTGCAATTTCCCGCGGCGCTGCGCGGGACGCCCGAAGTCACCGAGCTTATCCATGGCATCCGCCAGTCTCGAAATTCACTGGTCGCCAACATCGGCCTGACGTTGCCGCCGTTTGAAGTCGAACTCGATGACACCCTGGCCAACGATGAAATGCGGTTTTGTGTGCATGAAGTGCCGATGGTCAAGGCGTCGGTCGTCAGTCGCCTGGCGGTCGACAGCCAGGCGCTGACGGTTGAGCCGGCTGATGGGATACCGGGGCTGGTCGATCGCGATGAACAGGGCTGGGTCTGGCTGGCGCCCGATGATCCGTTGCTGGATGACCCGCAATTGGAGCGCTTCACGTCGACGGAGCTGATCCTCGAGCGCATGAAAAAAGCCATGATGCTCAGCGGGCCGCAGTTCCTGGGGATCCAGGAGAGCAAGTCGATCCTCGGCTGGCTGGAGCATAACCAGCCGGAGCTGGTGCAGGAGCTGCAGCGCATCATGCCGCTGTCGCGTTTCTCGGCGGTGTTGCAACGCCTGGCCGGCGAAGGCGTACCACTGCGGGCTGTGCGGCTGATTGTCGAGTCACTGATCGAGTACGGCCAGCATGAGCGTGAACCAGAAGCCCTGGCCGACTATGCGCGCATCGCCCTCAAGGCGCAGATCTTCCATCAGTACCGAGAGGCCGACGGGCTGCATGCCTGGTTGCTGTCGCCGCATTCGGAAAACATCCTGCGCGAGGCGCTTCGCCAAACCCAGACCGGCGTGTTCTTCGCCCTTGAGGACGATTACAGCGCGGCGTTGATCAACCTGCTCAATCAGGCCTTTGCGATAAGGGCAAAAAGCAAGAGTGTGATGCTGGTTGCGCAGGACCTGCGCAGCCCTTTGCGCACTCTGCTGCTGGAAGAATTCAACCATGTTCCGGTGCTGTCGTTTGCCGAGTTGAGCAGCACCTCCAAAGTCAAAGTGCTGGGACGTATCGACCTGGGCCAGGACGAACTCATGCGTGGTGCAGTGGCATGAGTCTTTGGCGTTGGCCAGCGTGGAGGGGGCGGTGATGTTTGAATTACGCGTGCTTGATGGACAGCGCCAGGGTGCTGCGTTGCCGCTGTTTGGGGAGCAGTGGAGCATCGGTGCCCATCTGGACGCTGACCTGGTACTCAATGATCCCGAGGTGGTCGAGCTGCATGCGCGACTGCGGCTTATCGATGCCCAGTGGTCGGTGCAGGCCGAGGCCGGGCTGTTGCAGAGCGCCGAAGGACAGGTACTGGCACAGATTGCGAGCCTGATGCCGGGTGTTCCGTTTTCGGTCGGAGGCGTGCGCTTGTGTGTCACCTTGGCCGATCAGCCCTGGCCGCAGGCTGCAGCCCCCGTGCAAGCGCCACCGCCGCCCGCCAGTGAACCCGTGCCGGCGCTGAAGTTGTCGTCCATATCCCATTCGCAGCAAAAGCGCTTGATCAGCCTGGTGTTGGTCGTGGCGGTGATCATCGCGGTGATGAGCATGCTCCCCACCGGGGAGCACGATGCACAGGCGTCCTTGATGCCGCCAGTGGCTCAGAAACACGAGTTGGCATCGCCGTTTGAAGTGCGCCAGCAGTTGCTGAAGATGCTCAGCGAGCGTGAGTTGGGCCAGCGAGTCAGCTTGCAAGTGATCAATGGCCAGGTCGCGCTCAATGGGGATGTCTCCCAGGACGATGTGGAACTGGTGGCGCGCATGCTCGCCCGTTTTGGTGAGCAGTTCGACAGCGCGGTGCCGGTGATCAGCCGTGTGCGGGCACGTGACTCGGCGTTGCCGTTCAGGATTGTGCAGATCGTCGGAGGGCCCAATGGCCATGTGGTCCTGGACGAGGGCAGCCGGCTGTTTGTCGGTGATGAAGTGGAAGGGTTGCGACTGGTGCTGATCGACAACAGCAAGGTGGTCTTCGATGGTGTGCAGCGTTACGAGGTGCGCTGGTGAGTACGGAGTTGCAAGCGCGGCTCGACGTTTGGCAGCAGCGCCAGGCGCAATCACTGAGCAACTTTGCACCGGTGACGGTGCGCGGGCGAATCCAGCGCGTCAACGGCATGCTGCTGCAATGCCGGCTGCCCCAGGCGCGTATCGGTGACTTGTGCCAGGTGGAGAAAAACCCGGGAGAATTCATGCTGGCCGAGATCATCGGCTTCGATAACCAGGACGCGGTACTCAGCGCCTTGGGCAACCTTGAAGGCGTGAAGGTGGGCGCCAGCGTGGAGCGCCTGGGGGTATCGCATCGGGTGCAGGTCAGCGATGCCCTGCTGGGGCAGGTGCTGGATGGGTTCGGTCGACCGATTGCGGGGGAGGGCCCCAGTGCGTTTGTCGAGTCTGACCTGCCGGACACCAGTGCCGTGTTGTGTGAAGCGCCGTTGCCCACCGAGCGGCCGAGGATCCACCGCGCACTGGCGACCGGGGTGCGTTCGATCGATGGCTTGCTGACGCTTGGCGAAGGTCAGCGGGTAGGCCTGTTCGCCGGTGCGGGGTGCGGCAAGACCACCTTGCTGGCCGAAATCGCCCGTAACGTGGAGTGCGATGTCATCGTATTCGGCCTGATCGGCGAGCGGGGCCGCGAGCTGCGTGAGTTTCTCGACCACGAACTGGATGATCAACTGCGCGCCAAAGCGGTGCTGGTGTGTGCCACGTCCGATCGCTCCAGCATGGAGCGCGCCCGCGCAGCCTTCACGGCCACCGCATTGGCTGAAGGGTTCCGGCGCAAGGGGCAGCGGGTATTGCTGCTGATTGACTCGCTGACCCGTTTTGCCAGGGCCCAGCGCGAAATCGGCCTGGCTGCCGGCGAACCCTTGGGGCGCGGCGGTTTGCCACCCTCGGTGTACAGCCTGCTGCCACGGCTGGTGGAGCGCGCCGGTTTGACGCGTGACGGCGTGATCACAGCGATCTATACGGTGCTGATCGAGCAGGACTCCATGAACGATCCGGTGGCCGATGAAGTGCGCTCGCTGCTCGACGGCCATATCGTGCTGTCACGCAAATTGGCCGAGCGCGGGCATTACCCGGCAGTGGATGTGCTGGCGAGCCTTTCGCGGATTTTAAGCAACGTGGCGACACCTGAAGACATCCAGGCCGGTACCGGATTGCGCCGTTTGTTGTCGGCTTATCAACAGATCGAACTGATGCTCAAGCTGGGTGAGTACCAACCCGGCAGTGATGCCCTTACCGACCTGGCGGTGGACAGCCGCCAGGCGGTCGATGGCTTCCTGCGCCAGGATCTGCGCGAGCCCACGCCGATGATGGTGACGCTGGAGCAACTCAAGGAGCTGACCACCCATGTCCCATTCTGATGTGTTGCAAGCGGACGTCGAGACGTTGCGGCGCCTGCGTCGGCATCGCGCCGATCGGGCCGAGCGAGCGCTGCGCGAGGCCAAGCGCGCCCAGCAGGCCCTGCTTGCGCATATCCAACAGGCCCAGGATGCGCTTGAGCACACGCGACTGGAGGAGGCCCGGCAAAGTGCCGAGTTGCTCAGTCGGCATCAAGGCCAAGTGATGACGCTCAAGGCCCTGAAATCCTGGGGCGCGCAGGAGCGCTCGTTATCGGCCAGTACCCGGCGAGAAATGGGTCAGTTGGAGGCGTTGCGGGGCCAGCAGGACGACAAGCAAAGCCGTGTCGGCACGGCACAGAAACAGGTCACCGAATGCCTGCGGCAAGTGGAGAAACTTCAGGAGTTGTCTCTTTTACTGGCTCAGGAGCCGATATGAACCAGGTTTCAAATAAACCCAGCGAGCGGCCACGTCCACGTGACGCGCGTGAGGAACGTGAGCCACGGGCCACCGGTGCGGTGGAGTGGGAGCAGGGTCGACTGTTCGCTCAGTTGTTTACCGATAACGATGAAGGCACCGGGTCGGGAGCGTCCCTGGCGGGAGTCAAGACGCCGGCCAATGTCGCCATGATCGAGGCCCTCGCCGAACAACTGGCACCGCGCATACAGGCCGGGGCCCAGTGGCCACTGCAGGCCGTGTTGTATCTGCCCCGGCTGGGGCGGATCAAGGCCAGCGTGCACCGTGAGCAGAGTGCCTGGACCATCGAGCTGGAAGCGGAGCATGACGCCACGGCCCGCTGGCTCAGTGGTGTGCGACAACAGTGTGAGGAGCGGTTTTCGGGCGCGTTGGGGCTGCCGGTCAATCTGCTTGTGCCTGACGCCGGGTGCGCATGCTAGTGCCGCTGCTGACCTTACCTTTGATCAAGAGCGATACCGTTGCCGCACGCCATCGACTGGGGCGCGGCTTGTGCCTGGCGTTCCAGGTTGCCGGCCAGGACGGTGAGCTGCGGCTGGAGCCGGGGCGCGCGTCCGCAGGGGCCAAGGCGGTGTGCTTTGAAACCGTGTGTGGCGTGCTGGCGCTTGCGGAAGCGGGGCCGCTGCTCAGCTTGCTGGGGGAGTGCCCAGTGACATTGGCGCCCTCCGGCAACGATCCGGATTCGTGGTTCTGGGCACTGTTCCAGCATCACCTGAGCCCGCAGGTGAGCGCGTTATTGGGCTACATGCGATTGCTGGAGACCGATCGCCCCAAGGGCTTTGGTTGCCGAATCAGCGTAACCCTGGGGGCCGCACGGGTCGCGAGCTATATGTGGCTGGCGCCCGAGAGCTTCCTGGCGTTATGCGAGGCGGGACCGTGGCGCGCCACTGCCGCACCCATGCCGGCAACGTTCCAACTGGCACTCGCGGTGACCCTTGGGCGTTTGCAATTGCCGATAGCCCAGGCGCGTGGCCTGCGTACCGGTGATGTGCTGCTGCTTGAGCAGGGTTTTTTTCAAGCCCAGGGCAACGGCTACATACAGGTTGGAAAACAGAGGCTGCATGGGTGCATCGATGATGCTTGCGGGCCCTTGTGTCTGACCCTTACTTCTATTGAGGACACGTCCGTGGACGAAGAGTTTGCAGCGCCCCATTACTCGGGGTATGAGGAAGACGAGCCGGTGGTGGATGTCTTCGGCCATGAGCCATTCGATGAGCTGAGCATGGCGCTGAATGTGCGCTGCGGGACGTTGAACCTGACGCTGGGCGAGCTGCGAAACCTGGGCCCCGGCTCGGTACTGGGCATCAGCGGCTACGCGCCTGGCATGGCCGGTCTTTACTACGGTGATCGGCCTATTGGCCAGGGGCAGTTGGTGGAAGTCGACGGACGCCTGGGGTTGCAGTTATCCCGTGTGTTGTTCGGCCAATGATACTCCAGGGGCTCGATCCCCTCGTTCTCGCGCTGTTTCTTGGGGCATTGACGTTGATGCCCATGCTGTTGGTCATCTGCACATCGTTCTTGAAGATTGTGATCGTGCTGATGATTACCCGAAACGCCATCGGTGTGCAGCAGGTGCCGCCGAGCATGGCCATCAATGGCATCGCCTTGGCAGCGACGCTATTTATCATGGCGCCGGTTGGGTACGAAATCGCCGAAAGCGTCAAGGCGTCGCCGTTGGACATGAGCAATGTGCAAACGGTACTGCAGACCGGTGGAGAGGCTATCAAGCCGTTGCGGGCCTTCATGCTGCGCAACGTGGACCCGGACGTGCTGACGCATCTGTTGGAAAACACCGCACGCCTGTGGCCGCCACAAATGGCCCAGGAGGTACAACGCGAGGACCTGATCCTGCTGGTCCCGGCGTTCGTATTGTCGCAACTGCAGGCGGGGTTCGAGATCGGCTTCCTGATCTATATCCCCTTCATCGTCATCGACCTGATTGTGTCCAACCTGCTGCTGGCGCTGGGCATGCAAATGGTCTCGCCGATGACCATTTCCCTGCCGCTCAAATTGCTCTTGTTCGTGCTGGTGTCCGGTTGGTCACGGCTGCTCGACAGTCTGTTCCTTTCCTATCTCTGAGTGGCTTATGGAACCTATCGTGCTGTTCAAGCAGGGCATGTTGCTGGTGGTGGTGCTGTCGGCGCCACCGTTGATCGTGGCGGTGGTGGTGGGGGTGCTGACTTCCCTGGTGCAGGCGCTGATGCAGATACAGGACCAGACGCTGCCCTTTGGCGTCAAGCTGGTAGCGGTGGGCATCACGTTGATCATGACGGGGCGCTGGATCGGTGTGGAGTTGATCCAGTTGATCAACCTGACCTTCGACATGATCGGCCGTTCGGCCCTGAACTGAGGGTTCGCCTGTGCTGTTCTATCTCGAGTTCCTGCCCAGCCTGGTGATCGGCATGGCGCGTATCTATCCCTGCGGCATTCTGGTTGCGGCGTTTTGTTTTCAACATATTCGCGGCATGCTCCGGCACACCCTGGTGATGGTCATGGCACTGATGCCCGCACCGGGTATCCATGCGGCGTTGGAGGGCCAGGATTACTCGGCGCTGATGCTCGGTGCCCTGGTGCTCAAGGAAGTGGCGCTGGGGGTGTTGTTGGGGCTGTTGCTGGCGATGCCGTTCTGGATGTTCGAGGCGGTGGGGGCGTTGCTGGATAACCAGCGCGGCGCCTTGGCCGGTGGCCAACTCAACCCTTCACTGGGGCCGGATGCAACGCCTATCGGACACTTGTTCAAGCAACTGGCGATTTTCCTGCTGATGGTCAGCCTGGGGTTGGGCGCCTTGACCCAGGTGATCTGGGACAGCTACCTGATCTGGCCGCCCACCGTATGGTTTCCACTCCCCGCGCCGAATGGCATGAGTGTGTTCGTCGGCCTGCTTGGCGATACCTTCACGCACATGATGTTGTACGCCGCGCCCTTCATCGCGGTGCTGCTGTTGTTGGAGTTCGGTATTGCGCTGCTGGGGGTTTACAGCCAGCAATTGCAGGTGAGTACGCTGGCGCCGCCGGTCAAGAGCCTGGCCGGTATTGGCATTGTGCTGTTGTACTTTGCGCTGCTGCAGGACCTGATTGTCGGGCGCATGCTCGAGTTGGGCGACCTTAAACATTCACTCGGGCTGTTGTTCAAGGCCGCGGTGCCATGAGTGATTCAGGCGAAAAGAAGCACCCGGCTTCAGCCAAGAAGCTGCGCGACCAACGCAAAAAAGGCCAGGTCGCGCAAAGTCAGGACGTCCCCAAGTTACTGGCGCTCACGGCCATCAGTGAGATCGCCTTGTTCACCGCCGAGACCAGCCTGCAACGCTTCCAGCAAATGATGGTGTTGCCGATGTCGCGCTTCAACCAGCCGTTCGCACGAGCGCTGGAAGAAGTGCTGGTTGATGGGCTGGTCATGTTTTTCTCGTTCTCCCTGTTGATGGTTGGCGTGGTGATTGCCACGAAGCTGATCAGCAGCTGGATGCAGTTCGGGTTGTTGTTCGCCCCGGAAACCCTGAAGCTCGATTTCAATCGGCTCAACCCGGTCAGCCAGGTCAAGCAGATGTTCTCAGCCCAGTCGGTGATGAATCTGCTGATGAGCATCACCAAGGCATTTCTTATCGGCCTGATTGTGTACCTGGTGGTCTGGCCTTCGTTAGGGGTGTTGATCAACCTGGCGAACAGCGATCTGCAAAGTTATCTGCTGGCGCTGATAGCCCTGTTTCGTCACTTGCTGCACGCCTGTCTCGGACTGTTACTGGTGCTGGCGCTGATCGACCTGAGTTTGCAGAAGCACTTCTTCGCCAAGCGCATGCGCATGACCCAGGTCGAAGTCGTCAAGGAGTACAAGGACATGGAAGGCGACCCCCATGTGAAAGGCCAGCGCCGCGCGTTGGCGCACCAACTGGCCCAGGAGGAGCCGAAGGTCAAGCTGCCCAAGCTGGAGGAGGCCGATATGCTGGTGGTCAACCCGACGCACTTTGCTGTCGCCCTGTACTACCGGCCCGGTAAGACGCCGCTGCCGTTGCTGATCAGCAAAGGCACCGACGCCCAGGCCCGCGCGTTGATCGCACGAGCCAAGGCCGCCGACGTGCCGGTGATCCAGTGTGTGTGGCTGGCTCGCATGCTCTATACGAAACAGCTGGGCGCAAGCATTCCTCGTGAAACCCTGCAGGCCGTGGCGCTGATCTATCGCACCTTGCGCGAACTGGACGATGAAGCCAAGCGCGAAACCCTGGAATTGCCGGAGCTTGAGCGCCGCTGATCAGCGATTGGAAGGTGTGTCCAGGGCGCTCAGGTTGGCCAGCGACAACATCCGACTGAGGACCTTGTCGAGCGTACCAGGCACAGCAGGCAGTGCGTGCCAGATCACCAGGGCGTGCTGGGCGTCGAGGTAGATGAAACAGCCATCGTACAACGCCGCATGCTCAAAGCGCCGCTCCAGTACCCATTGCAGTTGCCCCGGTTGCAACACTTCGCGAGCGACGTGCAACGCCAGCCCCGGCTGCTGGCCGGCTGGCTGTTTGCACACCTTGATTCCAGGCGCGAGTGACAGGTGAGCGGCAGTGCCGCTCACCAGATTCTGCAGAAACACCTGGCGTTGTGCGTCGGGCATTTCCGGGAGGCTCATCGTTCGAGCGAGATCGTTTGATAGTCCGCCCGTTCCCCGGCAGGACCAGGCTCGACGCGCATTTGCGCCGGCCACCAGATCACCATTTTATCCTGGCTCGATTGCGGGCGAGAGCACGAGTCGCCCTTGCACGTGGGGGTGCAGCCGGCGACGAGCAGCGCAGTGCCGATCAGGGTGACGCAGAGTAAGCGGTGTTTCATGGCGTAGCCTTTTGAGCGGGAGTGATCAAGGAGGGGCGGGGCACACTGAGGTGTTCATCCTTTACGACGGGGCGCATCGCGATAAATACCTCGGCTTCTTCGCCAGGCTTGAGCCAGGCGCGCGGCCAGACGCTGACGGCCAGGGTCTGCGAGTTGCTGCATTCCTTTTCGTCGATACGCACATTGCGCTTGAACTGATTGCGCAGCACCACGACGGCCACGTTGTACTCAGGACCCGCATACCACTGGCTGCGCTCGGTGTTCAGCGCGAGCAAATCCCGTGTACTGCATAAGGTGTTCAGCCCCAACGGCATCGGTGCAGCCTTGAAGGCCTTGGGGACTTCGCCACTGACCAGGTGCGCCAGGGTGCTGATGATGTCGCTGCGCTTGATCACCGGCTGGTGAGGGGCATACCGCCTGGCCAGCGGTGTGAGCGCGGCCTGCAAATCAACCTGGTCGGCCTGGGGCAAGTAGCGCGAGGGGTCGGCCTGGTCGCCGATGACCCTCGGGGTCAGGATAAACAGGCGTTCACGTCGATTGTTCTGCCGTTCGGTCGAGGAAAACAGTGCCTTGCCCAGCAGCGGGATATCCCCCAGCAGCGGGACTTTGTTTTGCTTGTCAGTGCTTTCAGTCACGTGGAACCCGCCGACCACCAGCGAACGCTTTTCCGCCATCACCGCCTGGGTGCTGACTTTGCCGCGACGGACATCCAGGTTGCCGGGGAGGGGATTGGTCTCGTCGAAATTGCCGTCTTCGATATCCACCACCAAGTGGATCTGATGGCCGCCACGGCTGGTGATGACGCGGGGTACGACCTGGAAGCTGGTGCCCACGGTGACCGGCAAAATGGTGGCGTTCTCTCTACCGGGCGTCAGGTATTGCGTGCGGTTGAAGTCGATGACCGCCGGCTGGTTTTCCAGGGTGAGCACCGAAGGGTTGGAGACCATGGTTGCCAGCCCCTTGGCTTCCAATGCGCGTATGTCGGCATAGAAACGATCGCGATTTTCAATCGTCAGTTGCGACGAGGTGCCCGGCGACACGTTGGCACCACCGCGGAAGCGGCTGTTCTGGAAACCCCAGTTCACCCCGAACTCACGCAACTGCGTGCGCTCGATATCGAGAATGATCGCGTCGATTTCCACCAGCTTGCGCGCCACATCGAGTTGAGTGATCAGCTCGCGATACATGGCCTGGCGCTCCGGCAGGTCATAGATCAGCACGGCGTTATTGCGTATATCGGCCTCGACGCGAATCCGGCTGTTGGAGGTCGGTGCGCGTGAGGTGAGCGTGGGACCGAGGTCCATTTGCGCTGGGTTGGCGTTGGCCCCGAGCATCTGGCCCAGCAACGGATTACCCAATCGGGGAATGTTGGGCGTGAGCGGTGCGGGTGGTGATGTGGGACGTTGGCTCAGTGCCGAGAGCGACGAGGGCGCCGAGGTGGACCGCGGTTCCAGCAGCCCGCGCAATATGCTGGCAACGCCGGGGACAGCAAGCTTCTCGCCGCGATAATCGACATGACGGTCCGCCGCATTCGCGAACTTCAGCGGGTAACTCAGCACGCTCTGTTTTTCATCCGGAGAGCGGCGTTGGCTGCTGAACTGTTTGATCTGCTCGATGTAGCGCCGAGGACCGGAGACGAGCACCACGCCATCTTCGGGCAACTCACCCCAGCCGAATCGGCTGTCGAGCAAGCCGATATCGGTGAGCGCTTGCTTGAGGTCTGAAATGGTTTCGGAGGAGACCTCCAGGCGCGCGGACTCCTGCTGGTCGAGGGTGCTGATATAGAGGGTGTTGTTGTAGAGGTACCACTGGAAACGGTGCTCTACACCGAGACGGTCGAGCATCGACTGCGGGGTATTAGCGCGTATCTTGCCGTTGACGTTACCCTCCAGCAGGCCTTCGACTTGCAGTTGCGTGCCGAAGGTCTGGGCGAAGTCTTCGAGTACATCGCGCAGGGGTTTGTGTTCGGCCTCGTAGGCGTAGGCGGTGTTTTTCCATTCTGGGGGAATGGCTGCCAGGGGGCTTTCCAGGGGGGAAAGCAACCAGGGCAGTACAATCAAACAGCGCCATTGGGTGAGTTTTGATAGAGGTGCAGACGAGACTGTACCCAAGCGGTCGTGCTTGTAGATTTTGTTGTACATGGAAATTCTCTGATTTAGTAAGGCAGCGAGCGCAGCGAAGTGGGAGTGAATTTCTGGGCCGGTCTTGCAAGGCGTGCGGCCATCGCGGACCAGGTATCGCGTTGGTTGAGCAAGGATTCGAGACTCCCATGTAAATGGTCTTCGTCGCGCACGTCATTCAGAAATCGAATCAACCAAAGTTCACCAATCATCGGCACCTGGGAGAGTACTCCCTGGAAATGATTGAGGCTGGCACCTCCCAGCCGCATCCAAGTTTGTAGCTGTGATTTATCCGGTTGATAGTGAGTCAGTTGGACTCGCAGCAACACAGCATTTGAATAGCGCTGCAGGCTTATTGTGTAGTTATCTTCGTACAGCGTTAACGTTTCGGTGCGGCTGCTCAGCCATTTGGCAAGGACGGTTTTCAATTTACTGTATGCTATCAAGCGCTGACTTGAACATCATGTGCTTTGCTCGATTATGCTCACTAAAGGTGTATTCTGACATGCGTCTCTTGAACGCAAGCTCAAAGAACAGCTCCATGTCCTCTTCTGAACCCGAGTTATTTTTTAATGACGCATCGTAGTCATTTTCGATCCGTTTTACGTCTCGCAGAAGTTTTAGTCTGAAGTCTTTATAAAAGCTCATGTGATTGCTCCTTTTGTGTTTCTTCTTTGTGGTTAGTGTTTCGAGATGGTTCCCTCTGTAGCAATTTTTTGGTGTGTAAGAAAACTCTTTCAATGCTGGCGGCTTGAAGGAGGATTCCTGTGTTTTAACAATGCATCGAGCATTGAAGCCCATCCAATGCGAAAGTCACCCTCGTCAGTATTTAAGACAAGTGTTTGAGGTTTGATTGTATCATCGGGGCGAACTACCCAGAGCGTATTACCGCCGTTGGCGAGGCAGTGTGTCACGGTCTCGAGCTCAAGGGGGTGGCAAAGTAATATCGCCCTGACCGCTGGGATTTGGCTTATCAGCAATTGATGAGTCAACGCTTTCAGTCGTTGTTGGGAAGGCGTCTCTTCAAGTAAAAGAAAAATAGCCTTGTTTGCAATTGACGTGGCATATTCTTCGACGCTTTCACATATAGATTGATAGTCGACTTCCCAGCGTTCGAGTTGGGCATTCGCACGTTGCCAAAATTCAGCACCGCATTTTTCCAGTATTTCCTCGCGTTGTTCGGTTGCCAACTGCAGTAGTTGTTTGGCTTGGGCCTTTGCATGATCTATCAGTTGAGTAGCGTGAATGTAACTTTCCAGCGTTTCGCGCAAGATCAGAGTTTGTGGGAGAGAGGCAGCACATTTGGGCAATTCGATTTTATTCCTGCAGAACATTCTCAGTCTCCGGGCTCCTTAGAGTCAGGAGCAATACTCGGTGCAATACGCCAGACGACCGCCTGCCACAGAGTATCGAGGCGGCTAAGGCTGTCGTCGAGCAAAAAAGTTTGTTTTTCCAGCTCTAAAATACGCGAACGAGGAAAGCGCAATCTGATGCGTTGCCATGTCTCAGAGGGAACCCAAGTACGTAGCAACTGCAAGGGGTCATCATCGGGCTGTAATATATCAAGTGGCAGCGTTTTGGAGAGTCGAGTGCACCACTGATTTTGGCTCTCATCCAATACACTCGTCTGGGTGTGGCGGCATGTACTATCAATCAATGCCAACGCCAGTTCGAGTTGATCTGTTGAGGCGAGGGCGAGCTTAAGTAAAGTCGGCTGAGGGTTTGGAGGCAGACAGGGAACAATGCCGTAAATATTGGCCGCGCACTCCTGATGACTACGGATACGCTTTCTAAGCTCAACGTATCTATCAACGGCCGTCCAATCATTATGACAAGACATCCAAGGCGCGCTCCACCAACGAGCCCATGCAAGATTATTCATTGAGTGGGTGGGAGGGAGCAGGGGAACGGTTTGCTGCTTGGGTATCAAAGGCCGGAGCTGGTAACGCTCGCTGCACTCGATTGCGCCAGAAAACGATGGCGATTATCAGCAGTGCCAGCGCAATAATTGAGAATGTAACGCTGGCTCGCCAAAAGCCAAGATCAGTCCCAGGCACAAGGAACGGACCGAAGTAAGTTAGACTTTGTTGCTCCAAGTAGGCTGTAGCTGGGACGAATACAACCGTTAATTTTTGCGGGTTCTCGACCGCAGTTGTCATGCCGGGGATACTGCTGGCTACCATTCTTCGAACACGAGCGCGTATGTTGTCGGGATCAAGCCGGGGATCATGTTTTATGAACACCGACGCGGAGGCGGGTTGTACGGGTTCCCCCGGTGCAACGCGTTCGGGTAGCACCACGTGCACTCGAGCTACGATAACTCCGTCGATATTTGACAACGTCGTCTCCAATTCTTGGGACAAGGCATAAATGTAGCGTGCCCGTTCCTCGAGTGGCGTTGAGATAACTCCTTCTTTACGAAAGGTGTCTCCCAGCGTTGCTCGGGCAGCCCTAGGGAGTCCGACGGCCTCTAGAGTGCGTACGGCACGTGCAATATCGGTTGCATTGACAGCCACCGTTACTCCATCTTTGGCAGGAATCTTGGTGGCGCGAATATGTTTGTCCGCCAGTTCCGCGATCACCTCGTTAGCTTCCTGCTCGGAAAGCTGACGATGAAGTTCTACGCGATCACTGCAGGCACTCAGCATGAATAAGAGGGATAGCGTTAACGCTTTAAGCAGGGGATGCGTCATAGTTATCTACTGAAGGTTGCAAATCTTATCAACGCACTGTGCGCTTTTACCGATGCTTTTAACTGCTATATGCGTTAGCAATACTGCGTCGGACAGATGGCCTGGATATTTACGCGCTTCGTCAATGCGCCCACGCTCGCTCAAGGCTCGTAAACTTTTTGTCATACTTTTAGTCAACACGTCCAGTTTGTCCGATAGCTCGGAAATAGCATTTTTCGGCGAGGTATGATTTGTCTCCTTGTGAGGGAATGATGACGGAGCTATTAATGAGTTGAAAAAGTTGACATCGGTAGATAAGGGGGATGAGTCGTGTGCGCTGGAGGTACCATCAAACTGATTTTCTTTAGTGGGTGTTGTTCTCTCAATAATCATGGGCACCTACTATGTAAATATTCAGGATAGAGCGTGCTGAGCATTTGAATAAGTTTGCTTGCATTCGCATTTTCTGAAAAGACCTTCCCGACACGATGTGCCGAGAAGGTCGGCAAATTATCGGAGGTCACTAATTGCCGCTTTGATGCCAGAGGTATTAGCGTTTGCCACGGATCTCGCGGTATTGTTCACAAGGTCTAGCCTTTTTTTCGCTTCCAAGCCGTCGAGGGCCGCATCTGCGGATGATTCGCTCATACCACCCCTAATATTCATCATATTGCCGTAAGGGGACATGCTATTAGAACCGATATTCATATTGTCTGCTCCACGCTGAGTAAATGAAGGGATTCAGCCATACCGACATAGAATGTGAAATGTCTTGTATCGCTGATCCGTACTATCAGTGGTCCAAATGGTGAATGCGTTCCGCCCATTTCAGAAGAGGATATTTCAAAATGTTTAATTTCATGGGGCAGGGCGACTGATGCCTTATTTTTCACGTCAGAGATATGTTCAATTGTTTCATTCGATAGTAGAGCGTTCGCTTGGCAACTCCTAACTCTACCGCCGCACTGTCAACGCAGTGACGGTGTCGACGAAGCGATTCTTCGATCAGTGATTTTTCGATTTGTTGCAAGCGGCTCTTGAGCGGCAGTTGCCTATTTGGGTGATCATCGAGCGGGGTTAGCAGGGGTGGAAGTTCCAGCACGAAGCGTTTGGCGGCCGAGCGTAGTTCTCGGGCATTGCCAAGCCACGAGTGACACAAGAGTTGTTGTAGCAATTCGCTGGACGGTGGGGGGGCAGGACACTGGAAGTGCTCAGCCTCTTGACGAATCATGCTCAAGAACAATGGGATAATTCTCTCCCGGCGTTCACGTAGGGGAGAGAGCTGGATGTTCACAACGTTCAGGCGGAAATATAGATCGCGCCTGAACGCCCCTTGCTCGACCATCTCATGCAACGACCGCTGGGCGGACGCGATAACGCGCATATCCACGGCAATAAACCGAGTTGAGCCTAAGCGTTCGACGCCGCGGCACTCCAGTACACGCAGTAGCTTGGCTTGAAGGAGAAGAGGCATACTGTCTATTTCATCTAGGTACAATGTGCCGAGATGAGCAGCTTCGATAAATCCTGCTCGTGATTGAGTCGCTCCTGTATAGGCGCCGCTGTTAACACCGAACAATTGGCTCTCCGCAAGGCTTTCCGGGATCGCCGCACAGTTCACCGCAACGAAGTTGCCACGCCGCCCTGATAAGCGATGAACCCGTTGCGCCAAGGTATCCTTGCCGGTGCCAGTTTCTCCGAGTAACAGGATGTCAATGTTGAGGGTGGCTGTGCTTTTAAGTGTGTTTTCAATGTCGGGACCATCAATGAGTGAAATTGCCGTTTCATTTTCCATGTTGAAGGTAGCCGGCATTGACGAATGCTTCCTTGTTTGTATTAAAAAACGGTATGCACGCGGTGACCATTGGGAGCAGATTATAGAGGTTTCGAATCAGTATTAAGGCGCTTAGAAGGGCAGGTGTTGTAGGAGAGTGTCTTTCAGTTATATCGAAGAGGTCGCGTTGATTCTGTCTTGGCTTATAACTAACAAGTCGGCAGGAAAAGTCTGAGGGTGTTTAATATTTTGATGTAAACCTGAATTAGGCTTAAGTGATCGTCCACAAAAAAGCCGATGCAATGCATCGGCTTTTAATGTGCGGTGTCAACCGCGGGTAGTGATTACACGTTAAAGCGGAAGTGCATCACATCGCCATCTTTCACAATGTAATCCTTACCTTCCAAGCGCCACTTACCGGCTTCCTTGGTACCCGCCTCACCTTTGTACTGGATGAAGTCGTTGTAGGCGATCACCTCAGCGCGGATGAAACCTTTTTCGAAGTCGGTGTGGATTACACCTGCGGCTTGTGGCGCGGTGGCGCCGACCTTGACGGTCCACGCGCGGACTTCTTCCACGCCGGCGGTGAAGTAGGTCTGCAGGTTGAGCATCTCGTAGCCCGCGCGGATTACGCGATTCAGGCCAGGTTCGGTCAGGCCCAGGGCCTCGAGGAACATGTCCTTCTCTTCGCCGTCATCGAGCTCGGCGATTTCTGCTTCGATCTTGTTGCACACCGGCACCACGATCGCGCCTTCTTCGTCGGCAATGGCCTTGACCACGTCGAGCAGCGGGTTGTTCTCGAAGCCGTCTTCAGCGACGTTGGCGATGTACATCACAGGCTTGGTGGTCAGCAGGTGGAAGCCCTTGATTACGGCCTTCTCGTCAGCGCCCATGGTCTTCATCAGGCTGCGTGCCGGCTTGCCCAGGGTGAAGTGCGCGATCAACTGTTCCAGCAGGCCTTTCTGGACCACTGCATCCTTGTCGCCGCCCTTGGCGTTACGTGCGACTTTCTGCAATTGCTTCTCGCAGCTGTCGAGGTCGGCGAAGATCAGTT
>Ga0153921_1000391_pt1 | contig 24726 bp, 19 predicted proteins | sample TSNJ005MetaG_FD_104691 | JGI IMG/M metagenome (GOLD analysis project Ga0153921, IMG submission 104691) | Attine ant fungus gardens microbial communities from New Jersey, USA - TSNJ005 MetaG | ecosystem: Host-associated > Fungi > Mycelium > Unclassified | place: USA: New Jersey, Brendon T. Byrne... | reverse complement strand
TGCCGACTTGGCCCAGCAAACACTGATCACCGCTAATCACCATGATGCGTTTCATACCGCATGGTGATGTTAGCTGTGGAGATCAATTACTTTACCTATCAATGGGTTGCGAGCGTGGCGGCAGGAGCCTTCAGGCATGCATCAACAGCGACATCAAGGCGCGAAACCCGGTCGCTGAGCAAAAAATGGGGGATGTGTGTTGGAATTTGGCGCGCATTGTCGCATATGTCAGGCGACAGTTGTATGGCAGGCGAAAGATGCTTTCACCAAGGTCTCCGGCATCGCCAGCCAGACCAGCGCCAAGGCCACCGCAGCCACGCCCGCGAGGGTCAGGAACGCCGCGTTGTAGCCAGCCTGTTGCACCACCAGGCCGGCCAGGCTGCTGCTCAATGCCGCGCCCAGGCCAAAAACAGTCGACAGCGCGCCCAGGCTGACGTTGAAGCGTCCGGTACCCTGGGTCAGGTCCTTGACGATCACCGGGAACAGCGCGCCGAAGATCCCTGCGCCGATGCCATCGAGCATCTGCACTGCCACCAGCCAGTAGGGGTCGTTGGACAGCGTATAGAGCATTGCGCGCAAGGGCAGAATCAGGAAACCGGCGAGCAGCAGCGGCTTGCGTCCCCACACATCGGCCTTGAGGCCCACCAGCCAGGCCATCGGCACCATCACCAATTGCGCCGCGACGATGCAGGCCGACGTCAGTGGCGTGGCCATCTGCAGGTTGATTTGCGCCAGCTTCTGGCTGACCAACGGCAGCATGGCGGCATTCGCCAGGTGAAACAGCGCACAGCAAATGGCAAACACCAGCAGGGGGCGGTTGGCCAACAACACGCTAATGCCGGACGGCTGTTCGTGGTCATTGGTGTGGGCCGGGTCGAAACCACGGGCGACCTCGTGGTCGATCGCCTTCGCCGAGACGCAACTGACCGCAACGATACTGGCTGCCGCCATAAACCCCATCAGGTAAAACACCACCACCGGACCAAACAGATACGCCAGGCCCCCGGCCAGCAACGCGGCCACGGCATTGCCGGCATGATTGAAGGTCTCGTTGCGCCCGGTGCGGCGAGTAAAGGCGCGCGGCCCGGTGATTCCCAGAGAGATGGCAGAGATGGCGGGGGCGAAGACCGAGGCAGCAATGGCGCTGGCCGCCTGGGTAACGGCCACCAGGCTGAAAGAACTGACAAATGGCAGCAGCAGGCAACTGACCGTCACCAAAATCGCCGCCACTGCAATCACCGCACGCTTACTGCGCGTGCGATCAATCAGTGCGCCCGCCGGACCTTGAGTGATCAGCGCGGCAATCCCCGCCAGCGTCATGACCACGCCGATGCTGGCCGGGTCCCACTTGTGTACCGCCAGCAGATAAATCGCCAGGTACGGACCGAGGCCGTCGCGCACATCTGCCAGAAAGAAATTCAGGCCGTCCAGGGATAGGGTATTACGCAGATCGGAGGGCTTGGCCATGGCGCGGTCTTCGCAGAGGGTGTTCAACGGCTGAACACTGCATGGCGTAGTGACCTGCAAGGTTTGCGTTAAGTTTCGTACGTCTTCCGGGGTTTTAATCCGCAGGCTCTTGGCTTATTTTCAGTCCCTCGCTGTAACAATTATCTGGAGACGCAATGGACATGCCCTCAGCTCAGCAGGCGATCACCTCTAACAAGGATGCCTGGGACCAATCCGCCGGCCTGCACAGGACCACCGACACCTGGAACGCGCTGCTCAGCCGGGTCGGCGCTGCGGATTTTTCCTGCCTGGACCCCACCATCACCGGCTTGCTGCACGACATCGGCGTCGCGGGCAAGGACGTGGTGCAACTGTGCTGCAACAACGGTCGCGAAAGCCTCTCACTGTTCGGCCTGGGCGCGCGTTCGGTGGTGGGAGTCGACCAATCCCGGGCGTTTTTGCAGCAGGCCCATGAGCTGGCTGCGGTTTCTCCGCACAGCCCGGAATTTATCGAAAGCGATATTCACCAGTTGCCGCACCACCTGCACGGGCGATTTGATATTGCCCTGGTGACCATCGGTGTGCTGGGTTGGATGCCGGATGTGGCACTGTTCATGCGTCATGTCGCCGACACCTTGAAGCCTGGCGGCACGCTGGTGATGTATGAAACCCATCCGTTCCTGGAGGTGTTCGACCCCCGCGCGCAAAATCCGCTGCTGCCCGCCCATTCGTACTTCCAGCGTGAGCCGTTTGTGCTGCAGGAGTCGATTGTCTATGAAGGGCAGGGCGAAGTGGCCGGGCCGACCTCCTATTGGTATGTGCATACGCTGGGGGATGTGGTCAGTGCCGCGATTGATGCGCAGCTGCAGATCAACTACCTGCAGGAATACGCCCACTCCAATCGCGAAGAACTCTACGACCAGTACGAGCACCAGCCTGCGCAATTACCCCTGTGTTTTACCCTCGCCGCGACCAAGCGTGCGCCCTGAGTCGGGGCTTTCCGAGCGGCCAAAAAAAGCCCGCGAGGAGAGGCGGGCTAAGGGATTCACTGGAGTAGGTAGGCTTCACCCTATAGACCCGCAAGTGAAGGCTTTGTGAAAATGCTGTCGCAAGTTCGGATGAACCGGGGTCAAGTACGGCGCACGAAAGTGCGCATGGTTTGACCTGGGCCAGTACTGAACGAGAGGGGCCTGGGCATACTTTCATCTGCGGCAATAAACACAAACTCATCCCCTTCGAGGCGATAACTGGCGGGCAATTGTTTGCCGGCATCCTCTCCTATGGAGTCCACCCAGGTAATGCTCTTGGGGACCGTGGTGCTGTCCAGGGAAAACCGTCCAGCCAGCAACACCTCGCCACTGACGGTCTTCACTTCGAAGTGCTCGCCGGTAATCGTGGTGATTGCTCCAGGAGCGGTGTGGGCGTCGGGGGGATTGAGCACGCCGTTGTCTTCGAGTGAGGTCTGCTCCCAGGCACCTTGCAGGGCTAGAAAATCCGGGTCTGAAATGGATGACATACAAATTCCTTTTTGCTGAAGGACCAATCGCTGGTCGTTAGGGATAATGTGGCAGGTTTGCGTACCAGAAGCTTAACCGCGTGTAGGAATTGTCTTATTTTTCAGGTTTAAATGTAATTTTTCCTTTCCCGACAGGCAATTAGCGTTACTTTGCCTGGCCGCCGGGTAACGTCTCGTAACGGACCGTCTATGCTCCGGGTGTCTGCCAGTCATGACACCCGGGTAACTGAAATGAAACGTCACGCCGTCAGGTGTGAAGGTTCAATCAATTGGGTGGTCCCTCTGCCGGCAGAGGGCCATGTGTATCGTGTGCCCGGACGTTGCCCCCTGTTTATTCAGTCGTTATCCAGGTTTGATTTTTTGGGCACTGGATTTCAACTCATCAGGGTGTATGAATCTTGAATAACACTCCCCAGCTTCATCAACATTTACCGTCGGACGAGATTGATCTATTTGAACTGTTTCACGCGATCTGGAAGCAAAAGAAACGGGTCATCGGTTGCACGATTCTGGCGGGCCTTCTGGGAGTAGGCTACGCGTTTCTGGCACCGAGGGTTTACCAGGTGAGCAGTGTGCTTCGGCCTGCAGCGATCAATGAATTGGATGCCCTGAATCGCTCTGACGTCTACCGGCTGCCGCCCGCCGAGGCATTGGCCAAGGTGGGCATGCAATTGGACTCTTACGAGGCCCGCCTGGGTTTTTTCCGGGCTAACCCGGCACTGTTCGAAGCGTTCCAGCGTCCAGGGCGAAGCCTGGAGCAGAGCTTTGAAGCGTTCAATCGCAATGCCATCAACCTGATGTTGCCGGATCCGAAGAAATCCGAACCCCTCAACAGTTCGATCCGGGTGGAGATGCAGTACCCCACGGGCATTGACGGCGTGGCGATTCTCAACGGATTCGTCGACTACGCGATTGCGCAGGAGCGCAGCCAGGTGGGCGCGGATTTCAAGGTGATCGTCAACAACCGTCTCAATGAGCTCAAGGGCAAAATTGACGCGGCGCGGGGCAATTACGAAACCGCCAAGGCGGCGAAAATCGCCAGGCTTTTGGAGGACGATAAGGTCAAGCGCGCGCGACTGCAGGACGAACTCAGCGCCTTGCACTTGCAACTGAAGATGGAGCGTACCAGTCACCTGGCGGAACTCGACGAGGCGATCTCGATTGCCAGGGCTGTCGGCATCCGGACTCCCACTGCGCCCTCGGCCATGGGCGCTGATGCTTCCGGTAGATCCAGCCAGGTCATGCGCACCGTGGTGACCAACCAGAAGCTGCCGCTGTATTTCATGGGCACGGAAGTCCTGGAAGCTGAGCGCAAGGCACTGCAACGGCGTACCAACGATGATTTCACCAACAGTCGTGTCGCCGAGATCAGCAAGGAACTGCGCATGCTTGATGTGAATCGTGAGGTCGAGGTGCTCAACGATCGCAAGAATGAGGATATATTCCTGCAGAACGTGGAGCCCTTGTGGGCAGAAGAGGCCCGGCTGCGCAGCCTCGACATCGACATGAGTACGTTGAAACTGGTGACGGTGGACCGCCAGGCCCAGGAACCGCTGAACCCGATAAAACCCAAGGGCGCGTTGATTATCGCCCTTAGCGTGGTGGCCGGGCTGCTGCTGGGTATATTGCTGGCATTGATTACCCACTTCGCGCAGGTGCGACGTGAAAACGGGCCTTTTTCGGTGACCGCCGATCGCCGTCTCCCGCTGCGCTAGCGCGGGCCAGAAACCTCGCGGGCGGGCTGTAAAGCCTGCCCGCCGAGGTCGTCGCCCATCACATTCACAAGACAGCTTTTCACAATTCTTAGTTAACTTTTGGTTACAACTTGTGGCTAAATAACTGCCAATGGCCACGAACCAGGTTGTCAACCAGGCTTGGTGCCGATTGTGTGAATTGTGATTTCAGGTGCTGCTATCCATCCTCGGCCGTTGTGGGCGCGCAGGAGCAGCCTGTTCTCTTCTGACTTGTGACGAAATCCCTTGAAACTCATCATTGTTGTTCTCTACGTTGCCTCCATCGCGTATGTACACCTGCGCGGTCGAGTGCGGCACAAGCTGGGCCGTCAGCTCAGCGATCACTCGACCTTCCTTGCACCGATCAACTGCTTTCTCTACCTCTTCTCCAAGCTGCCCAGCCGACCGTACCTGTCGCCGAGTGATTTTCCCGACCTGAGCCCGTTGCAGGAGCACTGGGAGGAAATCCGCCAGGAAGGCCAGAACCTGATGCGGGCCGGCGAAATCAAGCGTTCCGACCAATACAACGACGTCGGCTTCAACTCGTTTTTCAAGTCTGGCTGGAAGCGTTTCTACCTGAAGTGGTATGGCGACAGCCACCCGTCGGCGATGAAGCTGTGCCCGCGCACCACCGAACTGGTGCAGAGCATCGGCTCGATCAAGGCGGCCATGTTCGCCGAGCTGCCACCAGGCTCGAAACTGGTGCGTCACCGTGATCCGTATGCCGGGTCGTACCGCTACCACCTGGGCCTGGAGACGCCGAACGATCCTGGCTGCTACATCAATGTGGATGGCGAGAATTACTACTGGCGCGATGGCGAGCCGGTGATGTTTGACGAGACCTACATTCACTACGCCGAAAACACCACGCAGCAGAACCGCATCATCCTGTTCTGCGACATCGAGCGGCCAATGAAATACCGCTGGGCCGCCGCCTTCAATCGCTGGTTCAGCCGTAACGTGATGGCCGCCGCCGGCTCGCCCAACGACGATGGGGACAAGACCGGCGGGCTGAACCGTGCGTTTACGCGCCTGTACAAGATCCGCCTGCGCGGCAAGGAACTGAAAAAGCGCAACCGTACGCGCTACTACCTGGAAAAGTGGGCGATCTTCGCTGCACTGGCGTTGATCTTCGTGCTGATCTGACACCGGGCAAGGGCACGACTCACTCCGGTGGTGTCGCGCCCAGCTTGTCCCACATCTTGCGGGTGATCTTCTGCCGATTGGCATAGCCCGCCCACGGGTCACTCTTCAGGCTGTTCAAGCGTTCCTGCAGATTGGCCACCGTCCATTGCTGCGCACCGCGCAACCCCTTCAACTCCTCGCGACTCACCGGTACCGATACCGGCAGGCCCGGGCGTGCCCGCACGGAATAGGCCGCCACCGTACTGGCGCCTCGCGCGTTGCGCAGGTAATCGATAAAGATTTTGCCGACACGATTCTTTGGCCCGGAGGTGGCGGTGAAACGCTCTGGCAGTTGTGCGGTCATGAACTGCGCGACAGCCTTGGCGAAGGCTTTCACCGTGTCCCAGCCATCGCGTCGCGCCAGCGGGACGATCAGGTGCAAGCCCTTGCCGCCGCTGGTCTTGACGTAGGCCTCCAGGCCCAGTTCGTCAAGCACCGACAGGGTCAGCTGCGCCGCTTCCAGCATGGTTTTCCACGGCAGTGCGGGGTCCGGGTCGAGGTCCAGCACAAACAGGTCTGGCGTCTCGATCTTGTCCGTGGTGGCGCCCCAGGTATGCAGCTCGATGGTGCCCATTTGCACGGCCCCGAGCAGCGCGCGAGGGCTGTCGATTTCCATCAGGCGGGCGTGGCCTGGGTCCAGTGACGGGTCCAGCTGCTTGATGTTGGGAATGGCCAGGCGCTCCGAGTGCTTCTGGAAGAACTGCTCGCCGTCGACGCCTTCGGGTGCCCTCAGCAATGAGACGGGCCGGTGGCGCAGGAAGGGCAGGACCCACTCGCTGATGCTCTGGTAAAACGCGGCCAGTTGCTGCTTTTGCGTGCCGCTTTGGGTGTCGATGATCCGCTCGGGGTGCGTAATGTTCACCCCGTCGCTGGTTTTTTTCGCACTGGAGGCCTTGGGGGCTTTCAGCGATTTCGCCGTGCGCGGCTGCTCATGGATGATCTGTGCGGCGGGCTTGTCGCTGCGCATCCCGACAAACGCGGCCTGGCGTACCACGCCTTCGCGGGTCCACTCGGCGAATTGCACCTCGCCGACCAATGTCGGCTCCACCCAGTGCACGCCACGCGCCTGAGCACTGGTCAGGGGTTTTGCCAATGGGGAGGCCTTGCGTTCCAGGGGCGTGAGCTGGGCGTAGATGGTTTTCAACGCAGCCTGGTCAAAGCCGGTGCCGACCCGCCCGGCATAGACCAGGCCGCTGTCATCATTGACGGCCAGCAGCAGGGCGCCAAAGCCGCTGCGTGAACCCTGGGGCCGGGTGTAGCCGATAATCACGAACTCCTGGCGCAGCCGGCACTTGAGCTTGATCCAGTCGGCATTGCGGCTGGAGCTATAAGGGCTGCCCGCACGTTTACCGATCACGCCCTCCAGGGACAGGTCGCAGGCACTCTCGAAAATATCGCGCTGGTTGGCGGCGAACGCTTCGGAGAAACGCAGCAGTTTGCTGCGGCTGCCGGACAACGCAGCCTTGAGTGCGGCCCGGCGCTGCTCCACCGGCGCCTCGCGTTGGTCCGCGCCGTTGAGGAATGGCGCGTCGAACAGGTAGTAGACGATGTCCAGGCTACGGCCGACATCAAAGGCGTTCTGCAACGCCTGGAAGTCCGGCAGGCCGTCGCCGTTCAGGCTTACCATTTCGCCGTCGAGCCAGCTGTCCTTGAGCTTGAGTGCTTGCAAGGCCTTGGCCTGGCGCGGCAGGCGCTCGGTCCAGTCGTGGCCGTTGCGTGTAAACAAGCGCACCTCGCCATCGCGGGTGCGCGCCAGCATGCGGTAGCCATCGAACTTGATTTCATACCGCCAGTCGCCTTCGGGGGCGCGGTCGACCAATGTCGCCAGTTGCGGGGAAAATTGCTCGGGGAGGGCGGTTGCAGCCTTCTTCGGCTTGGCTTTGGCCTTGGGTTTGGGTTTGGGTTTTGCGGTTGGCTTGGGCGCGCCTAGGGATGCGTCGCTGAGTACGCTGTCAGGCTCGGCCGCAACGATGTCGTACTCGGCGGCGGGGCGCGCCTGCGGGTCTTTTTCCTTGATCAGCAGCCATTGTTCTTTGTCGCCGCTGCCTTTGAGGCGCGTACGCACCAGCGTCCAGTCGCCCGAGAGTTTTTCACCGACCAGGGTGAATTTGAGCTTGCCGGCAGCGTAGGCCTTGCGCGGCTCGTCATGCGGTTGCCACACGCCGCGATCCCATACGATGACATCGCCGGCCCCGTATTGGCCGGCGGGGATGCTGCCCTCGAAGCTGCCGTAGCCGAGCGGGTGATCTTCAACGTGCACCGCCAGGCGTTTCTGGCTCGGGTCCAGGCTCGGGCCCTTGGGGACCGCCCAACTCAGCAGCACACCGTCCAGCTCCAGGCGAAAGTCATAGTGCAGGTTGCGCGCGGCATGTTTCTGGATCACGAAGCTCAGCGCCGAGGCCTTGCGTTTGCCGGTCGGCGTGCTGCCTGACGGTTCGGCGGTGATTTCAAAATCGCGCTTGCGGTTGTATTCGCTCAAAGGCTTTGCCATGGCGTGCTCCGGCGTATGGCAGGCTCAAGAAGCCTTTTTGGTGGATTTTTTCGCGGCCGGCTTTTTCGCCGCCGGTTTGCCGGCCAGGCTGCGCTTGAGCAATTCCGTCAGGTCGATCACGTCGGCAGACTTGCGCTCCTCGCTGCCTTCCTGGGATTCCACATCTTCGATCTTGCCGGCCTTGGCCTTCTTCGCCACCAGTGCCATGATTTTTTCCTGGAAACTGTCGCGGTATTCCTCGGGCTGCCAGTCGGCGCTCATGTCTTCCACCAGGCGCTTGGCCATGTCCAGCTCGCCTTTGGCCAGGCTCGGCTTGGTCACGTCGCTGCCGAGTTCGAGTTCATCCAGGCTGCGCACTTCGGCGGGCCAACGCAGCATCACCAGGACCAGCGCCGACTCCAGGGGCATCAGCGCCGCCAGGTGCTGCTTGGTGTGCAGCACCACATTGGCCAGGGCGACCTTGCGGGTTTTCTTCAGGGTTTCGCGCAGCAGGGCGTAGACCTTGCCGCCGCGTTTGTCCGGGGCCAGGAAGTAGGGCGTATCGATGTTCTGCAGGGGGATCTGGTCACTGTCGACGAAGGCGATGATTTCGATGGTCTGGGTCGACTTGGGGTGGGCCGAGCGGATCTCGTCTTCACTGAGCACCACATAGCGGCCTTTCTCGAAGGCCACCCCTTTGACGATATTCTCCTTGGTGACTTCCTTGCCCGTGGTCTTGTTGATGCGCTTGTAGCCGACCGGGTCCATGCTGCGCTTGTCCAGCCAGTCGAAATCCACACCTTGGGAGGAAGTGGCCGAGACCAGTGACACCGGGATGTGTACCAAGCCGAAGCTGATGGCACCTTTCCAGATAGAGCGTGGCATACGTACGATTCCTTAAGCAGGGGCTGTGTTCTGGTGACTCGAAGGTCGCGGGAAAAGTTTCCCCCGCCAGATACGCGGACAGATCGTGTTACACCTGATGAGAAAGTATTTAGTGTCGAAAGCCGAACCCAAGGCGTAGCGTGTTATCGAAAGCACGTAACCCTCGCCCCAGAGAGGCTTTGTCATGAACAGCTGTGTGCGTCACCTTGCAGTGCTGGCGTTGGGCCTGGCACTGCTGCCGTTGGCCCAGGCGCAAAGCCTGCCCGGCTCAAGCGACTCCAATAACAGCCCGATTCACCGGGCCAACCCCAACAGCATGCAGGGCACCCAGCCCACTGCGCCGTTGACCCGGGGTATCCAGACCGGCCCGACCCAGCGCACCCCGACCCTGGAAAACGGTGGCATCGGCAATCGCTATCCCCAACGCAACGCCGCGCCGAGCCGTCCGGCCACCGAAACCAAAGCCCCCACCTATGATGCCAACGGCAATCGCCGGTAAGGACTCTGCTTATGTTTGTACGTAAAACCCTGTTAGCCGCGCTGTGCGCAACCACTTTGCTGCCATTGACCGCCGTGTATGCGGCCGATGCCCAGCAGTTCCCCAGTGAACAAGGAAGCATCACCGCTACCCCTATCGCCAAGGGCCTCGACCATCCGTGGGCGGTGGCGTTTCTGCCGGATAAGCAAGGCTTCCTGGTTACCGAACGGCCAGGCCACCTGCGCTTTGTCAGCCCGGACGGCAAGTTGTCGGCACCCTTGACTGGGGTTCCGCAGGTGTGGGCCAAGGGGCAGGGCGGCTTGCTCGATGTGGTGCTGTCGCCGGACTTCAAACAGGACCGACTGGTCTACCTTTCGTACGCTGAAGGCGGCGGCAAGGACGGTAAAGCCGGCACCGCCGTCGGCCGTGGCCGCTTGGCGCCAGACCTCAGCGGCTTGACCGATTTCAAGGTGATCCTGCGCCAGGAGCCGAAGCTCTCCACCGGCAACCACTTCGGTTCGCGCCTGGCGTTTGACCGCGATGGCTACCTGTTCGTGACCCTGGGTGAAAACAACGATCGCCCGACCGCCCAGGACCTCGACAAATTGCAGGGCAAGGTCGTGCGCATCTACCCGGACGGCCGCGTGCCGGATGACAACCCCTTTGTCGGCCAAGCCGGGGTACGCCCTGAAATCTGGTCCTACGGCCAGCGCAACCCTCAGGGCCTGGCGCTCAACCCGTGGAGCGGCACGATCTGGGAAAACGAGCACGGGCCGCGCGGCGGGGATGAAATCAATATCATCGAGCGCGGCAAGAACTACGGCTGGCCGCTGGCAACCCACGGCATCAATTACTCGCTGACACCGATCCCCGAGGCCCAGGGCAAGACTGTGGAAGGCACCGTGCCGCCGCATCATGTCTGGGAAAAATCACCGGGCATCAGCGGCATGGCGTTCTATGATGCCGATCGCTTCAAGCCATGGCAGCACAACGTGTTTATTGGCGCACTGGTCAGCCAGGAGTTGATCCGGCTGCAGTTCGACGGCGACAAGGTGGTCCACGAAGAGCGGTTGCTCGGCGACTTGAAGGCGCGAATTCGCGACGTGCGGCAGGGGCCGGATGGCTACCTGTATGTGCTCACGGATGAAGATAACGGCGTGTTGTATCAGGTGGGTCTGAACCAGGACTGACGGGCACTGCAAATACCAATGTGGAAGCGGGTTTGCCCGCTCCCACAGGTGGGCAGCGTCGAGCCTACAACCCAAGCTCCGATAACCCCGGATGCTCATCCGGGCGCCGGCCCAGCGGCCAGTGGAACTTGCGCTCGCTTGCCTTGATCGGCAGGTCGTTGATGCAGGCAAAACGGTTGGCCATCAGGCCGTTTTCGTCGAACTCCCAGTTCTCGTTGCCGTAGGAGCGGAACCAGTTGCCCGAGTCGTCGTGCCATTCATAGGCATAGCGCACGGCGATGCGGTTATCAGTAAAAGCCCACAGTTCCTTGATCAGCCGATACTCCAGCTCCTTGGCCCATTTGCGCGTGAGAAAAGCCTGGGCTTCCTCGCGGTTGTGCACGAACTCGGCGCGGTTACGCCATTGGGTGTCCGGCGTGTAGGCCAGCGACACGCGTTGCGGGTCCCGGGAGTTCCAGCCGTCTTCAGCCAGGCGCACCTTCTCGATGGCCGAGGCATGGGTGAACAGTGGCAACGGTGGGCGTGATTCTGCGGCAGAAGACATGGGGGCAGCTCCTTGGACGGATTGATCGAAAGTGGCGGACCTGGGGGATTAAAGCCCGAGTAACGTTCGCGCCATGCAGCGCGCGTTATCGGCAGCCGTTGAATCGCCCATGACCAATGCCACGGTAATGGCGCCATCGATCAGGATCAGCAAGTGCGCGGCCTGCCGTTCGGGGTCGGGGGTGCCATGTGCTTCACACAGTTCAAGTACGTACTCGAACAGTTTCTGTTTGTGCGCTTTGGCCAGCAGGCGGACCGGGTCTTGCGGGTCGCCGGTTTCGCCACTGGTATTGATAAAGGCGCAACCGCGAAAGTCCGCCGAGCCGAACCAGGTTTCAAGCGCGCTGAACACGGCCAGCAGGCGTTCGCCGCTGCCCTCGGTACGTTCCACTTCAGTGCGCAACCAGTGCATCCAGCGCTCATCGCGGCGGTGCAGGGCGGCAATGACAAGTTCATCTTTATTGGCGAAGTAACGGTAAATACTTTTGCGCGAGACCCCGGCGGTTTTCACCAGCAAGTCCATGCCCGTGGCGGCGATGCCATGGCGATAGATCAACTTCTCGGTGACGTCGAGGATAATATCGCGGGTATCAATGCGTAGTGAGTCGTTCATGTGACGAACAGTAGAACGATCGTTCTTCTTGGTCAATTAAATTTTTTCCATCGGCGACGACGAGACCTGAGCACCCCCATGGTGTAAGCTCGGGGCCTCTTCGGATTCGACCCATTGCGAGCCTTATGCCGTCGTTCTTCAAACGCTCCCTGTTGCCCAAACTGCGCGGTTTTCCTCTCTCTCCCGACGCTATCGACGTGCTGTCCGGCGCGGATGCATTCCGCCGCTGCCTGCTGGAACAGATCCCCCGGGCCACCCGGCGTATCTACATCGTCGCGCTGTATTTGCAGCAGGACGAAGCGGGGCAGGAAATCTACGACGCCCTGCACGCCGCCAAGGCAGCGCGGCCGGAATTGGACATCGTGGTGGTGGTCGACTGGCTGCGTGCGCAGCGCGGGCTGATCGGCGCCGGCAAACAACCGGGCAACAGCGCCTGGTACCAGGCCATGACCCAAAGCCACAGCAGCGAAGTACCGGTGTACGGCGTGCCGGTGCAAACCCGCGAACTGTTCGGTGTGTTGCACCTCAAGGGCTTTGTGATCGACGACAGCGTGCTGTACAGCGGCGCCAGCCTCAACAACGTGTACCTGCACAAGTTCGACAAATACCGCTTCGACCGTTACCACCTGATCCACAGCCAACCGCTGGCCGACTCCATGCAACATCTGGTGGAGCATGGCTTGGTGGCGTCCAAGGCCGTGCATCGCCTGGACCTGCCGAACCCGCCGACGACGCGCAGCCTGCGCAACGACATCGGCGACCTGCGCAGCCGCCTCAAACACGCGGCCTACGACACCACGGCGGGACAATTGCCCAACGGCCACCTGTCTGTCAGCCCGCTGTTGGGGGTGGGCAAGAACAACCCACTGAACCGGGTGATTCTCGAGCTGATCGCCAGCGCCCAGCATCAACTGACCATCTGCACGCCGTACTTCAACCTGCCTTTGCCGGTCACCCGGGAAATCAACCGTGCGTTGGCGCGTGGGGTCAAGGTCGACATTATCGTGGGCGACAAGACCGCCAACGATTTCTACATTCCGCCGAGCGAGCCATTCAAGGTGATCTCGGCCCTGCCTTACCTGTATGAAATCAGCCTGCGCCGTTTCGCCAAGCGCCATCAGCCGATGATCGACAGCGGCCAATTGAACCTGCACCTGTGGCGAGACGGCGATAACACCTACCACCTCAAGGGCATGTGGATCGACCAGCGCTACACCTTGCTCACCGGCAACAACCTCAACCCTCGGGCCTTCCGTCTCGACCTGGAAAACGCCTTGCTGCTCGACGACCCGCAAGGCCAGTGGCTCGGCCCACGGCGGACAGAGTTGGCGCAGATTTTCCAGCACACCACGCGGATCGAGCGTTATCAGGATCTGCAGACACTGGTGGATTACCCGGAAGCCGTGGGCAAGTTTTTGCGTCGCGTCAGCCGCGTGCGGATCGAGCGGTTGTTGTACCGAATCCTGTAGGTCCGCGCTGAAATCATCAGCAATGCACGGGTAAAGGGCATCGGATAGCGCTTACAGTCAGCTAGCGCGTAGCGTCCCTACAGTGGCTCTCACCGTTCACGGATGGGCGGACCTGGTCCTTATGGCCGTATCCGAGAGAGCCCTGTCCTATGCTGATGTCGCTGAGCAATCCTTTTCCCATTCCTCACGCTGCGCTGCCTCCGAGCGCAGTGACTGCTGCACCTGAGCCCGCCTGGGCTCAACCCTCCAGCCCCCGCCGGCGGCGCGCCGCTGTCGCGCAGCCGCCCATACCCGATGACAAGTGGACGCGATTACCCGCCCAGGATCGCGGCCGTGCCGCCGCTGCCGACGCCCAGTTGGCTGAGCGCATCGCTGCCGCTGAAATCAGCGGCCACACCTTGGTCGAGGTGCCGCCGGACAGCCGCCCGGGCCCTGCGCTGCGCGTGTACCAGCAGTTGCTCAATCGCCCACTGTTGCAGCAATGGATGGTCGAGCAGCGCCTTGAACCGGCAACCCTGACGTTCCACCGTGACCATGTCGAGGGCTATGCCGACCATGAGGGCGTGCGCAGCGCAGTCCGCTTCAGCCTGACCGACAACTCCGGTTGGAACGAGGTTTCGCGCACCTTGCGGCCGCTTCGCGAACTGCTCGACCCTACCGACCAGGGGCTGCCTTTTATCGGGCAAGACGACGCGCTATGGCTGCCGCACCCATTGGTCAGCCACGTCAACGCCAGTGCCCTTGAGCAGACATGGCAGGTGATCGGCGAACTGGAGGAGCGCGATGACCTGGCCGATCGCCTTGAGGCCGAGCTTGAGCATCTGCCGCCGGCAGCGCGCACGGACTGGTCGAGCCATGCCAGCGAAGTCGCACCGGCCTCGGCTTTACCGCGGAACAGCGAGGCTGCCATGCAGCGCTTGCAGCAGTTCATCGCGCGTGCAGACATGACCCGCCTGCTTGATCGCGAAGGTGTCGCCTGGTCGGACGCGCTGTTTCGAGTGTCTGAGGGCCGCCTGGAATGCCTGAGCCCGGTCGGCGGCTGGTTGGACTTGACCCACCACATCGACGCAGAGCGCGCATTGGGCGAGGAGCTTAAGGCGCTGACCGCACTCAGCGTGCCGTTGGGCAATAGCGTGTATTCGACGCCCCGTCAGGATATTCGCCAACTGCTGGATCTGAAGGGGCTGGGCTCGCCGCGCAACGTGGAAGAAACCCGCAATGTGATTGCCTGGCTACGCACTTCTTTGCCGACGCCGCCACCCCTGGGGGACTACGGCGCCTTGCTCACGCAGCCATGGACGCCCGGCGCCCTGACCGAGCAGGACCGGCAAAATGTGAGTGCGATGGCCCGTACCCGCCTGGGCGGCGCGCAGTTTCGCGCACTGTCGAATGTCACGCTGCAAGCGCTGCAGGCGGATCCGCAGGGCCACCTGGACAGGCTGCTCGACAGCCCGGACGCCTTGGCATTCGCCGAACAGCTGGCCAGCGCGCTGCAGTGGCCGGTCGGCCCAGGCGGTGCCGTGGCGTTGCCCAAGGTGTTGCGCCAACAGTTGGTGATTGCCGCGATCAAGCTGCAGGTCGACTCCGTTATGCCCGGCAAGCCTGGCGAGGTCGGCGGTTATTCGATCTACCAGCCCTCGAACATGGGCCGCAGTTTCAGCGCCGTGCGCCGTGATATCGAGCTTCATCTGCAGCATAAAGGCCTGGACCCCAAGCTGGCGGTCGTGGCGACCCAGCTCTGCCTGGCCCAGGCAGCGCCGGAAATGCTGGTGCACGATGTGCCGGAATCGGTGCACCTTGGCACCCCGGCCTGGATGGAATTGCGCCTGGGCTGCGCACTGGCCGATCACCACGCGCCGGGGACGTCGAGAAGGATGAACGAGCAACAGGTCAGTGCCCTGACCACGCTGGCGCCCACCAGCGACGAGCAGGCCACGCTGATGCAACTCAATGCGTTGAAGATCCTCGCGGACTGGGGGGTGTTGAACGGCAGCGTCAGGCAGCGCAGTGACGGTGAATACTCGCAGGCGGATATCGAGGACGCCGCGCGGGCATTTTTCAAACAGCGGGAAGAGGCCGCCAGCGCCTTCACGCGTGCGAGCGCGCCGCTGCCGACGCGCAGGGCCCTGGCCGTCAAGGAGCTGCTGCGTGTGTTTCCTGGCACCACCCCGGCCGAGCTGGAAAACCTCAGTGTGCAACTGGCCAGCGCCGAGGACCGGCGCAACCTGCCGATCTCGGAGCCGCGCACCCGCTCGTTGGTCGAAACCTACATGACGGGCGACCTCACGCCGGGCAAATGGGTGCTCGGCGAAGACATGCCCGCATCGCCGCCTGCGGCCAAGACACCTTACCAGCCCGCCAGCACACCCCAGATTCCCGAAGCGGCGCGCACCCGGCTCGACACGCTTATTCGTCGCCTGCCTGAACTCGACGGGGCGTTGAAGACTTCAATCGGCCAGCATCAGGATCAGCTTCAGCAGGCCTATGCCATCAAGCTCAAGCTGATGCTGGCCGAATTGCCGCTGGATGATCGAAGGTTGCTGGAACTGGGCAAGGTCGAGCTGTACACCTTGCGTGCCGAAACCGGTGTGACCGAACACAGCGAAACCACAGCGCTGAGACTCGCGCGCAGGGCGCGACAAGGCACCTTGATGCGTGTGGAGCATGGACCCGAGGTGGTGTATTTCGAGCTGTTCGCCCAGGGCAAGATCATCAAGCGCACGGATTTGCCCAAGACCATCGAGCTGGATGGCGTCATTCGTCGTGAGCGCTATCCATCACCGCGTGGCTTTGTGTATTTGCCGGTGGTGCGCGGTACACGGATGCCTCTCGATCTCGAGGCCTATGCCGGCGGCGCTCCGACAGGACCCAATGTGAAGCCCTCGACGGTCATCGTGGAGCGGCTGGGACCTCAGTTTCCTGCGCGCGAATTGCCCGTCAACCATACGGCGCAATCCTACGTGCCGGACACTTATGCCTCACGAAAGACGCAAAGCATTGCCGACAGGATCGCCCAGGACAATTTTTACCAATCCACCGAGTCAATGTTGCAACGCGCAAGCGAGCCGCTGCCACTGGAGCGACGCCGTGAAGAGCAGGCCCGCGAGCATGCATTTCTGTTGGGGTTCGTACCCTTCGTGGGCGCGTATCAGGAGTTCAAGCAAGGCAATATCGGTGCCGGCCTGGCTAACCTGGCGCTGGATGTTGTCGGCGTGGCCATTGGTGCGGGCGGGCAAGCGCGTGGGCTGATCCGCTCGGCCAAGGCCCTGGTGCCGAGCCGGCTGGGCACGCGGTTCAAGCCTGCTGCTGTAACGTTGGCGCCGCTAAAGCCTGCAGCAAGCTTCAGCGACCGTGCGTTCGACTTCGTCCGGCAGTCCGCTTTGTTCAGCAGTGCGGCGCTGAATCCGTTGGATGGTTACCCGCAGTTGATCAATGCCGCGATCAAGGGGGTGGTGAAGTTGCCGGTATTGCTGGCCGGGGGCGCGCTGAAGTGGGGCAAGGTGATGCCGCATATGGTCACGGCCGAGGAGAAGCTGCGCGCCTATTTACTCATCGCTGCCGGGCAGGCGAGCAGTACTGAGGCATCTGGCGGCATGCCGACAGCGGGAAGGGCTGGGCGCTATGAAGCGGTGGACGTGCACGCGGCACCCTACAATGGTCGCTGGTATGCGATTGACCCGCGCAGTGGCAAACCTTTCGGCACACCACTGAACGGGTTCCAGCCGGCCCGTTGAGCCGCCGACCTCCCGCGCCCGGCGCGGGAGGTCAGGTGCGCCTGATCAGTTCAGGCCCAGCTTGCCGCGCAGGGTCGACAGGTCTTCGGCCAGGGTGTTGACCGGGCCAACCAGCGCCTTGCGATCGTTTTCCTTGACCTTGTCGTAGGTTTCAAAGCCGCCGTCCTTGGTCTTGTACTTGGCCAGGATCTTGTCCACGGTGGCGAAGTTCTTGTCGACCTTGGCCAGGAACGCCTTGTCCTGCTTCTCGATCTGGCCACGGAACAGGTCGACGATTTTCTTCGCGCCGTCGATGTTGCCCTGGAAGTCGTAAAGGTCGGTGTGGCTGTAGCGGTCTTCTTCGCCGGAGATCTTGGTAGCGGCGACTTCTTCCAGCAGCGCTGCGGCGCCGCCGACGACTTTTTCCGGTGGGAAGGTCAGGCCATCGACGCGGGTCTTGAGATCATTGACGTCGGTGTTGAGCTTGGCGGTCAGCGTCTCCAGGCCCTTGGTGGTGTTCTGCGAGAACAGCACGTACTCGATGCGGTGGAAACCGGTGAAGTCTTCGGCCGTCACGCCTTTCTCGTGGTCGTCGACACGGGAGTCGATCGAGGCATCCAGGTCACTGAACAGCTCGGCGATCGGCTCGATGGACTCGTAGTGCACACGGGTCGGTGCATAGAGCTTCTTGGCGGTGGCCAGGTCGCCCTTGTTGATGGCGTCGGTGAACGCCTGGGTCTGGGTCACCAACTCGCCGATTTCTTCGGTGACGTAGATCTTGTAGTCCGAAACCGGGCCTACCAGGTCCAACGGCGCCGTGGCGGCGAAGGCTGCCAGCGGCGAGAGGGTCATAAACAACGACAACGCGAGGGTCGACTTCTTCATGGGACGGTTTCCGCTCTGGGTTTGTTTTAGGTGTTGGCAGTGGTTTGAGGATGCGTTGCAGCGAGCAGCGTGCGCCCAATGAAATCCTTGGGCCCGGTGACGCCTGGCAAGGTGAAGAAATACCCGCCGCCGACCGGCTTGAGGTACTCCTCCAGGGGCTCGCCGTTGAGCCGGGTTTGCACACTGATAAAACCTTTCTCCAGGTCAGCCTGGTAGCAGATGAACAGCAGCCCCATGTCCAGCTGACCGTTTTTATTGACGCCGTTGGAGTAGTTGAACGGCCGACGCAGGATCAGGTTGGCCTGAGTCTGCGGGGTGCGCGGGTTGGCCAGGCGGATGTGGGCATCGAGCTTGGTCAACTTGCCTTCGGGGTCCTTGCTGTAGTCCGGCACCTGGGTTTCCTGATGGCCGTCCATGGGCGCGCCCGTGGTCTTGACGCGGCCGATGATGCTTTCCTGCTCCTGCAGCGGCGTGCGGTCCCAGCGTTCGACGAAGTTGCGGATGATGCGCACGGCCTGGTAGCTGCCGTTCACCGCCCAGGCGGGTTCGTCGCTGCCAGGCTGCACCCAGACGATCTGGTTCATCGCGGTGTCGTCGTTGGAGTTCGGATTGGCCGAACCGTCACGGAAACCGAGGAAATTGCGCGCGCTCTGCGCGGGCTCTCCGGGTTTGCTCGGTGCCTGGGGCGGCACGCTGCCTTCTTGCTTCCAGCGCACCAGCAGCAGGTCGGGCAGGTTCTTCACGATGTCGCGCAGGGCGTGGATGTTGGTGTCCGGGGTGTTGGAGCTGAACTGCAGGCTCAGGTCGCCATGGCACTGCTCCGGTTCCAGCGCATCGTTGGGGAAACCGACCATGCGGCTCAGGCGCTTGGGTTTGGCGGCGGTGAGGCCAAAGCGCTCATCGAACAGCGATTCGCCAACGGACACGGTGATGGTCAGGTTGTCCGGGGTGACCACCGGGCCGAGAATCCCGGAATCGGTGGGCGGCAACTTCGGATCGACTTGCGGCACAGTGCCGCCGGTCATCAGGAAGCTGATGCGCTCGTTCAAGGTGCGGAACAGGCGCTCCAGGTCCTCGCGGTCGCTGGCCAATACATCGAATGCCACCAGCATCCCGCAGGCCGGGCGCGGGGTGACGATGCCGCTCTGGTGCTTGCCGAAATAATCGTGGTGGTCCTGGGTCTTGTCACTGCGCGGTGCGGTGGTGACTTGCTCGGCGGCGGCCGCCATGGCCGGGCAGGTCAGGGTACTGCCGGCAATCGCGGCGCCGGTCGCGGCCATGCCCAGCAGGACACGGCGGCGCTGTGCGGAAAATTGTTCTGAATCACTCATGGGTACGTTCGTCTTCACTGCAGGCCGGAGAGGCCAAGGGCTGGGTCAATTCCATCGAGTGCAGCGGCCAGAGCCTTGGCCTTGTCGGCGATCTGCTTGCGCTGATCGGCGGTGACGCTGTCATACGTCGCGTAGCCTTTGTCGACCTTGAAGCCTTGCAACTCGGCATCGAAGGCGGCGAGGGCGCTGTCGACTTTCGGCAGCAGGTCAGCGGCGGATTTGGTCAATAGCGGACGCATCAGCTCGACCACTTTGTGCGCGGCTTCGAGGTTGGCGGCAAAGCCATTCAAGTCGATATGGCTGTAGCGCTCTTCCTCACCGCTGAGGGCGCGCACGTCGGCGAGGCTGTTGAGGTTGCGCACCACGATGCCCACCAGTTGCTCCGGCGGCAGCGACTGGGCCAGCAACTGCTGCTTGAGCGTAGTGACGTCGGTCAGCAGGCGCTGCGCAACCGGGGCCAGGCCCTCGACGGTGCGTTGCTGGAACAGGCTGTACTCGAGGCGGTGGAAGCCGCTGAAGGCCGGGTCCTGTTCGCGCTTTTCGAAGTAATCGGCACGCGCGTTGATGGCGTTGTCCAACTCGGCGAGGCGCTGCGAAGCAGGGGCCAGGCGCTGGTAAGCCTCGCGGGCCGGCACATACAGGGCCTGCGCCTGGGCCAGGTCACCGGCGTCGATTGCCTGCTGCAGGGCGGTCACGGCCTTGACCAGCGCGCTGCCCTGGCTGCTCAAGTACACGCGAAACTCCGACAGCGGGCCGATAAACGCCACCATCGACGGCTTGGCCTTGGCCTGGGCATCGGACTCCGCCGTTGGCGTCACATGCAAGGTGCCGCGCGGGTTGCTCAGCAAGCCGCAGGTAATCGCGTAATCGCCGGGCAACAGGTTGGCGTTGATCACCTGGCTCAGGCCCGGCGCAATGTTTTCGCGCTCTTCGACCACCAGCACGCCGTCGAGGATTTCCCATTCCACCGCCCGGTCCGAGCGGTTGATGATGCGAAAGCTCGCACGGCCAGCCGGTACGGTCAGCTCGTTGGGCTCGCAGGCGTGGCCATGAATGGTCACGGCGATTTCATTGTGGTTGGCCTGGCGCTTGCTGGCAGCCAGCTGCGAGGCGTAATAGAACAGGCCGCCGGCGGCGATCATCACGACCACCGAGCCCGCCACGGCCCAGCGCAAGGCGCGGGGTGGCGAAGCCGGTTGAGGAGTTGGGTTGGACAAGAGACGGTCCTTAATGGCTGGAAACGGAAGAGGAGGTGGCGGCAGGCTTGGCCGGTGCCGCAGGCAGGAAGAACATCACCAGGGCCACCACCAGGTAAATCAGGTAGGCGCCCAGCGTGCTGATGGTCGGTGCTTCCTGATAGCCGAACATCCCGGCCAGCACCGAGCCCAGCGGGCTGTCCATCGGCAGCACGGCGCTGAAATCGAACAAGACGGTCTGCCAGTGGTTCCACACGCCGGCTTCGTGCAGGGCCTGCACCGAGTTGGCCAGGATGCCGGCAGCCACTACCAGGATGAACAGGCCGGTCCAGCGGAAGAACGCGCCGAGGTTCAGGCGCATGCTGCCGGAGTAGATCAGGAAGCCGACGACAATCGCCAGGATCAGGCCGAGCAGGGCGCCAATCGGAGCGCCCGGGCCCTCGCTCTGCTGGAACACCGCCAGCAGGAAAAACACGGTTTCCAGGCCTTCACGGGCCACGGCAAAAAACACCATCAGGATCAGCGCCGTGACCTGGTGCTTGGAGCCGGCCAGCGCGTGATCGAGAGATTCATGCAGGGCGTGCTTGATCGAGCGCGCGACCTTGCGCATCCAGAACACCATGGAGCTGAGGATGCCCACGGCGACCAGGCCGACGATGCCTTCGAACAATTCCTGCTGTTTTTGCGGGAATTCGGCGCTGACCAGTTCCAGGCCACCACCCACCAGCAACGCGAGCGCGGCGGCGAGGAAGACGCCGATCCAGACGGCGGGCATCCACTGGCCGCGGCCGGTCTGCTGCAGGTAACTGGCGATGATGCCGACGATCAGCGCGGCTTCAATGCCTTCGCGCAGCATGATGAGAAAAGGAACAAGCATTCGGCACCGCATCATAACTAGATAGGATGCTAAGTTGTAACATAATGATACTCATTACTAAACAAGGAATATTGACGTTTGCTGAACAGCGGCTGAACGGTGGTGGCGAAGCGCAACCGCCCTTATGATGCAGGCCATCTTGTGCGCGATCGGATTGCCCAACCTCCCATGTCGGAAAAAGACACCATTTCCATCCACCTCGTGCGCGAAGCCTTGTTGCAGAGCTGCGCGCCGGGTGCGGCCAGCGTTGAAGTGCTGAACAAAGTCGGCATCGACCCGGCACTGCTCGACCAGCCCGCTGCACGGGTGTCGGCCACCACCTACGCACGTTTGTGGCGCCTGCTCGCGCGTCGCCTGGACGATGAGTTCTTCGGCATGGACCCACGCAAGCTCAAATCCGGCAGCCTGGCGTTCCTGTGTCGCGCAGCCATGGCGCAAACGAGCCTGGACGCCAGCCTGGAAACCGGCCTGGGGTTTTTATCCTTGATGTTCGAGCAACTGCCCGCCCAGTTGGTGCGCCAGCAAAGCCTGGCCGAGATCGTGCTGTTGGAGCCTGAGGTCGAGCCCAAGCGGGCGTTTACCTACTTCACCTACTGGATGATCGTCCACGGCGTGGCCTGCTGGCTGGCAGGGCGACGGATACCGATCCTGGCGATTGAACTGCGCTGCCCCCGGCCGGATTTCTGCGATGACTACCAGGTGATGTTTTCCGACAACCTACGGTTTGATCGGCCACGCACCCGCATGATTTTCTCCGCCGACTGCCTGGACCTGCCAATCAAGCGCAGCGCAGAGGAACTCAAACGCTTCCTGGCCCATGCGCCGGCCAACATCCTGGTCAAATACCGCGACCCCGACAGCCTGGCCAACCGCATCAAGCACGACCTGCGCCGAATGCCCCCCGACACCTGGCCGGAAACCGAGGGCCTCGCTACCAGCCTGTGTATCTCTGCATCAACCCTGCGCCGGCGCCTGGCGGAAGAGGGGCAGACCTACCAAGGCCTCAAGGACAGCGTGCGCAAAGAGCTGGCGATTGTCTGGCTGGCAGAACCGCAGATCAGCTTCGCGCAGATTGCCGAGCGGTTGGGGTTTGCCGATACCAGTTCGTTTTATAAGGCGTTTCGTAAATGGAGCGGATCGAATCCGGGGCATTATCGGAGTTTGATTTTGAATGAGGCTACGTAAGGCATCAGCTTTGCGCTGACGCTTGGAAGGGTGGAATTCGTGCGCCACGTTTCAACAGTCAGCCCAGGACGATTCAAGCGTTCAACATTCCAGGACCCTCCAAACAAAAAAAAGCCCCGTGACCGAATGGACCACGGGGCTAAAAATTGGCTGGATGCGACCAACCAAAGGAGCGCTTAAATTACTTGGCGGTTGCTACCACCGTATCCGGCTGCCAGCCACCACCCAATGCTTTGTAGATCGCCACGATGCCGCGATACAGGTCTACTTCGGCCTGGGCCTGGGAGTCTTCGGCGGCCAGGCGTTCGCGTTGTGCGTCGAGCAGCACCAGGAAGTCCACGGTGCCTTCGCGGTAGCGGATTGCCGCGAGATCGGCGGCGGCGCGGCTGGATTCGCTTTGACGGATCAGCGAGACCAGGCGTTGCTGGCGTTTGCCGTAATCGCTGAAGGCGTTTTCGGACTCTTCCAGTGCGAGCAGGACTTGCTGCTCGTAGGTCGCCAGGGCGCCATCGGCCTGTGCATCGGCACCGCGCAAACGTGCCCGCACGCTGCCCAGGTCAAATGCGGCCCAGGTGATGCTCGGGCCAAGGGCCCAGGCGTTGGCGGCCGATGAGCCGATCTGCGAACCCCGCCCGGCGGTAAAGCCGAGGAAACCGCTGAGGCTGACCCGTGGGAACAGGTCGGCCTTGGCCACGCCGATACGCGCGGTGGCGGCGGCCAGTTTGCGTTCGGCGCTGAGGATGTCCGGGCGCCGTTGCAGCAGTTGCCCCGGGTCGCCGATCGGCAACGCCTTGGCAATCGCCGGCAGGTCTTTGGGGCTCAGGTCGACGGTGAGCTTGTCGGGGCGCTGGCCGAGGAGGGTGGCGATGCGGTTGCGCTCGCGCACTTGTTCGGCCTGCAGTTGCGGCACGCTGGCTTCCACCGCCGCGAGACGTGCGTCGGCACGCTCGACGTCGAGTTGGTCGCCGACCCCGGCATCGCGCAGGCTGACGGTGATGGTGCGCGAATCCTGCTGGTTCTTCAGGTTGTCCAGGGCAATGCGTTCACGCAATTGTGCGCCGCGCAGTTGACCATAGGCGTCCACTAGTTCGGCAATCATGGTGACTTGCAGTTGGTACAGGTCGGCTTCGGCAGCCTGCTGGTCGGCGTCGGTGGCTTCCAGGTTGCGCTGGATGCGACCGAACAGGTCCAGTTCCCAGGCCATGTCCAGGCCCAGGTCGTAACGCTCGCTGTTGACGCGTTTGGTGGTCTGGCCAGGGATCTGCCCTTTGCCCAGGTCACTGCTGGCGCGGCTGGTAATTACCGGCATGGCGTCGTTGCTGGCGTCATCGCGGATCGCACGGGCAGCACGCAGGCGGGCAAAGGCGACGCGCAGGTCCCGGTTACCTTGCAGCGACTGAGTCACCAACTGGTTGAGGGTCGGGTCCTCGAATTGCTGCCACCAGATGCCTTCGAACTTGGCGTGATCGTAGTTCTTGGCGTCCACGGCGGCGGTGATATTGGCCGCCTCCGGGGTCTGGGTCTTGTAGTCCGGGCCCACGGCACAGGCGGCAAGCGCCAGTACCAGGAGGCTCGGCAGGAATATTTTCACGCTCATTGCTGTGTCTCCAGCTTCAAGGCCTTGGCCGCTTTGCGCGCGTCCTGGCGCTCCACATAACGTCGGATCAGTACGTAGAACACTGGTGTCAGCAACAGACCGAAGAAGGTCACCCCGATCATCCCGGAGAACACCGCCACACCCATGGCATGACGCATCTCGGCACCGGCACCGCTGGACAACACCAGGGGCACTACACCCATGATGAAGGCGAACGAGGTCATCAGGATCGGCCGCAGACGCAGACGGCATGCTTCGAGTACCGCCGCCAGTGGGTCGAGACCCTCGGCTTGTTTATCCTTGGCAAACTCGACGATCAGAATCGCGTTCTTACACGCCAGGCCCACCAGTACGATCAGGCCGATCTGGGTGAAGATGTTGTTGTCGCCGCCAGAGATAATCACCCCGGTGATG
>Ga0153921_1000390_pt1 | contig 24757 bp, 21 predicted proteins | sample TSNJ005MetaG_FD_104691 | JGI IMG/M metagenome (GOLD analysis project Ga0153921, IMG submission 104691) | Attine ant fungus gardens microbial communities from New Jersey, USA - TSNJ005 MetaG | ecosystem: Host-associated > Fungi > Mycelium > Unclassified | place: USA: New Jersey, Brendon T. Byrne... | reverse complement strand
GGAGCTAACTCATGCTGTGCCGGCGACACCTCATTATGCTTTGTTTTCGCATAAACACCAAGTTTCCAAAGTTCTTCTTCCAAATCTTTCATGAACTCCGACACTTTTGGTTTGATGGCACCAAAATAATGGTCTTCCAGTTCCTGACCCTTTGGCGGCTTTGCTCCAAAAAGCGTTCTTCCGCAATAGATCAAATCCGGACGCTTCAAATACATGTCTTTATCAATCAAAAAGTATTCCTGTTCTGGGCCTACGGTAGTGATCACTCTCTTGGCGGTGGTATTTCCAAACAGCTTCAGGATTCGCATTGCCTGTTTATCAATGGCCTCCATAGAGCGAAGCAAAGGCGTTTTCTTATCCAGTGCCTGCCCGCTGTAAGAGCAAAATGCGGTAGGAATACATAACGAACCATCTTTAATAAATGCGTAAGACGTAGGATCCCATGCAGTATATCCTCTCGCTTCAAAAGTAGCTCTGAGTCCGCCTGATGGGAAGCTGGATGCATCAGGTTCACCCCTCACAAGTTCTTTTCCTGAAAATTCCATTATAATCTTACCGTCTCCTGCGGGGGAAATAAAGCTGTCATGTTTTTCCGCCGTAATGCCGGTCATGGGCTGAAACCAATGCGTAAAGTGAGTAGCTCCTTTTTCTATCGCCCAATCTTTCATCGCACTGGCTACCACATTCGCTATGTCAAGCTCAAGATGACGCCCCTGTGCTATGGTCTTTTTCAATGCTTTATATGTTTCTTTCGGAAGTTTTGACTGCATAACCGTGTCGTTAAAAACCATGCTCCCAAACAAATTTGGTATGTCTTTCATAATAATTGCTCCTTTCTAAAATAAAAAAATAAAGGCACTACGGATAATTCATCCGCAGCACCTTTGCTACTGTTAGACATAGTTTAGCGGTTTTATTTTGATTTGTCAATCCCCCTTTTAAATAATTTATCCAATATCGTTTCTCCAATAAATTTTATTCTGGTTGACTTTCACGTAATAAGACTGTAAAATGAAATTCAGTAAATCTTTGAAAAAGAAGGAGGTGGGAAACAATGACCAGTCGAAGTAGTGGGGACAGTCACAGTTACGGTGTCTGTTCCAATGCAGCAGCGGATGATCCGCATATATGGAGCTTTGTTTCCTGCTGCCTTAGATTAGAATAAATTTAGCTTCGATTAAAAACCGAGGCTGGTACCGTACTGTCCTGTTCGTACATTGCTCATTTATTATGGATTCTTGATACCACAATAAAAATGTATGAAAGGATGAAAATTATGTTTTTCAAAAAATCTAAAACAACAATCACACAAAAAAAGAACGAAAGTGAAGCAGTATTACGCCGCTTTGCATTTTGCGATGAAAATGAATTATTTACCCTGCTAGGCTCTGCCAGGGAGGGTATTTCTGCTGCGCTGGCAGAGGAAAAATTAGAAGATATCGGCAGAAACGTGATTTCTACCGGTATGGAAACAAGCGTAGTCGGACGGCTTCTGGAATCTCTTATCAATCCCTTTAATATTGTATTAATTTTAATGGCTGCCATTACATTTATTACCGACGTGGTACTCTCGGATAAAAGCGATTATGCTACATCCCTTATTATCATAGCGTTAATCCTGCTTTCCAGCGCTATCAGCTTCTTTCAGGGAGAACGCTCCAATTTGGCAGCTTCAAAACTCTCTAAAATGATTTCAAATAAGGCAGACGTCTGGCGGGATGGCAGGCTGACTGAGATCAATATGGATGAAATAGTCCCCGGGGATATTGTGAAGCTCTCAGCAGGTGACATGATACCCGGAGATGTGCGTTTTCTGACTACTAAAGATGCGTTTGTCGCACAGGCGGCATTAACCGGCGAATCCAATCCGGTTGAGAAATACAGCCGTATCCGAAATGATGCTGATGACGCTTTAACCGATCTGGTAAACATCGGATTCATGGGCTCCGATATTGTCAGCGGCACTGCTGCAGCTATCATTCTGACTACCGGTAACGATACGTATTTCGGTTCTATGGCCAAAAGCCTTACCGGAGACAAGGCGAAAAACAGTTTTGAGCGGGGGGTGGAATCCGTCAGTAATCTGCTCATTCGTTTTATGCTGGTGATGGTGCCAATTATCTTTGTCGTCAATGGCCTGAATAAAGGCGACTGGGGACAGTCGCTCCTGTTCGCGGTTACCATAGCAGTAGGATTGACACCGGAAATGCTCCCCATGATTATGACCTCCACTTTGGCCAGGGGCGCCGTCTCTATGTCAAAGCATCAAACCATTGTGAAAACACTTAGTTCTATTCAAACCTTTGGTGAGATGGATATTCTTTGTACTGATAAAACGGGAACACTGACCGAAGACAAGATCATTCTTGAAAAGTATATGGATATTCATGGAAATGATGATATGCGTATTTTGCGCCACGCTTATCTTAACAGTTATTATCAGACCGGACTCAAGAATCTGATTGATATAGCCATCATAAACCGTGCCGGGGAACATTCTTTGGAAAATATCCTTGCGAATTATGAGCGCGTGGATGAAATCCCCTTTGATTTTTCACGCCGGCGAATGAGTGTGGTGCTGACCGACAAGGATCAAAAACGTCAGTTGATTACAAAGGGAGCCGTAGAGGAAGTGATTTCCATCTGCAAATATGTTGAGTATGGCGGAAAAATCCTGCCGCTTGATAATGAAATGCTCGGTGAGGCTATGCGTGTATTTGAGGAGAACAATCGTGACGGGCTTCGAGTAATTGCAGTGGCGCAGAAAAATGATGTAGCCGGAATCGAAGTGTTCGGCGTGGCAGATGAGAGTGATATGGTACTGATTGGATTTGTCGGATTTCTGGATCCGCCAAAAGAAAGCGCTAAAATTGCCATCAATGCCCTTTCAAATCAAGGTGTCCGTGTCGTGGTATTGACCGGAGACAGCGAAGGCGTAGCAGTAAAAGTCTGCAAAAAGGTAGGTGTGTCCGTAGAACACTGCATGACCGGAAAAGACGTGGATGCAATGGATGATAATGCCCTGCAGGAAGCCATCAGGACCTGCGATTTGTTTTCGAAACTCTCACCGTCCCAGAAACAGCGCCTGGTAGAGGCTTTCCAGACTGCGGGACATACCGTTGGCTATATGGGAGACGGTATCAATGATGCACCTGCCTTGCGGCAGGCAGATGTTGGTATTTCCGTAGACAGCGGTGTAGATATTGCTAAGGAAACCGCTGATATTATTCTGCTCAAAAAGGATTTGATGGTTCTGGAAGAAGGCGTTCTTGAAGGACGCAAGACCTTTGGTAATATCATAAAGTATATAAAAATGGCGGCAAGCGGGAATTTTGGCAATATGATCTCAGTAATGGCAGCAAGTATATGTTTACCATTTCTGCCTCTTCTGCCTGTTCAAATCCTGACCCAGAACCTGTTGTGCGATTTTTCACAGATAGGCATCCCATTTGACAATGTAGACAGTGAATATCTTACGAAACCACGTCGTTGGGAGACTAAAAGTATCCGCAGGTTTATGGTGATGATGGGACCCTTAAGTTCTATTTTTGATATTGCCTGTTTTGCAGTTTTATGGTGGATTTTGAAAGTAAATAAAATGGAACTTGCTCCTGTATTTCAGGCCGGCTGGTTCATTTTCGGCACACTGTCTCAGATCCTGGTGGTTCACATGATTCGTACCCGGAAAATACCGTTTATGCAGAGTTCTGCCTCTCTTCCACTTGTGCTCTCAACCATAATCGTGGGAGGTATTGCTTTGATGTTTGTATTTACACGCTTTTCCACCGCATTGGATTTTACACGTCTGCCCGTCGCCTTTGTCCCCTGGCTGATATTGCTTTTGGTGGCTTACAGCGTTGCTACACAGTTGTTTAAAATAATCTATATCCGGGTATATGGAGAGTGGTTGTAGTAAAGATTACCCATGCCTATTCTGTGTGAGGACAGGGTAGGCATATTTATTTTCGCTTATCGATATATGTAAGTAATGCAGGCAAAAAACCACCAGCTACAAACAGTAATGTTGATAAGCAATATCACTTATGGAATAAGATTTCCTGATATTCTTTGTGTTTTTCAAACCACTTCATGGCATAAGAGCAGGATAATATCACCTTTTTATTACTATCCCGCAGCTGCCTGGCTGTTTCTTCCATTATCTCTCCCGCTATTCCCTTCCCCCGCATTGATTCATCAATAAATGTGCGATTGATGTCTACCGTATGGTCGTCTACAGCCGGAAAAGTTACTTCCGCAATAACGCTTCCATCGCGAAGCAGTGTCACCTTATTTTCTTCATGTATATAATTCATCCGCTATTCTCCTCCTCTCAGAACCAGCCCCTATAATTCCTATTCGCATAAAATTACCTCCTTCGTGTTTGTAATATTTCCAGTGCTGCCTGGCGTACTCTATTATATAACAACCTGGCTGCCGGAAGATATAAAAATAAAATAAATTTTAGTTCGATTAATTATTTTTACCATTAATTATAAATAGATTTTTAAATTCAAAAATGTTACAGTATCAGTAACAGGAGGCGTTTAGAATGAAAAAATCTTACATAATATATATTGGAATTGCACTTTGCCTTGCGCTTATTCTTATTGCAAGTGTATTTTCCTATAAAAATTCTCAGCAAACAATGACTTATAATGACTTTATCACTTCCATGAACCGAGGGGAGGTGGATTCTGTTATTTTTCAGGCAACTCAAAGTTATATTGAGGTGAAATTAAATGGACAGACTAAAACTTATAAAGTGCCAAATCCGAATTCGAATGATTTTATAGATTTCCTTTTATCTAACAACGTTCAGATTTCTTATTCGGATTCCGCCAACGGTTCTTTGCCGGCACAGTTGATTTTGTTTGCCCTCATTGCCGCCGGCGCTGTATATTATTTTTACAGGCGGTCCGGTAACAGCCTGGTTCAGAATGCCAATTCAAAGCAAAAGGATATGGTTACCTTTATGCTGAATGATATTGCAGGCAATGTAGAAGCAAAAGCCATGGTAGACGATATCATTCAATTTATCAAAAATCCGGATAAGTATACTGATATTGGGGCTAAAATGCCTCGGGGCATCCTTTTCTACGGACCTCCCGGAACCGGTAAAACACTTATGGCCAAAGCGATTGCCGGTGAAGCTCAGGTGCCTTTCTATCCCATGAGCGGTTCTGATTTTGTACAGATGTATGTTGGCGTTGGCGCCAGCCGTATCCGGGAACTTTTTAAGAAGGCTAAAAAAGCGGAAAAAGCTGTCATATTCATTGACGAAATTGATGCCATCGGGAAGAAACGCGGAAGGCAGCCGGGTGGTGGTAATGATGAGCGGGATCAAACCTTAAATGCACTCTTAACGGAAATGTCCGGATTTCATGAACGGGATGGCATTGTAGTCATTGCCGCTACTAACCGTTTGGATACCCTGGATGAGGCTCTGACCAGACCCGGACGATTTGACCGGCTCATTGAAATTGGTCTGCCGGATGTGAATGCACGTAAAAAGATTCTGGAACTGCATACCGGTACGAAACGCATATCAGATACCGTAAATCTGGGGGCGCTTGCTAAATCCACCGTTTCATTCAGCGGCGCCATGTTGGAAAATTTGTTAAATGAAGCTGCCATTTATGCCGCAAATGATAACAAACGCTCTATAGAATCCGGGCATATCGACAAAGCATTCTATACAGTAATTGCCGGAGCGGAAAAGGCAGATACCAGTTATATCAAAGAATTGGATCGTAAAGTTACCGCTTTTCACGAAGCAGGTCATGCACTGATGACAAAATTGCTGCTGCCGGAATCATATATTTCCAAAGTGACGATCATTCCCAGCGTTCAGGGGGCAGGTGGTTTTTCACTCAGTATTCCAGAGGATTCACTGTTCCTGACAAAAAGAAAAATGATTGCAAATATGAAGGTTCTGTTAGCAGGCAGGGCAAGCGAAGAACTTATCTTCGGCTCTGATGATATCACTACAGGCGCCAGTAATGATATCGAAAAAGTATCCGGTCTTATTATGGATTATATCAACCGTTATGGAATGGAGGAAGAATTTGGCTTGTTTAACAGTAATGTATTGGATAGTCCGATTTCTTCTGAATTATTGGGTTTATGCAGAAATAAATTAAACGAGTTCTATCTGGATTCGAAAAAATTACTGTCGGAGAACCTGACCTTCTTACATAATATTGCATCCGCATTATTGGAGAAAGAATCATTGAATGCTGATGATATTGATAGGATCTGCTGCTTTAGTTGATTCATCCTGCAGCATTAAATTCGGGAGCACAAGTCGAAGTTCAACATTTTTCTCCGGACGATTCTCTTTCTTTTCGTAATTGCGAAAGGAGATCTTGATAAGGTGTTTGACAGATTCTACCGGGCTGATAAATCCAGAAACAGCGGCAGCGGCGGTTACGGGATTGGATTGCCGATTGCCAGGGCAATTATTGAAAAGGCAGGAGGAGAGCTTTACGCTCTTTGCAGCAAGAGCGTAGGGAATACTTTTATTTTTATATTAAGAAGCAGGTGGATTTAGTTTTTCTAATTCATTAATACGCTCTACTTTAACTGATGAACTACCCGCAGCAAAATCACATTTCAACCAGATATCAAGCAGATATTTTGCCAATTCCAGTCCAATGACCCTTTCGCCCATACACAGGATTTGCGCATTATTACTCTTTCTGGATCTTTCCGTTGAAAATGGATCATGACATACGGCAGCTCTGACACCGGGAACTTTATTAGCACAAATTGCCATACCAATCCCGGTTCCGCAAACCAGTATCCCTCTTTCAAATTCTCCCCTGGCTACCGCACCCGCAACAGCATATGCTATATCCGGATACAAAACCGCATCCCCTTCTGGGGCTCCGAAATCCTCAATTTCAATATTCGGTCTGGCAGACAAATATTTTATAATTTCACTTTTTAAGCGAAATGCCGCCTCATCGCCTCCAATTGCAATTTTCATCAGAATCCTCCATTCCAATTATTTAGTCAAAGCTTATATTTGCAATCCGCTTCGCTGCTTGCTCATAACCTCCTGGCCGCTTCGCTGCTATTTCAGTGGAAGCTTGCACTCCCACTGAAACAAGTAAATCCCACCCGCCGCCTAAGAGGCGGGGGACTTACTTGAGAGGTTAAATAATTCCACCCGGTTTTACCGCAATAATTCTGCAGGGACAAGCCTCAATACCAGAAATCTTTAATGGCAGCATAAATATTAAGACTCTTGTATTTCCGATTTTATCCAGGTTTGTCATTGATTCAATAATTGCCAAATGACTTTTAAAGGCCATATTATGATTTGGCTGATCAGGAATATTAAAATTCTCAATGGAAGTGGCATCCGTTCCGATAGCAATAATTTTCTTTTTATGAATCAGCCATTCCATAGCATCACAGGCTACATAGGGATACGGCTCCCATTCATCCGTTCTCCACTTTTTATCCAATCCGGTATTTAATAAGACAATATCCCCTGTATGAATTCTATCATCATACTGCTTAAATTCTTCCAATGACATACAGTCTCCGGCTTTTTTATTCGTAAAATCCAATACCACCGCTTCTCCAATCAGGCTCGTCAAAGGGAACCGGGCCGCATCCATTCCATCCTCTACATGATGCAGCGGAAATTCTACATGTGTTCCGCAATGTGTCTGAAATGCCACATCTCCGGCAACATACCAGGTGCCGGGGCTATGCGGTTCTCCCCGTTCTCCCAATTCATTCACATCATAAATCCTCGCATTTAATGTAAATGGTTCTTCTCCCGGTATCATATCATGACTCAACTCCACGATCTTACTAAAATCAACTTTCATATGTTCCATCCTTTCTATATTTCATGATTTCTCAATGCTTTTAATCTGTCTATGGCAATCGCAATCAATATAACAAACCCCGTTATGACCAGTTCCCAATAGGTCGAAATAGCCAATATTGTAATGGCATTGGAAATAACTCCCATAAAAACACCGCCAACCAGGGCACCTATGATTTTCCCCCGGCCTCCTGCCAAAGAGGTCCCTCCGATACATGCTGCCGTAACCGAAGGCATTACCCAGTCTGCTCCAATGGTAGGCTGTGCCGTTCCCAGCCGGCAGGTAATCAATATACCGGCTACGGATGCCATCAGGGAACATAAGGCATAAGATCTGATAATTACACGGTCACATTTTATTCCGGCAATTTCAGCTGCTTTTTTATTACCTCCTACAGAATAAATATACCTTCCAAATGGTGTATATCCTGTAACATAACCTAAAATAATACACCCCAAAATCATAATAATCGCAGGATACGGAATTACTCCAAACAACATTCCACGTCCTATAACCATTACATTTTCAGGAATTCCAAGTATTGGCGACCCCTTTGTAATCACATAAATAAATCCTGTAAAAATAGAGCCTGTAGCCAGAGTTACAATAAAAGGAACCATATTCATTTTGGCAATCAATATTCCGTTTATACAGCCGCAGAAAAAAGCCACTGCGATCACTAAAATAATACATATATATGGATTTATATTAGTATTCACAATGAGATAAGCGCTGACTACACCGGACATACCGGCAATTCCGGCTACGGACAAATCAATTCCGCCGGTAAGCAGTACTAACGTCTGACCAAATGCCACAATCGTCGTCCAGGATATCGTCCGGATCAACGTTGAAAGATTATAACCCGAAGCAAAGGCTGGCTTTAACATGGTCAGTATGATGCACATTATAATAAGTACACAAAAGATGATACCTTCTGTCGGCATACTAAAAAAATTAAATTTAATTCTCTTTCTATCACTCATTGATATCCCCTCCTAATCTTAACGCAATTTCTAAAATGTCCTGTTGTTCCAAATCGGCTGCTTCGACAATTCCCTTCACCTTTCCCTCATGCATAATCATAATCCTGTCAGCTAAAAGAAGAAGTTCCTCATGTTCAGAAGATACTATAATGATAGTCATGCCCTGGTTTGCCAATTCATAGATTAAACTATAGATCTCATTTTTTGCGTTAACATCGATCCCTCTCGTCGGCTCGTCCAAGAACATAATCCGTGACTTTTTTGCCATCCATCGGGATAAGATCACTTTTTGCTGATTTCCACCGCTTAAGCTTTGGATGGCGGTCTCTGTAGAAGGTGTTTTGATCCTGATTTTTTCTATATATTCATTTGTTATCTTTTTGGCTTTTTCTTTTTGAATTTTTATTCCTTTAAATAATTGCCTGTATAAAGAAATAACCATATTCTCTCTAACCGACAAGATCGGAAAAATACCATGATTTCTACGTTCTTCCGGAACAAAACCCATTCCCTGTTGAATCGCCTGAAAGGGGTTGTTTATTTCTACTTTCCTCCCATTTATAAATATCTCTCCGGAAGTTTTTTTCAGAATGCCGAATATCGTACTGATCAATTCTGTCCGTTTCGATCCTACTAATCCGCCAATTCCAAATATCTCACCTTTTTTCACTTCAAAAGAAACATTTTCAAATTCATTCTTTCTGGCTAAACCTTCTATTTTTAAAATAATATTATTTTCCAGTTTACGGTTCACTTTTGTCTGTTTTTCTACTTTTTTACCCGCCATATTTTCAATCAAAACAGACTCCGTAACATTTTTGGTTTCATCTGTGAAAACTACTTTCCCATCTCGCATAACAGTAATTGCATCTGTTACTGCCAATAGTTCGTCTAAGTGATGTGTAATAAAGATAATCGACTTACCATCCTGCTGCAGCTTCTTCATTAACTTTAATAAAATATCTGTTTCCTGCCTTGTCAAAGAAGCCGTCGGTTCATCAAAAATCAATAATTCTGCTCCTGTTGCCAGCACTCTGGCTAACTGGATCATTTGCTGCCTGGCAGTGCTTAGTCTCATTACAATTTCCGTGGGTTCTACCTCAAAATCAATGGACTTCATTACTTTTTCCGCTTCTTCCCGTGTCCTTTTCCAATTGATTTTTCCATACTTCTTAATTTCATTTCCCAGATAAATATTTTCCGCTGCGCTGATATAAGGATTCAAATTCAACTCCTGCGGAACCATTCCGATCCCCTTCGCGATCACATCAGATGGAGCATTTATAAATATTTCTTCATTATTTAATAAAATCTTACCTGTTTCAGCCTTATAAATTCCCATCAGGACATTCATAAGCGTACTTTTACCCGCTCCGTTTTCACCTATCAGTCCGTGTATTTCTCCTTTGCACACGGAAAGGTTGACACCGTCCAGTGCCTTGACACCTGGAAATTCTTTGGTAATACCTTTCATTTCAAGTATAAAATTCCCCACTGGATATACCCTCCTTTAGCTGCCGGCCTGTGCACCCGGCCAGGCCGGCAAGAAATGAATAATTATTCTAAAAACTCAGCTATATTATCTTTTGTAACAAAGGATGCGGGAATATCAAAATTGACTGACACCGGTTCATTCCCATCCGCCAACATGATCATATTGTAGATACTGTTATATCCATATCCGCTTACATCCTGCACCAGGGTACAAAGAATCGTTCCATCTTCAACATAACCTAAAGCTTCCTCGTCTTCCGCCATTCCGACAATTTTGATCTCTCCTGATTTGCCGGCATCTTTGACTGCGCGGGCCGCACCATTCGGGCTTGCGCCATTGCATCCATAAATACCCTTTAATTCCGGATAAGCCGATAAATAGCCCTCTGTGACCGATAATGCTTTTTCAACCGAATCTTCGTCCGCCTGTTTATCTACAATCTCAATATTCGGATAATTTTCAGCGATGCAGTCTTCAAATCCCTGTACCCTATCCTGATGATTGGCTGCGCTCAGGCTTCCTGCCAAAATTGCAATCTGCCCTTCTCCGTCAATGGAATCTGCCAACACTTTTGCTATTTCATAGCCATCCTCATAATTGGTGGAATGCCCGCAATAAAATTGTCTGTCTGAATCTGGGGCATCACAGTCAAACGTACTAATATTCAATCCTGCATTTATTAATTCATTTATCACGGGAGTTGTTGCGGAAGGATCGATAATCGCAACGGAAATTCCATCCGGCTGAGATGATGCGGCCGACTCCATCTTACTAATTTGTTCTGTTACCACTGCTTCTGCCGGCGCATCCCAGGTATAATTTACCTCAATACCCTTTTGTTTCAATTCTTCCACTGCCTGATCGATACCTGTTTTGACATCTTCATACCACTCATGGACTAATTTGGGTATAAACACAAAATTATATGTATCTTTTCCAGGCGTGTAAGAACTATAATCTATAGATGTCAGGTCGAGCGTCTTTTCTTCTGTTTCTGCTTCAGCCGCTGTTTCCGATACCGGAGCATCTGTGGATTCAGTATCCTTTGCCAATTCTGTTTCTTCTGTTGCCGCCACATCACCGGTTGTGGGATTTTCTGAAGTTTCTGTACAGCCGGTAACCATAGCCATGATTATTGCTGTTCCCATAAGTACTGCTAAAATTTTTTTCTTCAAATTTATAACCTCCTGATATTAATTCAACAAATCTACTGTTTTTTTCATTGTGACTTTTAAATTACCATATAATTCTTTATAAATTTTAAAGTATTTTGAATATTTAATATGATTTTCTTTATTTGGCAAGACCGGCTTATGAAAGGTAATCCATTCTTTAATCTCCGAGTATTCGTGAAACAGACCCATTCCAATCCCGGCCAGGAAAGCATCGCCCAAAGGCGCTTCTACCTCTTTCACCGGAGTATATACCGGAAATCCGGTCACATCCGCAAAAATATGTTTCCAAAGCTTCGATTTTGTACCACCCCCTACCAGGATTATTTTATCAATCACAGTATCCCCCACTATCATGGAATTCATGATGTCCCGTAAAGAATAAGCAACCGATTCAAGTATTGCCCGATAAATATGCGCTTTTGTATGAGATAGTGTTAAACCATATATAACCCCCTTTGCATTTTCATCCCATATCGGCGTCCGTTCTCCCATAAAATAGGGAAGTATGACCAGACCGTCACTGCCTGCGCCTATATTATGCTCATAGATATCCTGTTCTAACTTTTTATAAGCACTTTGTTCTTCTCCTTCCATAAAATTGTTGGCAAACCAACGAGGCAGAGCTCCTGCTGTTGACGCACCTCCATAGGTATAGCTGATCTTTTCAGGCTCCGTGCAATATGGCATGGATACCAGATTCGCATTATCCGGTAATTTATCATGTAAAAATCCCCAGTTCAGAGAAGTCCCAAGAACTGCCGCACTATCTCCAATATCCGTAACCGAAGCGCTTAGCATCGCTGCAATGCAGTCGACCGTTCCCGCACAAAGATTCACGTCATGATGTAGGCCTAAACGCTTCTGATATTCCGGTTGAATGGTACCGATGATGTCACTGGGCTTTACAAATTTATCCGGCAGGGATTGTATTTCAATCCCCAGTTCCCGACACATATCTTCATCCCAGCAATGCCGTATGTAATTATATATTCCACCTAAATTACCTGCAGATGAATAATCGATTGATCTGATACCTGTCATTTTATAAACAATATAACTGTGAACAGGTATGATATATTTTATTTGCTTCCATATTTCCGGTTCGTGATTCTGAATCCATTTTAATTTTACATAGCCATAATAAGAATCAATCCCATTACCGGAAATTTCAATCATCTTATCCTCCCCTATGGATCGTTTTAAATCCAGGGCTTCTTTTTCAGCCCTTCTGTCCATCCATATTAAAGCCGGTCTGATTGCATTCATGTCTGCATCGCACAGAACACCGGTTCCTCCGTAAAGAGCGCTTATACAAATGCAGCTTATATCCGATTCGCGAACCTGTGTTACAACTTCCCTGATCGTTTCCATCGCCGCATCCAGCCACACACTGATATCCTGTTCCGCCCATTTTGTCTTTAACTGCCAAATCCCATAGCTTTTATATGATTGGGCTAACAATTTTCCCTTTCTATCCACTGCGACTGCTTTTGTACCTGAGGTCCCTATATCACATCCTATCAAAATATGGTCTTTCATCATAACCTCCATTTTTAATCAAGACAATTCTTTCATAGCCTGTTTATATTCATCTTCCGTAGGTGTTTTTCCGTGAAACTCTATAACATTCTCCATAAATGAAACCCCCTTTCCCTTTATTGTGTTGCAAATAATCATGACAGGCTTATGTTTTATTTCTTTCGCCTTATCAATTGCATCAATAATTTCATTAAAATCATGCCCGTTGATCTCAATTACATGCCATCCGAATGCACTCCATTTATCAGCCAGATCAAACAAGTTTTTAACTTTAAATGTCGTATCATCATTTTGCAGCCCGTTTTTATCAATAAAAGCAATCAGATTATCCAATTGATAGTGTGCTGCTGCTGCAGCCGCTTCCCAAATCTGGCCTTCTTCTATTTCACCATCACCCAACATACAATAGATTCTGGATCTAATATCCTGATATCTGTTTCCCATCGCCATTCCATTGGCCGCAGATAAACCGATACCTAAGGAACCGCTTGTCATTTCTATGCCAGGTGTCTTTTTCATATCAGGATGCCCCTGTAATACGGAATTCATTCTTCGATAGGAATTTATTAACAGATTTTCAGGGAAAAACCCCACATCTGCCAGAATTGCATATAAAGCAGGCGCTGTGTGACCTTTTGATAAGATAAATCTATCCCTGTCTGGTTTTTTTGGGTTTTGGACATCATATTGCATTTCATGATAAAAAAGCGCTGTCAGAACGTCTATCATTGAAAATGAACCGCCCAGATGTCCGGACTTTGCACGGTAAACCATTTCCAATACATCTCTTCTCAATTTTTTTGCCTTCTTTTCCAAGACTGGTATGTCATTATGTACCATCATCTCACCCTCTCCATTTTTAGAGCCAAAGCCTTTTTTACTTCCTGTATAATATTTTCAGCAGTTAAACCATACTTTCCATATAGCTCATCCTGTGTTCCCGACTCTCCAAAACAATCTTTCACTCCAACCATTTTGATTGGAACCGGGCAATTGCTGCTCAATACCTCTGCCACCGCCCCCCCCAGTCCTCCTGTAATCATGTGATCTTCCGCCGTAACAATTGCTCCTGTTTTCCCGGCATACTCCAAAAGGATTTTTTCATTTAGTGGTTTTATACTGTACACATTGATAACGGATGCAAGTATCCCTTCCTGTTTCAGATGTTCTGCTGCAATTAATGCCTGTTCTACCATCAATCCGCATGCCAGAATCGTTACATCCTTACCTTCCAGCAGGACATCTGCCCCGCCCGGGACTGATTTCTTTTCCTCAAAATAAATGTCCTCCGCCAGATCCCTTCCCAAACGCAGATATGCCGGCCCGTCGTATTGAATCATGGCATCTATAATAGATTTCGTTTCCGTTACGTCGGCTGCGGCAAATACTTTAAAATTGGGCAAGATCCTCATAATTGCCATATCTTCTAATATCTGATGTGTAGCACCGTCTTGCCCCACACATAATCCGCTGTGAGTTGCAATGATTTTTACATTCAAATTCGGATATGCAATTGATTGTCTGATTTGTTCAAACGGTTTTTCTGATACAAACATAGAAAATCCCACAACAACCGGGATTAATCCCGTGGTAGCCATTCCGGCAGCCGTAGTCAGCATATCTGCTTCACTGATTCCCATATTATACATACGGTCAGGATATTTTTGAGATAATTCCGTTAGTTTCAGCGCCCTTGCCGAATCCGCATTTAGTATGACGATTTTAGGATCTGATTTTGCATTTTTATCGATTGCATCAATTAATACAGTTCTAAATGACCTTTTCATCGGATTTTGTACCTCCTTACATTTTATGAATTATTAATCCACTTTTTAATTTATTTTCTGGTTTATGACGCTATTATATAATATAAAATTTGGTTTGTCGATATAAATAATTACTAGTATTTTATTTTAATTTTTGGTGATTTTTTTATTCTTTAAATTATTTATTATTATATTATTGTAATATTTAGTGAAATCATATATAATATAAAAAAGTAAACTTACTTTTTTCCATTCATATTTAATCCATAAATTATATATTAATTATGGATTTATTTTTAAATAATGAGGTGATATTATGAATCCAATTGAAAACAAGAAAAATATTTTAGCTACTACAGAATTTTTATTATCCAGCCTTTCCCCAGCTTTAAGAAAAGTCGCCGATTATCTATTGGCATATCCGAAAGAAGTTACTTTTCTATCCCTGCAGGAGTTTTCACAACGCTGCAACAGCGGGCAGGCAACGATCATGAGATTTTGTAAGACAATCGGTGTCAGCGGCTATTCGGAGATGAAATTACTTTTGGCAAATCAGCTTTCCAATAAACCGCAATCCAAAGAAGAGCTTACTATCGAACCAGATATTAGTATTGCTGAAATTGTAGACAGTATTTTTAAGATTAATATCCAGACGCTAAAAAATACATTGAATATCATTGCTGCGGAAGATTGTGAGGCTGCCTGTAATGCCATATTAAAAGCACAGCAAATCGTTTTCCTGGCTCTGGGGGATGCTATGCTCCCATGCCAATATGCCAATATACGTTTTAGAAGGATAGGCCTCAATTCGTTTTCTGATTTTGATTCTGATATTCAATTAATTAATGCCTGCAATCTTTCCAAGGGAGATGTTGCGATTGCCGTCTCACATTCCGGAAACAGCCGCCACGTTGTAGAAGGTATGAAGATAGCCCATCAGGCCGGCGCAATAACGATCTGTATTACCCAAAAAGGTAAATCAGAGTTAACAAAACACAGTGATATCATACTTTTTAATGCTACTACCGATACTACTATAGGTAAAGAAATTGTGGCCAGACGAATTGCCGAACAGGCTATATTGGAAGCATTATGCATGGGAGTCATATCCCGTATGCGCAAACAGGCTGAAGAATGTATGAGAATTACATCAAAAGGACTTTCCGTAAATAAATATAAAAAATAATCCGAATGTTATTGAAAACAAAAAAAAGCCTATTGTCCAAAGATATGAAACTTTGAACAAAAGGCCGGGAAACAATATGTCGGTTTTTAGCACCACTCTCCCAGCAGCTTCTCCACTATCATCCTCTGGGCTGCTTGTGTATAATAAAAATAATCATACTCATTCCCTTTCTCACTGACCCTCTTTTCAACAATAATTCCAAAATCCATTCCTTTCTCCGTTACCTTCTTCCTAACAATCCCCTTTTCTGCCTTATCTTCCAGAAAACCTTCATTCGTCAGCTTCTGTACTACTCCCTTAATGGTCAGCCGTTTCATCACCGCTTCATCCCTAAGGTCATTCATCTGCCCAACAAAATCACTGAGCGAACTCTGCTCAGAATAATAAATCTGCTCTGCCATTTCCTCCGTCAAAGCAAATTCATCCTTCCCTTTCATTCCAGTTTTGCCGCTTTCCTTACTGACTGCCGGACGTTCCCCTATCCTCCCAGTATCGCTTTCTTCCCAGTTCTGCTCATTATTTTGGGGGGATTCTAAAGTGAAAACCTGCTGAAACCGCTCTCCATACTTTTCATACTTAAACTCACCAACACCCGACACCAACAACATTTCTGCCTTTGTCTTCGGTTTTTCCCGACACATATGTACCAATGTTTTATCCGAGAACACGATATAAGGCGGTACCTTTTCCTCCCTTGCAATTTCCAAGCGTAGTGTACGGAGCCTTTCAAAAATCTGCTCTTCCGCATCCGTAAGGGTAATCCCGGATGTTTTGCTCTTTTTCTCCTTTTTTTCCTTTGCCACCCGCTCCTGTTCTTTTGCCATCTTCATATGAACTTCCTCACCCTCAAGTATCCGCCCTGAGCGTTCCGTCAGTTTGACAATGCTGTACTCATCGTTGGTGATATAAAGATATTCCTTTAGCAGCAGATGGTTTATGATTTGCCTCAACCGATAAACCGGAACCTTGGCCAGCACCCCATATTCGGGATTCTGTTCCATACGGTACTGCCGGATTTTTGCGGTATTTGCCCCATGCAGCGTATCAATGATGACATTTACGCCATATCTCTGCCTGCAGGCATCCACGCATCTCACAAATGCCTTTGCCATTTCAGTCACATCTTCTGTCTCAAACTGGGTTATGCAGTTCTGGCAGTTACCACAGTAGTTGGAGCCATACTCCCCAAAATACCGCAGGATATAATCCCGCAGGCAGTCATTGGTGAAACAGTAAAATGTCATTTTCTTTAGCCGGTCCCTGTCGCGCTCCGAGACAATCTCCCTGGTCACAGGATCCAGCTCCTGATTGTCCTGGTTATTGTTTATGAAAAACTGGTTTGTCACCACATCCTGTCCACTGTAATAAAGGATACATTCTCCCGGCTCTCCATCCCTGGCACATCTGCCAACCTCCTGGTAATAGGATTCTAAGTTTTTCGGCATGTTATAGTGGATGACATACCGGACATTCGATTTATCAATACCCATGCCAAACGCATTTGTCGCTACCATAATGCGGCTTCTGTCGTAGATAAAATCATCCTGGTTTTTCCGCCGCTCTTCATCTGAAAGCCCCGCATGATATCTGGTCACTGAAAATCCATCTGCCGTAAGCCTGTCACAGACTTCCTCCACCAGCTTCCTGGTGAGGCAGTAGACGATGCCGCACTGGTTGGGGTGGCATGAAATGAAATTATTCAGGGCTGCATATTTATCCTTCAGCGTCTGAACACCCAAATAAAGATTCGGCCGGTCATATCCGGTGGTGACTACCGTAGGGTTTTCAAGCATCAGTATGTCAATCACATCCTCCCGGACCTCTTTTGTGGCAGTGGCGGTAAACGCACTTATTACCGGACGCTTTTTCAGCAGACGGATAAAATCCACGATTTTCAGATAGCTGGGGCGGAAATCCTGCCCCCACTGTGAGACACAATGCGCTTCATCCACTGCCACCATGGCGATATCTGCCTGCAAAGCAAAGTTCAGAAAGCTCTCTGTCATGAGACGTTCCGGGGCAACATAAATAATCGGATACCGGCCGCTTTTTGCTAAAGTCAGTGCTTTATAATACTGTTTTTCTGTCAATGAACTATTTAAAAATGCTGCATGTATCCCCGCCTGGTTCAGTGCCCAGACCTGATCCTTCATCAGAGAAATTAATGGCGATATCACTAGCGTAATTCCTTCCATCAAGAGTGCCGGTATCTGGTAACAGGCGGATTTTCCGAAACCCGTCGAGGCTATCCCCAACGTGTCCTGCCCTGCAAGAATGCTGTCAATCAACGTTTCCTGCCCTTCTCTGAAAGCATCATACCCGAAGTATTGCTTTAGTACCTTATGTTTATCCAATAGTATATCTCCTTGTAATAGCTATATATTTGTTAATTCTTTTCTAATTATCCCACACACAATTTCATCTATATTTTACCTCAACTCACTCCAATTTGCTACAACTTCTTTGTACAGCATATTTGTTATCGTAAATTTCCATTAGTTCATCTTCAATATCCTGCATATAAATATTGTAATACTCCTGTGAAGTCCCTCCCGAACCGGGATAGATCTTTAACAATGACACAACCTTTGAGGTAATTCTGCAACAAGGTTCTTTGATTTGATATGCTGTCACTTTCCTGCTTATCTCCATCATCAACGGAAAGACGCAAGTAAAGCGCAGTATCATAGATTTGATTTTTCATAATGCACCGTCTCCTAATCTTATAAATTAGTCAGCTATACTAATTAATATGATTAGCAGTCCGTCTGCTTGTCCTACTGCTACCATCATACCACATCAAATTCGATTTGTCTGCCCCCAAAAAGCTGCCGACATAAGCCCTTGTCTTATCCTATGTAAATCCCAAACCTGATTACTTAATACCGATATTCTATTGTCAAAGTTTAAAAGTGTACCGATAAAAAAAGCCAACCACTGGTTAGCCCTTTAGGGCTAGCTAGTGGTTGGTAGTCTATCCGGTAAATCTTTGGATTTTGCCAATAATGGATTTCATAAAAATATAGCACACCGGCACAAACCAGTGGTTATGATTATTCCAACATTCTATCAATAGTTAAGTCTATTAGCTTTAAGTCTTTTTCATTTAGTTTTTTCAACTTTTCTGTCATTTCGCTTATCATGATCGGATTCTTATTGTCCGGATCGAAAAAATCAGATGGATTGATATTAAAATAAGAACATATATTAAGAAATTCCGTCATACTGGGATTAGATTTACCCCTTGTAATTTTGTTAATGTAGCTTGAATTTTTATCGAGCGCAAGAGATAGTTCTTTCTCACTTATGCTATTAAAATACAATAATTTTACTATCTTATCACGCAAAATCTGCAAATATTCATCTACCGTAAGTTCCTCTTTCATATGCCACCTCCTGTTTATATCATACACTAATAGTTTTTAGAATTATAGCATTTAATGCTTATATATCTTCAAACAGATGTTTTTATTTCTCTTTTTGAGCTTTATTTGCTTATCACTTACACTTTTCAGAGCAAATCCTGACATTTCATACTCCTTAGTTCAAGAAACGGTTTATCCACGATGCCGTCAATATACTAGTGCCAGCTTAATTTACTTCGCATTCAATTATTTTAGCCTTATTTGCTTTATTTTATTGAAATTTAGCATTTTAAGTTGTATAATCTATATAGGAGGGCATTAAATGCTAAGAGAAAAGAATTTAACAGACAAACAAAGTGCTTCCCGTATCGAAGCAGTTAATAATTTTATCTATTATCTGAATAAGTTAAAAGAATTAGCCATTATAAAAGATACAAACTTTGACGAAACTAACGATAATATAAAACTATTAAACATATATCCATTAAACGTTAATGAAGAAAAAATAATGGAAAAGTTATGGAAAAACGGACAATACGCATATACGAAAGAAGAAATACAAAGACTTGTAGAAATGGATGAACATGGTCTTTCCGCTGCATTAAAAAGTATGGTAATTAAAAATTATTTACTAAAAAGCTGGTTTATCGACAATACAAAATCATTTTGGAAAAAATTAAAGGTTTTATATACCATTCTTGTCCCCTATCAATTTTATAGCAATAAACTTAGAGTAGTAATAAATGAACTCATTAAGGATGATAATATTTTACATGTAAGTATTTGTAGCGATTCATTGGATCAGCAACAGATAGAGCGGATAAGGAGAATATGTGATGGGGAGGAACTGGATTAGCAATGTTCTTTATTGTCTGGTAGTTACCTTTAGCAGCGGATTCATCATATACCTGATCTTCTTATCATTTCGGAACAAAATGGAGAAATATGGACTTTTTACACTTCTGTATAATATCATGAAGTCTATTCTGGCCTCATTCTTCATTCCATTTGTTTATATAATCAGAGAATTATATAGCATAAATTGGGGTATACCTAATGATGGACTAACTGTGCAAGGATATTTTGATAATTATAAAATGACACCAGTTTTATACTATTTTATGCAAATCACTTTCTTATTGTGGCTGCTGATATTTATAAAGAACATCTTAAAATACGGAAAACTGATTATTGCGCAAACAAAAATGAATAGAACCGCCATTCCTTGTGAACAACAAATACTGAAAAAGTTAAGAATGGCCACTTTAATGATGCGGGTGAAAAAGAAAATAAATATTAAGTTTTCTGACTACATATGTAATCCAGTTCTTACCGGCGTAATAAATCCCACCATTTTATTGCCACAAAAATCATATTCAGACAAAGAATTGAATATTATCTTTTTCCATGAAATACAGCATTACATTCAGAAGGATGTGTTATGGAGATATATCACACTTATTGTTAGTTGCATATACCTGATTCCCCAAAGACACAATTTCCTGCTACGGTATTTAGAAGAATATAGTGAATTGTCTTGTGACGAACATGTATTGGACAAATGTGATTATAGTATAAAGTCATATTACATGACAATAGCGAAGATGCGTTTTCATGAGGCAAACAACAAATTTTTGCCTGGTTTATATGAAGATAGAATCTTTTTAGAAAGGAGGGCCGTTAAAATGAGAAATTTCAAAAAAATGAAGTCTAATAAGAATGCTTTTATATTCTTAATGCTATTTATTCTATGCAATTTAGTTGTATTCGGAACCACAAGTAAGGCAAGTGATCTTCTCTTCAACGAAATATCTAAAAAAACATATGTTGAGAATTTGGAGGGAAAGGAAACAGAAGTCGAATTCCAGGAACATGTTGAACAAGATTTCCATAGCAATGAGGAAATAATAGAAATAACTCCATATACAAGGGGTACCAACAATATCAACTGGAATATATCCGCCAATAGCAGCATCCGAACATCATATTTTTATAAGACAAAAGGCAGCACGATTACTATAATGGTTTCAGTAACTCCAGCTTCCGGTACTATAAAAGCTGGAATCATCGAACCTGATGGTTCCAGACGTTATGTGAATTCAGCAAATGGAATCGCTTCTTACACGTTCACCGTGAATAAAACTGGCGATCATGCCGTGTATATCGAAAATACAGGAAGTTCTAAACTTACTGTAACAGGAGTATTTGTAAACTAGCATTAATCACTTATTTATGGATAGTCTGCAGATTACCTGAGACTATCCATTTTAATTGGAAATTTTTAATCATAATACAAATAATTATTCGTATACAAAATTCAAATAAGAATTTTACTATAACAAATTTAAGAGGATGAAGAATAAAGATGGATAATATTGAAATTTATAAATTATTTATTACGGCAGCATTTAGCTTTGGACTGTTTGGCTTGTTTATTAATGATTTAATCAGTCAATTTAAACGAAAGGACAGGGTTCTGAAAGCTTACTTTGAAAAGTGCTTTAAGAGGAATCTGGATGACGATATAAACGAAAAAATCATTAAAACAATAAAATCAGGTTTCACCATTAAGAATATTAAGTACTCAGTCGTGAACATAGTTAGTCCAAACGGGCTAATTGAAGTCATTGTAGAGGCGAAAGCTTATGATTATGGTATAAAGAAAAGGGTAATCGGTTATTTTTCTCTGGAATATTTTTATGTTCCCGAACTAGAGGAATTTCATATCAGTTCCCGGCAAAGCCGCAGCATGTCCATTGAAACCAAACTGGCCGCAGACATACCATATGGCGGTTGGTTTAAGGATGACCGGCAAATCGAAGATGAAAAAAATTATTTAACAAAACGAAAAAATCATTCAATTAATCAACAGACCTATTCATCATGTTAAGAATATATATCTTTAGAATCCGTAATTTTGTTACCACATTGTCTAATACATCTGTAATAAATCAATGTAAAGAGGTTTTCCTGGCGATATAAGAAAGAACCTAAATTGTCTTGACAAGATGGTCTACTAGCGTTAAACTATAATAGAAAAGTCTAATATCAGTAGACCAAAACGATTTAATTATTTTAAATGGAGGCAGAAATGAAATTAGGAGAGATGGAAACAAAATTTGCGGAATTAATTTGGAAAATGGAACCAATCCCCTCTGGCAGCCTTGTGAAGATTTGTGAATCTGAATTTAATTGGAAAAAATCTACAACATATACGATGCTCAAGCGTTTATGTAATAAGAATCTTTTTCAAAACAATAATGGAACAGTGACTTCTGTAATAACCCAAGAAGAATACTATGCAGTGCAGAGTCGAGAATTTGTAAATACTAGTTTTGGAGGGTCACTGCCAAAATTGTTTGTGGCATTTACAAGCAAAAATAAACTAAGTAAAGCAGAGATTGATGAATTGCAGCGTATGATTGATGAATATAAAGAAGATACTTTATAATTGCTGATTCTTCAAATGTAAGGAAGGTGGCGAGAAATGGAATCAATTTTTATTAAAGTGTTAAATATGAGTATAACGGCATCCTATATTATTTTACTTGTTATTTTTGTTCGTTTTTTTATGAAAAAACTTCCAAAGATATTTTCCTATTTGCTATGGAGTTTGGTTTTTTTTCGATTGCTTTGTCCGGTTTCTTTTGAAAGCATGTGGAGTATTCTGCCGCAGAAAAATGAAGTGATACAAGTGGAAACTGATAGACTTCAACAGATTTCAAGTAGTGAATCCGTATATCATCTGTCTGTTGCAGACAAACCATTCATCGGACAAAAAGAAAACATTCCATTTGATGTGGTTACGATTGCGGGTTTTATATGGATAATAGGGATATTGTCTATAATTTTGTATCAATTTTTGTTGATTATAAAAACATATAAAAGCTTAAAAGGCGCAAAACATCTATATCAAAACATATATGAGATTCCGTATTTGGCAACACCTTTTGTTTTTGGATTATTTCATCCCGGAATATATATGCCTTCTGGTCTTTCAGAGCGGGAATCACTTTATATTATTGAACATGAACGAACACATATAAGAAGAGGAGATCATATCTTCAAGGCAATTTTCAATATGGTTCTTGTGATGCATTGGTTTAATCCATTTGTCTGGTTGTCATTTTTTTTGATGGAAAGGGACATGGAACTTTCTTGTGACGAAAGTGTTATTCGGCGGCTCGGCAATGTGATAAAGAAAGAATATTCCGCCTCACTTTTGCAATTGTCATCCGGAAGGCATTTTTCAGGTACTTCCCCCCTGGCTTTTGGAGAAAACAATATAAAGGAAAGAATTAGAAATGTACTGCGTTATAAAAAACCTACATTTTTGGTTTTTTTAATTGCAATTATCTTAATCTTACCACTAAGTATTGCTTTACTTAGCAATCCCATTACAGATGAGACTATTCCAGGTATAACTTCGGATAATATGACATCAGATAAAAATTTAGCAGTTACAGAAAATACAGTAGATGCACAGACTACAGAGAATGTATTGACAATAAAAAGTGATGGCGTATATGAATGGATCATCCGTTTATCAGGGAATACCAACACATATAATACGCCAATAAAACGATATGAACTGGTACGGGTCTCGAAAGACGGAAAAGAAGATATCTTAGATGACCAGCTTTGGGATATTGGTACTTTCAGCGAACCGATTTTATACACAGGTAACCGATTTGTGTATACTGCAGCGGCAGAAGACACACATAATTCTATGAAACAGCCTTGCTTAATCAGCATAAAACCAGATGGCAGCGACAGAAAAGTATTTGAAGCCGAGCATCTGGTAACTAAACATTTGACGTTTGATAATGGAAGAATATATTATGAGGGCTGGACTAACGATTCGAGCTTCCCAAGACCAGTGTGTTCTATGAAAGACGATTTTTCGGATCACAGAGATGAGGCTGAAATTGATGGAAGCATGGTTACGGTATATATGGATTGCATTTATTATCTGAGTGTTGATGAAGAGCATCCGGGGATCTATTCTATCAAACTGAATGGAAATCATGAACCTGTGATGTATGATAAAATGGGTTACACTGCAAATGAAATTGTTAGTGAGTCTGTAGAAGTAGTTCAAGGTAAGTACCCGGATGATCATAGAACGTTTGCAAATATTGTTTTTATAGATAGGTATTATGAGGGAACTATAAAATTTTCTACGGATTTGCCCTTATATGCACATGAGGAATAGAAAAAGTAGCGAAAAAACAAAAACCTGTAAAGTAAGAGTAAAATAGACAAGGGTAGTCAAAGCGAGGGCGTAAAATTTCTTGTGTCCAGAAAACGTGATATCCATCTGGAACTGAGTTAGATATGTAAAAATTCATGTTGAAAAACATCGAATTTCATTGTCGAATCATTTCTTACTATTTATAGT
>Ga0153921_1000389_pt1 | contig 24769 bp, 22 predicted proteins | sample TSNJ005MetaG_FD_104691 | JGI IMG/M metagenome (GOLD analysis project Ga0153921, IMG submission 104691) | Attine ant fungus gardens microbial communities from New Jersey, USA - TSNJ005 MetaG | ecosystem: Host-associated > Fungi > Mycelium > Unclassified | place: USA: New Jersey, Brendon T. Byrne... | reverse complement strand
TCTGGGTCGCTGATTGCCGCAGCGTAGGCGACTACGACTTGAACGACGACCGAGAACGTGCCTGCGACAGCCATCCCGATCAGCAGTTGCAGATTCGTGGTGGCAAGAGCAACAAGCATCGTTCCTGTTGCAGCAGAGACGATCTGGATTGCGATCAATTTTTTGCGATTCACGAGATCGCTCAGTGGCACCAACACGATCAACCCCACCACGTAACCCATTTGGGCGAGTGCGACTACGAAGCCGAGGCCGGCCGGAGGGATGGAAAGATCTGAACCGATTTGCCCGAGGAGCGGCTGTGCGTAGTAGATATTGGCTACCGAGACACCGCAGAGCACCGCGAGCAACAGGCGAAGTCCACGAGGCATTTTGAACTTGTCCCGTGCGTTCTCGACAGATTGACGTGCAGTCACTTCCACCTCAATTTGGTTGCGTTTTGATACCATTTGAAGACTATGTCAATACAGTTTCAAAACGCAACCAATGAGGAACCCGATGCCTGATCGCACGCAATGGACGGACCCGCACTGCCCGACGGCCCGAGCGGCCGACATCATCGGCGACAGATGGTCGCTGTTGATCGTGCGAGACGCCTTCGACGGGTCGTCGAGGTTCAGTCAGTTTCAGCGAAACCTGGGCATCGCAAAGAATATCTTGACGGACAGGCTGAAAACCCTTGTCGAGCAAGCAATTTTCGAAGTCCGACCGAACGAACAAGGGACCCGCAACGAGTACATCCTGACCGGACGCGGTATGGATCTGTTCATCGTGATCACGAGCCTGCGGCAATGGGGAGAGCGCCACGCCTTCGATGACGGTGAGCCACACTCGATCTTGATCGACGACACCACGGGCGATCCGGTGCCCAGGCTTCGACTGATCAACGCACGGAATATCGACCTGGACCCGGCAAGTACACATGTGGAGAAGGTCGAGGAAGGCTGACCCGCAACTCGCCAGATCGGTAGATGGGCGCACAGGATTCGAAGTTCGCGCATACTCCGATCATGACTGTCGATCTCGAGTTTTCCTGGCCGCAGTTTCTCTGGATTGCATTCATCTTCGTCGGCGTACCCACAACTATCGGCGCAAGCATCATCTGGACAATCTGGCGTTCGGAACGAACTGGCGTGGAGCACTCCACGACCGCCCTCGACGCCGGGCGCACGGGATCGGGCCCACTCGGACTGTGGCGCACCGGTCTGTTGGCCTTTGCGCTGGGCTTTCTGTCTTGTGTGGGCTGGCTCAGCTGGTCAGCCGACTACAAAGGCGGATTCCGCGGCCCCGGCCTGCCTGCCCCGACGCAGTTTCCTCCCTGGCAGGTGTTTGCCTGCGGATTAACGGTGATCCTCGCGTGTTTCGTTTCCGCGCATCGGTCGCGGTGGATGAAGGCAGGCGGCCTGACTGCAGCTGCCGGCACGGCTGCGGGATTCACCACAGCATTCAGTATCGACGCCAGTACTGATGTCACCGGACAGGCAGGCGTCGGCGTCGCACTGTCCACGATCGGATGGGGCCTCGCCCTTACCGCACTGATGCTTCTGCGCGGCAAGTGGTCGCGACGAGAATGAATCATTGCCGGATCATCCATCCAACGAGTAAAGAATTCGATAAGCGAACCTAACACGTCTTGAAATTCATTAACAAGAAAATCGATTCCAGATACACGATCGCCTAATTGCCTGATTGCCGAACCTCCACGAGATCCTCGAAAAATATGAGACAGAAGCCTTATCGCTTCCATGCCAACCCTTTGACGCATGCGGATCATAATATGCTTCGGACATCACGTGGAAGCGCACACAAGCCTGTGACTCACGACATTATCCGATTTATCACGGGAAATCGTGATAAATCATCACCGTCACTGAACTGCAACAACGCCTTAAGTTACAGATTCAACTAGTTCCAAACCATGGGGTTTCTTCCTTTTTCTCGGCGTCTCGAATCCGTAATGCTTGACATCGAATTGTCTTTCGTTCTCAATGAGCGATGTCAACTGACGATGATGCATCTCAGCGCATCAACGCAGTAATTCCGCTATCGAATCCAGTGAAGGGACCAGCCGCGAAATGACGGTTGCCGAGAGCTTGAAAGATAGGAATCTGTACTCCAACCTCAGGCGTGCTGCTGATTTGAGCAACCCATTCTGGGATCGCGCAGTCAGTGAGGGTCTGGCCGATATCACCGCCGATCGCGTCGCAGGTTTCGAACACCGGACGATCCAAGGATACGAATTCGAGAACTTCTCCACGTACTCGTATTTGGGGCTCGACACCGACGACCGAATTCGTTCGGGTGCGATCGCCGCTCTCGAGCGCGAACGAACGTTGAACAGTTCCATCTCGCGGATGAGAGTCCACTCCAGCCTTCTCGACGACACAGAGGCCGCGTTGAGCGAACTGCTTGACGCACATGTGCTCACCCTCGGATCCGCCGCAAACGCTGCGTGGAGTTTGCTCCCCCTCGTCGCGTCCGGGTTGCTCACCGGCGGTGAACCTCCCCTCATGGTGTTCGACAAGAACGCACACTTCTGCCTCAATGCCATGAAGGCGAGCGTCGCCGACGAAACGAAGATCGTGACCATTCGGCACGACGACGTCGATGAACTCGAAAGTCTTTGCCGAACAAATTCTCAGGTGGCATACGTGGCGGACACCGTCTACAGCACAGGCGGGAAGGCGCCCCTGAACGAACTGTTTGCACTACAGGCCAAATACGGACTGATTCTCGTTCTCGACGAGGCGCACAGCACCTCGGTCATCGGACACAACGGGCGTGGCGCGGTCCTGGATCTCATCGGCAGCCTCAATGATCGAACATTCTTGCTGACATCACTGAACAAGGGATTCGGTGCTTCCGGCGGCGCGATCGCACTCGGCCGGAACCGGGGCAGTCGAAATCGTGATCTCGCACTTCGCTACGGCGGCCCGTTGACGTGGTCGCAGCGTGTGAACGTAGCCGGGCTGGGTGCTATTGCGGCGTCCGTGGAGCTCCACCGCAGCGGAGAGGTCGACAAGCGGCAGCGGCAACTCCGCACGGTTGTCGAACTGTTCGATTCGCTCGTCGACACGCCGGCATCGGGCGATGGACTCCCGATCCGCTTCGTCACGCTCCACGAGGAAGAACAAACCATCACCGCAGCACAGAAACTGCTGGCTAGCGGTTTCTACACATCGGCGGTCTTCTTCCCTGTCATCGGCCGGGGCAAAGCCGGGCTGAGACTGATGCTTCGGGCGGACCTTCCACATGCAACGATCGAGCGCTTCGCCGACGTCCTACGAAGAGTCACGGAATGAGCGACGACCGCACTGTCGCAGTGACACCTCTGGCTTGTGCCGTCGTGTTGACAGCACAAATGGCCACGACCATCTACCTCCCTTCACTGCCGAAGATCGCGACGGATCTGGGCATCGAAGATTCCGTGGTGAAGTGGTCTGTGACACTCTTCGTGATCAGTGCCGCACTTCCGGTGGTCGTGTGGGGGCGGTTGGCAGATCGACTCGGACGCAGGACGGCACTGTTGTCCAGCTTAATACTGTTCGTGATTGCCTGCGTTGCATTGGCTTTGGTCCAGAGCGCCGCCGTACTACTGATCGGCCGGATCGTTCAAGGCATCGGAGCAGGGGGTGCGGCCATCATCGTGCGAATGATGGTGAAGGACAAGTTCACCGGTTCGGAGTTGGCTAGTCGATTGTCGCTGTTGTCGATGGCATTTGTGGTGGCACTGGGCGGTGGCCAACTGATCGGCGGCGCTCTCGCGTCGTTCACCTCGTGGCGAACCGGCTTCGGCGTGCTCGGAGTACTCGGAGCAGCACTCGCTGCGGTGGCACTGAGGACCGAGAACACCACAGTCCGCGACAACAACGAACGCGTTGTTCGGTGGAATGCCATAGTCCTGACACCCCAGTTCTACAAACCAGCCATTGCGGGGGGCCTGGGTTTCGGCGCGATAGTCCTTGTGCAGCAATCGAGCCCCTTCCTGTTCAGCGATCGATTCGACCTGCAACCGTGGGCATTCGGAGCCTTCGGAATCCTCTACGGAACCGCCTACTTCAGCGGCGCGCTTTACGTCAATCGAAGGGCCACAACCGTCGGTTCAGAGAAGTTGATGCGTCGAGGTGCGCTGTGCATGCTGCTTGCCGGCCTCGTCCTCATGCTCTGCTGGTATCCCCCACTCGGTTCCACGCCGTTGCTCGCGGTCTTCCTGCTCGGATACATCGCACTGACATTTGGGCAATCACTTCTCTTCCCGAACTCGGCAGCATCAGCAGTGACGCATTTTGCTGAAGGCGGAGCCATCGCCGTCGCGTACTGCGGACTCGTACAGCAGGGGATTGCCGGCATCGCCTCTGTAGTCGGACCTCTCGCATCCGATGAACGCGTGTGGTCGGCAATCGTCGCACTGATCACTGCAGCAGCGACTGCGCTCGTATTCTCCCTCCGCACAGCTTCCTCCGAACCGACAGTAGGTACGTCCCATGCCCGTCATTGAACGCACCGCACAACTCGACCCCGGTACCCGCGAGCAGAACTTACTGGCATACAAACAAATTCGCGATCGAGTTGCGGACGCGCAACACTTGTCCGTTCACGGGGCACCCGAGCGGTCGGTCGCCAAGCACCGGGCTCGCGGCAAATTACCCGCTCGCGAACGCATCGATGCTCTTCTCGACGTGCAGTCCCCGTTCTTCGAGATCGGACAACTGGCCGGATTCGAGGTGTACGACGAGCAACTCCCGTCGGCTGGTCTGGTCACGGGCGTAGGGCTCATCCGCGGCTCACTCTGCGCCATCTTCGCGAACGACGCCACCGTCAAGGGCGGCACCTACTACCCGCTGACCGTCAAGAAGCAACTGCGATTGCAATCCGTCGCTCGTCGGCTGAGGCTGCCGTGTGTCTATCTCGTCGATTCCGGAGGTGTTTTCCTTCCGATGCAGGACGAGATCTTCCCCGACGAGCACCATTTCGGCGAGATGTTCAAGAACATCGCCGAAATGTCGGCGGACGGCATCGTTCAGATCGCAGCGGTCATGGGTTCCTGCACGGCTGGAGGTGCATACATCCCAGCGATGTGCGACGAGACCGTCATCGTCCGCGGTACCGGCACCGTCTATCTGGGCGGCCCTCAGTTGGTCAAGGCTGCAACCGGTGTCGACGTCGAACCGCAAGAGCTCGGCGGCGCCGACGTGCACGGGGTGATCAGCGGCGTCGTCGATCACATCGCCAACGACGACATCGAGGCTCTGAGCATGATCGCCGACATCGTCGCCCGCGGTGATCGACGGGAGGTACGGGCGCCGTCACGATCTCCGCGACCACCTCTTCACTCCCCCGAATCGCTCGACACGGTGATCCCGGCTTCCTCGAAAACCCCGATCGTCGCGCGCGACGTTCTGGCCCACCTGCTCGATGCCAGCGAATTAGTCGAGTACCGAGCGAATTACGGCCGAACCATCGTCTGCGGGACCGGCCACATCGAGGGGTACACCGTCGGGGTCATCATGAACGACGGTGTGCTCTTTTCGGAGGACTCCCTCAAGGCCGCGAACTTCGTCGAACTGTGCTCACAACGAGACATCCCATTGTTGTTCCTGCACAACGTCAACGGATTCATGGTCGGGAAGCAGTACGAAGCGGAAGGTATCGCCAAACACGGAGCGAAACTGGTCAATGCCGTTGCCTGCGCCAGGGTTCCCAAGCTCAGCATCGTCATCGGCGGAAGCTACGGGGCGGGAAACCTCGCGATGTGCGGACGCTCGATAGGTCCTGACTTCATGGCCGTGTGGCCGAACGCGAAGACCACCGTGGTCGGTTCCGAGCAAGCAGCGTCGGTGATGGCATTGATGAAGATCGAATCTGCGCGCACACGCGGAACTCCGCTCACGGAAGAGGAAATCGAGGAAATCAAACGGCCGATACGCGAAGGTTACGACCGGCAGGGCGAGTCGGTGTACGTCGCATCCAGGCTGTGGGTGGACGCGATCGTCGACCCGGTCGACACGCGATCCTGGGTTTCACTCGCGCTGTCCATGCTTCCCCGCAATCACGGAACTACGCGCTTCGGCGTCTTCAGGATGTGAGAACATGACTCGACTTCTCATCGCCAATCGGGGCGAAATCGTCACGCGCATCGCGCGCACGGCCCGTCGTCTCGGCATGTCGGTAGTGACGATCTCCTCCCCCGTCGATTCACACGCACAGTGGCATCGCCTCGCCGATCACACCGTGCTTCTGGACGGAGACATCCCCTCGGAGTCCTACACCAATTCGGATCAAATCATTGCGGCCGCGCTGGCCGCGGATTGCGACGCCGTGCACCCGGGTTACGGATTTCTCTCCGAAGACTCCGATTTCGCTGAAGCCGTCGTCGCTGCAGGTCTGACATTCGTCGGTCCTGCCGCTGAATCCATCGCTCTACTCGGAGACAAGGCAAGAGCGAAGAAGGCCGCCGCTGACGCCGGCATCCCGACTCTCACCGCGTGGGGCGAGGCCAGCGCCGATCCCGATACCGTCCTCGGTCACGTTCGATCTCTCGACGTGCCGGTGCTGCTGAAACCGGTGTTCGGGGGCGGCGGCAAGGGGATGGTTCGACTACATCCGGGTGATGACGCACGAGAGGTCATCACCTCTGCAATCGGTTTGAACGAAAGGAACTTCGGCCGCGGCGACCTGATGATCGAAACGCTGGTGGAGCGTCCGCGTCACATCGAAGTTCAGGTCCTCTTCGATTCCTTCGGTACAGGAGTTCACTTCTTCACCCGTGAATGCTCCCTACAGCGTCGGAACCAGAAGATCATCGAGCAGGCACCGGCAAGTTCTGTCCCCGAATCGGTCCTGGGAGCCATGCAGCACGACGCTCTGCGACTACTCGGAGGCGTCGGCTACGTGAATGCGGCAACCGTCGAATTTCTGGTTGACGCCGAAAACCGCTACTACTTCCTCGAAGTCAACACGCGCCTGCAAGTCGAACACACGGTCACCGAGGAAGTGACCGGCGTCGATCTCGTCGAACTGCAACTCGACATCGCCCTCGGCGCCCGTTTGCCGTTACAGCAGCGCGATATCGCGCTGCGGGGTTTCGCGGTGCAAGCCAGAATCTACGCCGAGGATCCGTCGAACGGATTTCGGCCCGCACCTTCACATTCCGTGGACGTAACCTGGCCGTCGACGGTTCGCATCGACAGTGCTTTCGAGGGTGCCGGCAGCATTGCGCCGTTCTACGATCCGATGATCGCAAAGGTCATAGCAAGCGGTCCGACTCGGTCAACCGCACTGGAATCATTGGACCGAGCTTTGGCCGACTCCAGTTACTTCGGTGGAACCTCGAATATCGGTTTCCTCCGACTTCTCTTGGCGACACCGGCTGTGCGCGCGGATGACATTCACACTTCCTTCGTCGACGAGCACCTCACTCGGTTGATCCCGGATTCTGCAGAGCTCCAGGCCACCGCCGCTGCTGTTGCGATGGTGTGGACTTCCGTCGAGGAACAATCGCCGGTCACCGGGTCGTCATGGACCGGCCCCCACGGACTACATCGAGAGACATTGCGCAAGGTGGGATCCGACCCGATCGGACGCGAACTCATTGCCGACGGCCGCGTCGTGCCGACCACGGTCATCTCACAACGAAGCAACCACTGGATTGTCGCCGCCGACGGCCGGAACATTTCGGTGGTCGTCAGGGGCGGAACCGACGAAGTGACACTCAGCCTGGTCGCCGATGGTTTGACAACCACCGCTGGACGCCTCGGAGTCGGCACCGGTACATGGGTGTGCGTTGGTGGCTGGACCGTGAAGGTGATCGAGAAAGTCTATACAGCAAAGGATTCCGATCTCAGCGACGGAGAGATCACATCGAAGATGCCGGGAACCGTGCTGGCAGTGCTGCAGACTGGAACGCGGGTGTCGGAAGGTGATGTCGTCGCGGTCGTAGAAGCAATGAAGATGGAGACTGCCCTTCGTGCTTCCTCACCCGGAATCGTCTCGGCGGTGACAGTAGCGGTGGGAGATGTCATCGATGCCGGACAAGTGCTGGCAGCCGTGTCGCCATGAGTAAAGATTGCCACGATCTTATCTCTTTCTTGACTGAAGCAATTGTTACACAATATCTTTCATGCCAGAAGCAGGGGGAATCGAGCGTCGCGCAGTCATTGTTTCCGCAACCGAACTCCGCGAACTCCTTCGTTCCGATCGGACGCTCGTCGTCGTCAACGTGGTACGAGACAACAGCGAGGGCGGAGCCAGAATCATTACTGCGCCGCAGTCCATCACATTGTCGATCAACGACTTTCAAAGCAGTGGCGGCGGGACTGAAGGGAATCGACCACTGCCAGATCTCGACGCATTCGGAAGAACACTGAACGATCTGAAAGTATCCGCCGATGCTCACATCGTGGTCTACAGTTCGGACAGCCCCCTGCTTGCGGCCCGCGCGTGGTTCACGCTTCGCTGGGCGGGACGTTCAGTGCGGTACTTGGACGGCGGATCGTCCGCATGGGCTTCATCCCGAAAACCCATATCGACAAACGATTCGATGCCCGTACCACCTTCCACCGCTAGCACGACACTCGCCGACGCAGAAGGCGCCCTGCGCGCGGCATCGGCCGGCAGATTGCTCGACGCCCGAGGATCGAGCAGTTTCCGCGCCGGCCACATCCCCGGATCCATCTCAGCGCCGGCAACTGACCTACTCGACGACAACGGATTCCTACTTCCCGACCGCGAGTTACGAGAATACTTCCACCAGTTCGGAATAGAGCGTGGTGGCACCGTCGTGTCCTATTGCGGCGGCGGAGTTGCCGCGTCGCACAACGCACTGGCGCTTGCAGCGGTCGGCATCAGCTCCGCGGTCTACGTCGCGTCGTGGTCGGGGTGGAGCGCCGACCCCGAACGACCCGTCTCCACTGACATCCATCACACACCAAGGAATCCGGACCAGCGATGACACGACAGATGATCCTCGGCGCCTACATGGTGTTTCCGAGTATGCACAGTGCCGGAATGTGGCGACATTCGTACTCGGAGAATGCCTTCGAGGACAGAGCGCTCTACGAGCGATACGCGCAAGCCGCGGAACGAGCGAAATTCGACCTGATATTGATACCTGAGCGTGTGCACTACGTCGACGGCCACACCAAATACGGTCTGCTGACCGGCTTTCAACATGATCCGACGCAGTTGGCTGCAGTGGTAGCCGGCGTAACAAATCGTATCGGTCTCGGCGTAACCCTTTCGGCAAGCTTCAACAGCCCGTACAACCTGGCGAGAACTCTGGGCAGCCTCGACATACTCAGCGGTGGGCGCGCGGCCTGGAACATCGTGATGACGGCGCCCGGTCCGGCAAACGACAACTTTCCCGAAGTCGATCGGCTTCCGAGAGAAGAACTGTACGAGCGCGGCGACGAGGTTCTCGAAGCGACCACCGCACTCTGGTCATCGTGGGACGGCGACGCCGTATTGGCCGATCGCGACAGCGGAATATACGCAGACACAAGCAAGATTCACGCGGCCGAATACAAGGGCAAATACTTGTCGGTGCAGGGTCCACTCACCTTGCCACAATCACCTCAGGGCCGCCCGGTCTTCATCCAGGCAGGTGAATCGGCGCGAGGGCGCGAGTTCGGTGGGCGGTGGGCAGATCTGGTCTTTGCGATCGACCCGTTGGAGGAAGATCTTCGAGCGAAGCGCCAGGCAATTCGCGGCTACGCGGAAGAGGCTGGACGCGACCCTGATTCGGTGCGCCTCGTCGCCGCCGTGCAACCGATAGTCGGCGAGACGACGAGCATCGCGAAGGAACGGCAGGAGTATCTGCGATCCCTGATCCATCCGGATGCAGCAATCGAGTGGGTCTCCCACTCCGCCGGACTCGATCTGTCGCAGTTCGACCCGACAACTCCGATCAACGACGTCGTCGATCAGGGAAAAGGTCCGTCGCGTCGTCTGGCGCGGCTGATCGACGCCCAGGATCTCACTATCGCCGAAGCCGCACAGTTGTTCGCGCGTAACGATCTCACTCCCGAGATTGTCGGCTCGCCGCAAGAGGTAGCGGACGAGTTGACACATCTCTTCGAATCGGGAGCAACTGACGGTTTCATCCTGACGGCTACCCACTTCCCCAGGGGGCTCGACGACTTCGCCAGTTCCGTTGTGCCACTTCTGCAAGATCGGGGCGTGTTCCGGCGCGAATACACCGGAACGACCTTGCGGTCCAACATCTTCGATTCCACTCGCACTTCCACACGATGAACGGAACTCAGTCCATGACGACGTCGCGGCTTTCATCCACACCGATCCGAGTCGCCATCCTGGCGTCGACGCTTGCAGTTGCGGCTGGTTGCAGCACTGCAACACCATCTGCCAGCGCGGACTCCGAGCCCGCGTCCGGGGGCGATCTGACCTTTGCCATCAATACGTTTCCACCGTGCATCGACAAGACCCTGAACGGTCAAACCGCTACGGCGTTCCATCCCCTCTACGACAAACTCGTCGACCAGAATCTCGACACCGGGGAGATCGTTCCTTGGTTGGCGACGTCCTGGGAGGTCCAGAACGACGGTCGACGATTCGTCTTCACTCTCCAGGACGGAGTTACCTTCAGCAACGGCGAACGTCTGGATGCACAGGTCGTGGCAGATAACTTCGAGAGCCAGAAAAGACTGGGAGACAGCGGTTTCGCAACCACTGCGAAATCTCATCTCGCGACCTTCATCGGGGCCGAGGTACTCGACCCCTCGACCGTCGCACTCGATTTCTCGGAACCATCGGCAGGATTCCTTCAAGCCGCCCGCTCCGACACGCTCGCCATCATCGCACCGGAATCCTTGAAGAAGACGCCCGAAGAACGCTGCGCCCAGGGCGTTATCGCTTCAGGTCCATTCGTACAGAAAGAACTGGAGACCAACGCGAAGGTCGTACTCGCCCGCCGGGACGGGTACCACTGGGGATCCTCACTCAACAAGAACAAGGGAGAGGCATATCTGGATTCGATCACCTTTTTGGTGATCCCCGAATCCTCGGTGCGAATCGGCGGTTTGACGTCAGGACAACTGGACGCCGCGATCGACATTCCGAGCACAGACGTCGACCGCGCACAAAGCGCCGGACTCACTGTCATCCCGTCCATTGCTGCCGGCATCAACGACTCGCTCTTGCTCAACCCCACGTTCGCGCCGGTACTTGCGGACCTGAACGTGCGGCGTGCTTTGGTGAAGGGCATCGATACCCAACAGATCATCGACACCACCTACACACCGAGTGACGAGAAAGCACGCAGCATCCTGTCTGTGAAAGCGCCCGGCTACACCGATCTCTCGTCCGAGTACACCTATGATCCGTCGGGTGCGAAGTCACTGCTGGACGCCAGTGGATGGACAGTCGGCGGTGACGGATTCCGAACCAAGGATGGTGAGAAACTGACCGTGGAATTGGCCTACCGCAACCACCTCCCACAATCGCAGTTCGAACTGATCCAATCTCAGCTGCGCGACATCGGAGTCACGGTGAACTTGCAACCTCGCTCGACTGCCGAGGACAACGCCGCGAGAACCGACGGCACGTGGGAATCGATCTACTTCCAGAGCTTGCGCGCCGACGGTGACGTACTGCTGGTGTTCAGTCCCACTCTCGGCTCGACCAAAGGCATCGCCTCGACTCCCGAGCTGAATGCGTTGCTGGTCAAACAATCTCAGACCGTTGACATCGATGCGAGAAACGAAGTGTTGAAGGAGATTCAGGAGCTGATTGCCGATCAGGCACTGGCGATCCCGTTGCACGCCTCTTCGTTGATCTACGCGACGACTCCCGCGGTTCACGACCTGCGCATCCAAGCCGATCTCTACTCGGTGGACTTCGTGGATGCGTGGAAGAGCTAGTTCACACTTCCTCAACTCGACAACCTGCTTCGACAAACCCTTTTCTCGGAAGGAACCCGATGTTCACCCGTCCTCGCACCGCGACACTTCTGATCTCTGCCCTGGCCACAGTTGCCCTCCTTGGCACCGCTTGCGGAAGCCCAGATGAAGAATCGACCGAGCAACATTCCGGTGCAACAACATCCGGTATCAACTTGTCGGCCGAGCAGAACCGCATCAGTACCGACAAGGTTGATTCGATCGCAGCGAAGGTCCCTCAGGAGTTCCGAGACCGAGGCACGATCCGAATCACCGGCAACGCTGGAACCGCGCCGCCGTTGCGCTTCTATGCCGACGACGACAAGACGGTCATCGGTTCCGAGACCGACTTCGCGTATTTGATTGCAGAGGTGCTCGGGTTGAAAATCGACCTTCAGGTCGCGGATTGGGCCCAGAATTCAGTGCGGATCGATTCGGGAGATGCAGATGCGTTCATCTCCAACGTGACGGTCACCGAAGAGCGTAAAGAGAAGTACGACTTCGCGACGTACCGCCTCGATACTCTCGCATTCGAAGTCAGAAAGGACAAGAATCTCTCACTCGAGAAGCCGGAAGACATCGCCGGACTGAAGATCGGAGTCGGCGCTGCCACCAATCAGGAGGCATTGCTTGTGAAGTGGAACGAGGACAACGTCGCGGCCGGGCGTGCTCCCGCTGAAATCACCGTGTACCAGAAGACCACTGACTACTACCTGCCGCTGTCTTCCGGTCGAATCGATGCTTACTTCGGCCCCAACCCGTCATCGCAGTTTCACGCTGCACAGACTGGCGAGAACGAAGTGATCGGTCAGTTCTCCGGGGCCGGTGAGGCCGCGTTGGGCCAGATCGGTGTACTGGTCAAGAAAGACAACGGCTTGGTACAACCGATCAGCGAAGCGATAGATCATCTCATCGAAAACGGCACATACGAGCAAGTTCTCGAGCGGTGGAAGATCACCAACGAGGCAGTCGACAAGTCGCTGGTCAATCCCCCTGGCCTCCCGAAGACGAACAAATAGGAGAACACCACTGGTGGAGTAAAAGCCGAGTCAGGCCGAAGGACCGGCATCGACGTCGGTAGTTCCCAGCCGTGCGAACTGCGCCGGGTCACGTCGTTCGAGTCGGGAGCCGAGTAGCCAGCCGACAGCCAAGCTGACCGGTGTGACGGCAACGAGCACCACGTTCACTGCCGTGCCGGCGGCAGTGATCAGCTCCATCTGATCAACGATCAAATACGTTGCGTAGACCAACATCAGGAGAGCGGATGCGGGCGCGATCAAGACTCTCCACACCGAATGCCCACGGCGATCTTTCCAGAAGAAAGCGATGACAGCCGCGGCCGCCATGACCTGAAGCACGACGATGCCGACAATGCCTGGCGAGTTCACCCACAGCAGGAGTTCGAGGTACGGGTCTGCGCCGATGATCACGAACACGACGATCACCACCATCGCGAGGAAACTCTGGACTGCGCTGGCAACGTAGGGCGACTTGTAGACCGGATGTAGTTTGCCCAACGCTCGGGGCAGCACGCGTTCACGCGAGAGCGCAAAGACGTAGCGGGTGATCGCGTTGTGGAACGCGAGCAGACTGGCGAGAATGCTCGTGATGATCAACAGTTCCATCAAGGTGCTCGCCCAACCGCCGACGTACTGCTCGATCGCGTTGAAGTACATGCCGGCGGGATCGGAAGCAGCAAGCGCGAGAGCCTGATCCGGGCCGTACGCCTGAATGATGATCCACACCATGAATGCGTAGAAGAGTCCGAGGAACGCGACGGCAATGTACGTTGCCCGCGGAACCGTCCGAGCGGGATCTTTAGCTTCCTCCCGATACAGGGCGGTGGCTTCGAATCCGATGAACGCAGCGAAGGCCAGAGTCAACACCCCGCCGAGGCCTGGACTGAAAACATTGGAAGGAGCAAAGGATTCGACATCGATTCCGACGGCTCCGCCTTGAAAGAGGACCGCTCCTGCGAGCAGAACCAGAATCCCTGTCTCCGCGGTCAGCAAAAGGATCAAAAATCGCGCCCCGAGGTGTACCGATCGAGATCCGAGGAACCACACCAATCCAACACCCAACAGCGACCACAATCCCCACGGCAGATCTACCCCGACCAGGTCCGCCATAGTGGTTTGGGCGAAATATCCTAGAGCCCCGAAGATTCCGATCTCGAGAGCGTTGTAGGACACCAACGCGAGTACTGCTGCGGCGAGCCCCCAGCGAGGCCCGAGTCCAACTGAAATGTAGGCGTAGAAGGCGCCTGCATTGTGGATGTACTTGCTCATCGCAGTGAAACCGATTGCGAACACTCCCAACGCGAGCCCCGCCAAGATGTATCCGCCCGGAGCCCCGATGCCTGCAATGTTCAAGGCCAGCGGCGCGACCCCTGCCATCACCAGCAATGGAGCCGCGGCGGCCACGACGAAGAAGACGATCCCGGCAGTGCCCAGGACGCCTCCTTGCAGCTGCACGGGGGGCGAGGTTTCAGATTTCTTCATGAGGCACTTCTCCAGTGAAGGAAGGGGCATGACGAGGAGAAAACAGGAACGGGAATCACCGACCGGATTAATCGAATCAGTTTCGATTATGATAGATCCTTGTGACCGGCGCCACAAGGGCATAATCGAATCAACTTCGATTAGAGAGGTGGGACCGTGGGTAGACCTCGTATCGCACGCCTGGACCGCGAACGGATCGCAAAGGCTGCACTGGAACTAGTCGACCGCGACGGCGACTTCACGATGCCTGACCTGGCGAAACACCTGAATGTTCAAGTCTCGTCGATCTATCACCACGCCAAGGGCCGCGCCGCGGTCGTAGACCTGGTTCGTGATCGCGTCGTACGTGAAATCGACGGGTCGTCGTTTGAGCGCTTGCCATGGGACGAAGCGTTCTCCGAGTGGGCGAGGTCGTATCGAGCCGCGTTCAGTCGCCACCCCACTTCCATCCGCCTCCTCGCCACGGAGACGGTGCGCGACCCCACGTCACTGTCGGTGTACCGCGCTCCCGCTGCGGGTCTGTGCGAGGCGGGATTCCCGGACGACCACATCTTGGCCGTCATCACTGCATCGGAGAATTTTCTGCTCGGAGCGGCACTGGATGCAGCCGCACCGGAGGTCATGATCGAAGCGGACGCGACAACACCCGACGACGCCCTGACTCGGGCACTTGCCGCGGCACCGAGGGGACCGGCCAGGGCCGAGCAAGCCTTCGAACTCGGCTGGGCGGCATTGCTTTCAGGTTTTCGACGCCTCTTGCATGAGGTGCACGAGTAGCCGTCGCGAATCCGGCCGGGAGGTCAATGAACGCGCTTACCCGCCAACCAGGTTCGGGACACGACCAGGTCACTGAGCTCCTTGGACGAAGCAAGGTGGCGGGGATCGACGGGCAGCTGGATCATGTCGGCTCGCATGCCCGGAAGGAGGCGACCCCACGAGTTCTCTTCGAACCCTTGATAGGCGATACCGGCGGAATATGTCGCGAGGGCCCAGTCGAGGCCGACGCGTTCACGAGGCAGCCATCCTTCGCTCGGAACTCCTGCAGACGTCTGGCGGTGAATTGCGGTGGCAATTCCCTTGATCGGTTCGTGGGCCGTGATGGGCCAATCGCTGCCGAATGCCACTCGCGCGCCTCGCTCGGCGAGACTTCCGATGCGATATTGCAGCTCACCGCGGTCGACGCCGATACGCGGAATGGTCAGTTCCGTCATCAGAGGATCGAGCTGAGCCCAGAGCGGCTGGAAATTGGCAATCACGCCCAATGATTCGAACCGGTCGAGGTCGTCGCCGTCAACCAATTGCAGATGCGCGATCGTGGCGCGCCGATCACGCGGGCCATTACAGCGATCGACGTATTCGATCGCGTCGAGCGCCATGCGTACACCTGCATCACCGATGGCATGGATATGGATCTGAAAGCCCAACCGGTCCACTTCAGCTGCAACCCGACCGAGTTCATCCGTCGTCCAGTTACTGATTCCGTGCGAATGCGGGCAGTCCGAGTACGGCGCAAGGAGCGCTGCCGTGCCCGCCTCGATGACACCGTCGGCGAAGAATTTCACCGTTTCGGCTCTGACTGTGTCACCGCCCCGTTCTGCAACTTTCTGCCGAGCCTCGACAAACGCCGGTAGGTCGGCTTTCCAGCTCTCAGGTGTTGCTCGGAAGGCCAGATTCACTCGCGTCGACAGGCGCCCGCTTTCAGCGGTGGCCAGCCAGATCTCGACATCGTCCAACTCGGTCCATGCATCCTGAACCCAAGTGATACCCGCTGCCGCAAGCATTTTCGATGCCGCAGCAAGCGAATCGACTCCGTCGTGAAGTGTTACTTCGGGAAGAAGAGCCAGTACCGGGTTGATCGCTCCCCATTCACGCAGCGTCCCCAGCAACTCGCCGTCAGCTGTTCGCACAATTTCCCCGCCGACCGGATCCGGGGTATCGCGCGTCAGACCGGCGCTCCGAAGCGCGGCGCTGTTGACCCACGCGGTGTGATAGTCCATCGTGCGCAAGACGACGGGCCTGTCCCGCACTACATCGTCGAGCCAGTGGGCGTCGAACAGTCCGCCCGGCGCCAGAGTGGGAGAGACGCCCTCTCCGAAGATGCACTCGGCGTCCGGATTCGCGTCCGCCCAGCGACGCACTTCCCGCACCACCTCGTCGATGCTGTCGCAATCACGAATCTTGGCGCCGCGCATTTCCAGGCCAGCCATCAACGGGTGAACATGGCCGTCGCCGAACGACGGTAGAAGCGCTCCCCCTGCCAAGTCGACAACTTCCGTACGGGCCGACTCCAACGCCCTGGCCGCATCCCCCAAAGCAACAACTCTGCCGCCTGCAACGGCCAATGCGTCACTGACACCGCGGGCCGAATCCCCCGTACGAATCGTGCCTCCTACGAACAGAAGTTCGGCCTCCACTTCCAGCACCTCCGCAATTAATCGAATTTGATTCGATTAATCTAGACCGCGTTTGTACCGCCGTCAATAGCGGTTCAGGCGTTGCGAATTGAAGGATCTCGGGCGCTGTTCAGCCCGAAAGCTCAGTATCGCGAATAGTGCTGCATCTCCTCACGATCGGCAGCGCAGATGCACTTTCGATCGAGACCGCGGTCGGCTGTCACTGCGCAGAACCGAACGCCGAGCGGATCGTGGGATTCCATACTGTGCTGACACGCAGGGCAGATGGACGGCGTGTTCTGATCCGCGTCTGTCGACTCGGCTTGCCCTGGTGCATTCGACACATCGGACGGGTTCGACGCCATACAGGCGCTCCAGTTCTCGGCCGTTCGACCACAGACCGGGTTGGCGTCGAGGACGACATGGCTTGACCGCGCATATACGAATGACCCTCGACGTACCCCCACGCTACTCGCTTCGGCGCACCGGTTTGTACCAATTTCTGCCACGCGACAATCACCGTCGAGCAGGATAGAACTACAGCACGCACCATTTCCGTGCAGCGTTCGAATCCGTGCAGCATCCGAAGCGAAAGGGCTTCTTGTGAACACTTTCCAACGTGTATCCGCCGCCGTCAACGTAGTGGTCCAACCACTGATCGGCGCTCCGATCGTGGGGAAATTACTCGGCCGTTCAATGACCGTCATCACCTACGTCGGCCGCAAATCGGGACGTACCTTCAGCGCGCCCGTGTCCTACAAAAGAAAAGGCGACCATGTGACGATCGGAGTTGCCATGCCGGACAAGAAAAGCTGGTGGCGCAATTTCTATCCGGAACAAGGCCCCATCGTTCTCCAACTGGACGGTATCGATCGTCCTGGCGAAGCCCTCGCACATCGAAAAGGCAAGGGAGTTTACGTTTCGGTCGAACTCGCGCCTACGGACTGAAACGATCGAAACGGCACCGGCGCAATCACATTCACTTCACACAGATCGCCTAGCCGAACCTCGGTGATCCATATCTCGTCGCGATCGGGACCTTTGACTCTGTGCAATCGACACTCGGTCTCGCACCGTTCGACGCGGGTTTTTTGTCGACCGTTTGATGAACAACCCGTCCTTGCCAGTACATTACCGTCCGGTAACATCGATGGCAGGCGCGAGCTGGAAGAGGTGACCACCGTGACGATCGGCATCTATCTGGTCGACGACCACGAGATCGTCCGTCGTGGATTGGCAGACCTGTTGAATCAGGTATCGGGATTCAACGTTGTGGGCGAGGCGTCGTGTGTTCGCGAAGCTTCGGACGGAATACCCGAATGCCGACCCGACGTGGTCGTCATGGACGTCAGACTTCCCGACGGCAACGGTGTGGAACTGTGCCGGGAACTGGCGTCGACCTGTCCGGAAGCGGCCACGTTGATGCTCACGTCGTACTCCGACGACGACGCCCTACTCGACGCCCTGATCGCCGGCGCACGCGGATTCGTCCTCAAGAACATCCGCGGCCACGACCTGGTATCCGCGATCCGTACGGTCGCCACCGGCAAATCGCTGTTGAACACTCAGGCGGTGATCGGTTTGGTCCGGCGCATCCGATCCGAGCAGGAGTCGGGCACTGCGGCAGCACTGTTGACCGATCAGGAACTGTTGATCTTCGAGTTGATCGGCAAGGGGCTGAGCAATCGAGAGATCAGCAAGCACGCGGAACTCTCGGAGAAAACAGTCAAGAACTATGTCTCACGCATCCTCGAAAAATTAGGTCTCGAACGTCGAACGCAGGCTGCAGTACTGGCGACCAAGCTTCGTGCGGGCACTGCTTACCCGGATCCGTCAGGACAGGCGACCACACACCTACTGACGCCGTCCGGTTCACCGTTCTCCACCACTACAGGCACACACCATGCCAGGTAGCCGCGACGCGCTCATGCTCAGCCTTTTCGGCGACATCGCCGGAAGCGCAGAGCTGACTGCCCTCAACCCGACTGCAATTCCCAAGCTGCTCAGTGCCGTATTGACTGTCGGGTCCACCCTCCAACTCGACGAAACGCTGCAACAGATAGTCGATGTCGCAAGACATGTGCTCGAAGCGGACTACGGTGCGCTCGGCGTGAAGTCTCCCGACGGCCGCTTGTCCCGCTTCATCCATTCCGGTTTGAATCAGGGGCAGGTTGCCAAGATCGGGCATCTTCCCGAAGGTCACGGACTGCTGGGCCTGGTCGTTCAAGAACCTTGTCCGGTTCGAACCGACCGAATCGCCTCACACCCGTCCTCGGCGGGGTTTCCAACCAATCACCCACCGATGGACACGTTTCTCGGTGTTCCGATCTTCGTCAGGGGCGAGGTGTTCGGCAGCATCTACCTCGCGGACAGCTCGGAACGGACTGCATTCGACGACCGTGACGAGGCCGTACTCCAGATTCTGGCAAACGCTGCGAGCATCGCCATCGACAATGCGCGTCTGTTCGAGGAATCCCAAACGCGGGAAGCGTGGCTCAAGGCCGTCGCCGCCGTAAACGCACGCCTGCTCAGTGGAGGATCTCGCGACGAGACACTGGCCGAACTGGTTCGCACGACGCGCCGTCTCACCGACGGCAATCTGGTGTGCATAGTTCGCTACGACCTCGGCGAAGGGCCGGGTGTTCACGTCGCAGAATCCCGGACTCGCGGGATGACCGTCTCGGACGGCACAGTTCTCGATCTTTCCGGAACCGTGATCGACGAAGCTGCCCGCAGCCGGCGAACGATTTCCGCCCCCAGCGCCAGTGCTGTTCCGGCACTGCATGTTTCCAGCGAGGAATCCGTCGTCGCACTCCCATTGTCGGGAACCTCGTTCGGCGGCGGCGTCCTCTTCGCGTCACGCCGCAGCGATCGTCCGTGGGGCGTCGATGAGATCGAGCAGCTGACGGCAATGGCCGACATCGCCGCTGTCACTGTCGAATTCGCCGAACAGCAACGAAAAGAGCGACTGGTCGACGTCCTCGAAGATCGAGACCGAATCGCGCGTGATCTTCACGACCACGTCATTCAGCAGTTGTTCGCCACCGGATTGAGTTTGCAGGGGGCATTGCAACGTCCCGGCGACGAGGAAACCATTCGCACGGTGTTGGACAACTCCGTTGATCAACTCGATCGAACGGTCCGCGAAATCCGCACCGCAGTCTTCGACCTCCACACGAGTGAGATGTCGACTCCCACAAGCCTGCGACGCCGATTACTCGACGCCGTCAACGGTCTGTCCGGTCACTCGTCGATCACTCCCAGCGTCACTTTCGAGGGGACCATCGACAGTTCCGTCCCGGCTCGACTCGCCCCGCACGCCGAAGCCGTTGTGCGAGAAGGGTTGAGCAATGCTCTGCGGCACGCCCATGCCAACGCCATCGACGTCACCATCCGGGCAACGGAAGATCTTGTCATCAGCATCGTCGACGACGGTGTGGGAATCGACCAGGCAACCAGAATCCACGGTCTCGACAACCTGGCGACCCGCGCTCGTCAGTGCGGCGGCTCGAGCAACATCACCAGCGAGAACGGCGTCACCGAATTAGTGTGGCGAGTTCCGCTGAGCCCCAGGCGAAGTCCGTTGTCAATCCAGCACCGTTGAGCGTCAGAGCGGATCCAGTCGTTACCTTCTGGATCGGCCAGGACATGCCATTGTTCCTGCCCCGTCTGGCCGATGTCGGCCGGCCGCGCACCAAGACCCAATAGGCGTTCCAGTTCGGCTTCCTGATCGCGGTCGGTGGCGTTGACGTCGATATGCAGGCGGGGCTTACCCTTCTCCGGTTCGTCTCTGCGACTGAGGATGATCGTCGGCTGCGGACCGCCGAACCCTTCGCGCGGGCCGATCTCCAGAGAACCGTCGTGCATTCGATCGAGCACGACGAAGTCCAGGACCTCGCACCAGAACCGCCCCAGAACCTCAGGATCCCGGCAACCGAGCACCAATTCACTGATACGACATGCCATGACAACTCGCTTTCCATCCGCAAGGACAATTGTCTTTCGACCGTACCGGACCACGTGATCTACGCCATGCCGCCCTGTCCGATCCTCGGGACCTTTTCCCCTCGTCCGAGGTCGTGGCCGCCGCGATCATTGCGTTTATGTTCCACAGTCCCAAGAATTCTCGGTATTTCGTCACGTCGATGCGCACAGGCGGCCGTCGTGGTTGATCTCGCGCCCCGGCCGGTCGACGAGGTCGATATCCACCTCGGCGCAACTCCCCGGACCGCTCCGAAGGGTTCGAAACTGGTCGAGATCCTGAGGACCACCGATCACAAGATGATCGGGCTGATGTACATCGTGACATCGTTTGCCTTCTTCCTGATCGGCGGACTGATGGCGCTGCTCATGCGCATGGAACTGACCGTCCCGGGAATGCAATTCCTGTCAAACGAGCAGTACAACCAGCTGTTCACCATGCACGGCACGATCATGCTCTTGCTGTACGCGACCCCGGTCTTCTTCGGATTCGCCAACTACCTCATGCCGCTGCAGATCGGCTCGCCGGACGTGTGTTTCCCGCGGCTCAATGCGTTCAGCTACTGGTTGTATCTCTTCGGCGGCCTGATCGCCTCCGCCGGGTTCGTAACACCCGGTGGTGCAGCAGATTTCGGCTGGACCGCTTACGTGCCACTCACCAGCGAACTCCACTCCCCCGGTATGGGTGCCGACCTGTGGATCATCGGGCTTACTCTCGGCGGCGTCGGCACCATCCTCGGCGCAGTCAACATCGTTTCGACGATCGTCTGCTTGCGAGCCCCCGGGATGACGATGTTCCGCATGCCGATCTTCACGTGGAATGCGCTGGTCGCCAGCATGCTGATCCTCCTCGTTTTTCCGCTGCTCGCTGCTGCCTTGATCGGGCTGTGGGTGGACCGGCACCTGGGAGCGCATTTGTTCGACCCCGCGACAGGTGGAGTCATGTTGTGGCAGCACCTGTTCTGGTTCTTCGGCCATCCCGAGGTCTACATTCTGGCGCTTCCGTTCTTTGGCATAGTCTCCGAGATCTTCCCTGTCTTCAGCCGCAAGCCGATCTTCGGATACACCGGATTGGTCTACGCAACACTGGGAATTGCAGCTCTGTCGATCGCTGTGTGGGCGCACCACATGTACGCAACCGGCGCCGTTCTCCTCCCCTACTTCTCGTTCATGACCTTCCTCATCGCAGTTCCCACCGGAGTCAAGTTCTTCAACTGGATCGGCACGATGTGGAAGGGGCAGTTGACTTTCGAGTCGCCGATGCTGTTCTCCGTCGGCTTCCTGGTCACATTCCTGTTCGGCGGACTCTCCGGCGTAATTCTCGCAAGCCCGCCCCTGGACTTTCATGTCACCGACTCGTACTTTGTTGTCGCGCATTTCCACTACGTCCTCTTCGGAACAATCGCGTTCGCGACATACGCCGGAATCTATTTCTGGTTCCCGAAAATGACCGGCCGGATGTTGGACGAGAAGCTCGCCAAGATTCACTTCTGGTTGACACTGATCGGCTTTCACGCGACATTTCTCGTCCAGCATTGGCTCGGCGCTCAGGGTATGCCTCGGCGGTACGCGGATTACCTGCCGTCGGACAATTTCACTCTTCTCAACACGATCTCGACCGTCGGCGCGTTTGTGCTCGGAGCCTCGACGATTCCGTTCATCTGGAACGTTTTCAAGAGCTATCGGTACGGACGGATCGTGACGGTCGACGATCCCTGGGGATTCGGAAACTCACTCGAATGGGCGACGTCCTGCCCGCCACCACGACACAACTTCACCGAACTCCCCCGAATCCGCAGTGAGCGGCCGGCATTCGAACTGCACTACCCCCACATGGTCGAGAGGATGCGCGACGAGGCGCACGTCGGACTGCTTGGTCACAAGCCGGTTTCCACGGTAAGCACAGAGGTGAAATGACATGAATGACGGCACGAAGTATCGAGCTTGGGCAGAAAGTCAGCAGGTTGAACGCCGAGCGAAACCCGGCCATCTCCTGATGCCGTTGCTCGTCCTCATGTTCGCAGTCACGACGCTCGTGTGGTTGCCCCTGACAACTGCCGCTTGCTCGATAGTGGTTGCAGGATTGCTGTTCGGCACTGTCCTGCAAGCCAGTTCGCATTCAACAGAACCTTCGACAGACATAACGCGAGGAGCTCGGAATGACCTCCCAACTTTCGACTGACGTCTTCACCTCGGAGTGGTCCGCAGACGGAGCGGTCGTCGTGTGCATCGATGGATCCCCGCTGCGCACCGACGTGATCACGTGGGCGGCCGAGTTCGCGCATCGCCACAGTCTCTGGATGCGAATAGTTTTCGTAGCTCCGAATACTGGCGATCCGAATACCTCGGCATCACCGACCGGCCTGTTCATGGAAGCCATTCAGATCGCAGAGTCGGTGTCGCCAGATCTTCGGATCCGGACCGATCTGATCTCCGGGGAGAACACCGCAATCCTCACCGCGTTGACGTCCGAGGCTGCCTTGATCGTCAACCCGTTGATCGTCACACCACAGGACGATCTCACTGCACCCGCCCCGGCATGTTCATTCGCAACAGTCGGAACTTCGTGTGAAAGCCAGGCTACGGCTGATCTTCCCGTTGTCGTCGGTTTGGACGGAAGCGCCTACAGCGAAAGCGCTTTGGCCATTGCATTCAAGGAAGCCGAGGCGGCGAGCACCGAACTGGTCGTCGTGCACGCCGCCCCGCCCGAGGCCGAGCTGAGTCGAAACTTCGCAGCCGGGCACGCGCCCCAGCATTCGACGCCGCTGACGTGGCAACTGTCAGGTTGGGCCACGCTCTACCCAGGCGTCACCATCCGACAGATCGAGTACGACGGCCCCTCGGTTGCCATTCTGGAACAACTCTCCACCGAGGCACGGCTTCTCGTCGTGGGCCGGCGCGGCCGAGGTTCGTTCGACGACACCGCTCTCGGCACCACGAGCAGTGCAATGGTTCGAAAAGCTCACTGCCCGGTCATCGTTGCGAGCGAAGCCTGAATTGGATCCTCGCTCGGTCAGAACCCGTAACTGTGGATGGGTGCGAGCTGACCGGCGTGGTGGGCTTCGATCACGAAACGCTCGTGGTCGACCAACTTCTCCGGGAGTTCGTCAACCGGCCACCACCGCAGATCTGCAGATTTCAACGGCTCCATCCGGCGTGGTTCACCCGACCACGTGCGGCATTCGTAGAAGAAGTCCACTCGATGATCCACCGGGTCGACCCCTTCCGCATGTCGGCGATGCAACACGGTGAGTGGCTTCAGTTCCGAGGAAAGCAACTCCACGCCAAGTTCTTCCGCGGCCCCCCTGACAGCCGCATCGAGTGCCGACTCCCCCAGTTCGACGTGTCCCGCAGCAGCGTGAGCCCAGTATCCGTCCATGAAACCGGTGCCCTCACGCAACTGCAACAGCACCTCCGGCCGCTGCGCCGGGTTGCTTCGACGAAACATCACGTACACCGCTGGTACCAGCGCAAATTGATCGGCCACATGACCACGCTATCGTGCGGGAAACGGCGGCGCCCCGCGAGAACAAAGCCCGCGGGGCGCCGTCGGCTAATCTGCTGAATCAGTTGACGTCGAACCTGTCGAGGTCCATCACCTTGGTCCAGGCGGCAGCGAAGTCCTCGGCGAACTTCTGCTTCGCGTCTTCGCTGGCGTACACCTCGGAGAGTGCGCGCAGTTGCGAATTCGATCCGAAAACAAGGTCGACCGCAGTTGCCGTGTACTTCGGATCTCCAGTCGCCCGATCAACCCCGTCGTAGACGTTCTCTTCCGTCTTCGACGGCTTCCACTCGGTACCCATGTCGAGAAGGTTGACGAAAAAATCGTTGGTCAACGTCTCGGGACGGTCGGTGAACACCCCGTGGCCGGTCTTGCCGAAGTTCGCGTTCAGCGCGCGAAGTCCGCCGACCAGAACTGTCACCTCGGGCGGGGTCAGCGACAGCATGTACGCGCGGTCGACCAACAGAATCTCTGCCGGAATCTTCTCCCCTCCCTTGAGGT
>Ga0153921_1000387_pt1 | contig 24834 bp, 21 predicted proteins | sample TSNJ005MetaG_FD_104691 | JGI IMG/M metagenome (GOLD analysis project Ga0153921, IMG submission 104691) | Attine ant fungus gardens microbial communities from New Jersey, USA - TSNJ005 MetaG | ecosystem: Host-associated > Fungi > Mycelium > Unclassified | place: USA: New Jersey, Brendon T. Byrne... | reverse complement strand
CCGAAGCGCAAGGCCCTCGGCATCGACCGGCGCCCCGGCTTCCTCACCTACGGCATCCTGTTCGTCCTCTTCGTCGGCAGCGCGTACCCGCTCTGGTGGTCGGCGGTCGCCGGCTCCAGCGACAGCACCGTCCTGACCGCCACCTGGCCGCCACTGCTGCCGGGCGGGCAGTTCTGGAAGAACGTGGGCGAGGTGCTCGGGACCGTGCCGTTCTGGCAGGCGCTCGGCAACTCGATCATCGTCTCCACCGTCATCACCGTCTCGGTCGTGCTGTTCTCGACGCTCGCCGGCTACGCGTTCGCCAAGCTGCGCTTCCGCGGCCGCGAGGGACTCATGGTGTTCGTCATCGCGACGCTCGCGGTCCCGACGCAGCTCGGCATCATCCCCCTCTTCATGGTGATGAAGCAGTTCGGCTGGACCGGGACGCTCGGAGCGGTCATCGTGCCGACCCTCGTCACCGCGTTCGGCGTGTTCTTCATGCGCCAGTACCTCGTCGACGTCATCCCCGAGGAGCTGATCGAGGCGGCCCGCGTCGACGGCGCCAGCATGATCCGCACCTTCTGGCACGTCGGGGTGCCGGCCGCACGGCCCGCCATGGCGATCCTCGGCCTCTTCACCTTCATGACGGCCTGGACCGACTACCTCTGGCCCCTGCTCGTCGCCCCGCAGAACCCGACCCTGCAGGTCGCCCTCAGCCAGCTGCAGTCCGCGAAGTACGTCGACTACTCGATCGTGCTCGCCGGCGCGGTGCTCGCGACCATCCCCCTGCTCATCCTCTTCGTGCTCGCCGGCCGGCAGTTGGTCTCCGGCATCATGGCCGGCGCGGTGAAAGGCTAAGAATGACCGACAACCGCTGGCCCGACGGCTTCCTGTGGGGCTCCGCCACCGCCGCCGCGCAGATCGAGGGCGCCGCCCACGAGGACGGCAAGGAGGACTCCATCTGGGACGCCTTCGCCCGCGTGCCGAACGCGATCGCCGGCGGCGACACCCCCGAGCGTGCGGTGGACCACTACCACCGCATGCCGGAGGACGTCGCCCTCATGGCCTCCCTCGGCCTCCAGTCGTACCGCTTCTCGACCTCCTGGGCCCGTGTCATGCCCGGCGACCGCGCGGTGAACCCGGCCGGACTCGACTTCTACAGCCGGCTGGTCGACGAGCTGCTCGGGGCGGACATCCTCCCGTGGCTGACGCTCTATCACTGGGACCTGCCGCAAGCGCTGGAGGAGAAGGGAGGCTGGGCGAACCGCGACACGGCCTACCGCTTCCGCGACTACGCCGTGGCGGTCTACGACGCGCTCGGCGACCGGGTCGACCACTGGACGACCTTCAACGAGCCGCTGTGCTCCTCCCTCATCGGCTACGCCGCGGGCGAGCACGCGCCGGGCCGCCGCGAGCCCGATGCCGCACTGGCCGCCCTGCACCACCAGCACCTGGCGCACGGCCTCGCGGCCCACGCCATCCGCGAGCGGGCGACCATCGCATCGGTCGGCGCTGGGAGCGACTCCGGGCGGCTGGACCGCCTGCGCCTCGGCATCACGCTCAACCTCACCACGGCCGTGCCGAACGACCCGAGCGACCCCGTCGACCTCGACGCCGCACGCCGCATCGACGGGCTCTGGAACCGGATGTACCTCGAGCCGCTGCTGCTCGGCGCCTACCCGACCGACGTGCTCGACGACCTGCGCGAGCATCGGTTCGAGGCGCTCGTGCACGACGGTGACCTGGACACGATCGCCCAGCCGATCGACTTCCTCGGCGTGAACCACTACCACGACGACAACGTCAGCGGACATCCCCTGCCCGCCGACGCCCCGCCCGCCGTGGTGCCCACCGACAGCCCGAAAGCGTCGCCCTTCGTCGGCAGCGAGTTCGTCACCTTCCCGTCGCGCCACCTGCCGACCACGGCGATGGGCTGGGAGGTCAACCCCGACGGCCTGCGCGCCCTGCTCGTGCGCCTCACCGCCGATTACCCCACCCTCCCGCCGCTCTACATCACCGAGAACGGCGCCTCCTACGACGATGCGACCGACCCGGACGGACGCATCCTCGACTCGGAGCGCGAGGCGTACATCCTCGCCCACATCGACGCGGTGCGCGCGGCGATCGACGAGGGGGCCGACGTGCGCGGCTACTTCGTGTGGTCGCTGCTCGACAACTTCGAGTGGGCGTGGGGCTACGAGAAGCGCTTCGGGATCGTGTCGGTCGACTACGACACGCAGGTGCGCACCGTGAAGGAGTCGGGCCACGCGTTCGCCCGTCTCATCGCGGACGCGCGTGCGGCGGAGTCGTCGGACGTCGGCGCGGCGGCGGCGCGCGCTTAGCATGGACGACGGACGAGAAGGAGACCGATGACCACGGATTCGGTGGACGCCGTGGCCGTGCCCACCCTGGAAGCGGTGGCGGCACGCGCCGGAGTCTCGCGCGCCACGGTCTCGCGCGTCGTCAACGGGTCGACGAAGGTCACCCCCGAGGTCGTCGCCGCGGTGACCGCCGCCATCGCCGACCTCAACTACGTGCCGAACCGCGCCGCACGATCGCTGGCCTCCCGCCGCACCCAGGTGATCGCGCTGGTCGTGCCGGAGTCGACGGCCAAGGTGTTCGCCGACCCGTTCTTCGCCTCCATCGTGCAGGGCGTCGCGCTCAGCCTCGCCGACACCGAGTACACGCTCAACATGGTCATCTCGTCCGAGACCAACCCCGACAAGACCCGGCGTTACCTCATGGGCGGCAACGTGGACGGCGCGCTCGTCGTGTCGCACCACTCCGGCGACCACTCGTACGTGGAGCTCGGCGCCTCCCTCCCGATCGTCTTCGGCGGCCGGCCGGTGGGCGACGAGACCGGGGAGTCGTACTTCGTCGACGTGGACAACGTGTCCGGGTCGGCGGGAGCGACCGAGCACCTCATCTCACGCGGACGGCGCAACATCGCCCTCATCACCGGCCCGCAGGACATGCCCGCCGGCCTCGACCGGCTGACCGGCTGGCGGCGGGCGCTCGACGCGCACGGGCTCGACGCCTCCCTCGTGGAGCTCGGCGACTTCTCCCCGCTCTCGGGCAAGGAGGCCATGCGCCGCCTGCTCGCCCGCGGCGTGCCCATCGACGGGCTCTTCGCCGCGAACGACCAGATGGCCGCCGGCGCCTACTCGGCGATCCGGGAGGCCGGGCTCCGCATCCCGGACGACATCGCCGTGGTCGGGTACGACGACGACAACTTCGGCATCACCGCCGCACCCCCGCTCACCACCGTGCACCAGCCGTCCATCGGCCTCGGCGAGGCCATGGCGCAGGTGCTGGTGCGCCGCATCGCGGGCGAGCCCGCCGAGCGCGTGACGCTGCTCCCGACCGAGCTCGTTGTCCGCGAATCCACCTGACGCCCCGGTTGCTGCCGCACATTCGTGACGAATGTGGACTTAGCGCGCCGCTTTCACGACATTCGTGCCGAATGTGCGCGGCGGTTCGCGACGCGTGACGTCCCCCCTCGCCTCGCCGCGCCTCGCCCCGTCGCGGGCGAGAGCGCTGAGGATTCGTGCCGAATGTGGACTTAGCGCGCCGCTTTCACGACATTCGGCACGAATGTCGTGAAAGAGGCGGCGGCGGGGGTCAGCGCAGGAACGCGGCGAGCTCGGCGGGGGTCGGGTAGGAGGCCTGGGCCCCGGCGCGGGAGGCGGCGAACGCGCCGACCCCGACCGCGAAGCGGGCCGCGTCGAGCAGGGCGTCGCCGTCGGCGAGGCGGAGGAGCAGCGCGCCCATGAAGGCGTCGCCGGCGCCGGTCGTGTCGACCGCATCCACGCGCACGGCGGGCACGGCAGTCGGCTCGCTGTCGCCGTCGACGACCACGCAGCCGTCGGCTCCCCGCGTCACGACGGCGCGGGTCACCCCGAGGGCGGCGAGGCCGGCCCGCAGTGCGTCGGGTGTCGCGTCCTCGGACACGCCGAGCAGCGCGGCGGCCTCCCCCTCGTTGACGAGGAGGACGTCCACCAGGGGCAGCAACTCGCGCGCGCTGTCGCGGAACGGGGAGGGGTTCAGCACGACCGCGAGCCCGGCGGCACGAGCGCGCTCGGCGGCATCCACCACCACCACCTCCGGCACCTCGAGGCAGAGCCCGAAGACGGAAGCGCCCGCAAGCACGGCGTCGTCGAGATCGCCGGGGGTCAGCGTCCCGTTGGCGCCGGGCGAGACCACGATCGTGTTCTCGCCGTGGGCGTCGACAGTGATGAGCGCGGTCCCGGTCGCCACACCGTCGCGCACGGCGACCGACGAGACGTCGACCCCGGAGTCGGCGACGGCCGAGCGGAGGAGCTCGCCGTGCGCGTCCGCGCCGACCGCGCCGACGAGCGTCACCGCACCGCCGAGGCGTCCGGCCGCGACGGCCTGGTTCGCGCCCTTGCCGCCGGCGCCCGTCGAGAGGTCGCCTCCCGAGACGGTCTCGCCCGGCTTCGGGAAGGCGGCGGTCTGCACGACGAGGTCGGCGTTCAGCGAGCCGACGACGACGATGCGGCCGGCGGCCGGGGCGCCGCTCATCGGGAGGCCGCCGTGGCGGTGACCTCGGCCGAGTCCGGGCGGGGGATCAGGAACGACACCGCGAGGGCGACGGCGGTGATGGCGGCTCCGAGCATCATTCCGGCAGAGTATCCGGTCGCGGAGTCGGGCGCCGCCGAGGTCGCGACCTGCAGGGCGGGCAGGAGGGCGAAGCTCAGGCCGGCGCCGAGGTTGAACGCGCCAGCGTTGAGGCCGGGGAGGAAGCCCGGGTTCTCGGCCGGCGACAGCACGATCCCGAGCCCGTTGAGCATGATGTTGCCGATGCCGGCGTAGCCGATCCCGATCACGACGGTGGTCGCGATCAGCACTGGCAGCGAATGCACGCCGACGAACGCCATCACGACGGTCGCGACGATCGTGCCCGAGAGGCCGATGCGCAGGATGCGGCGGTAGCCGAGCACGGGCGCGAGCCGCCCGGCCAGCGGGCCGACGATCCAGCCGACCAGCGCGTACGGGGTGAGGAAGGCCAGCGAGGCCAGGTCGGGCGCCATCCCGAAGCCCGCGTCCGCGTTCTGCGCGAGGGAGGTCACCAGGCCGTTCACGACGGCGAACACACCGGTCATCGTGAGCAGGGTGGTCGCGAGCAGCGCCCAGGTGGCGCGACGGCGCAGCAGCGGGGTCGGGACGAGCGGCTGCGCGACCCGGTTCTCCACCCGCCAGAAGATCGCGAAGGAGACGACGGCGACGGCGAGCGACAGCCCGACGAGCACCCAGTTCGCGGCGGCGAGACGGCCCGCCTCGTTGAGGCCGGTGAGCAGCGCGCCGATCGAGACGACCAGCGGGAGCACGCCCCACCAGTCCATCCGAACACCCTCGGATGGCCGGGACTCGGCACCCCAGACGACCACCATGACCAGCGCGACGACGGTGACGACCGCGATCGCCCAGAAGACGGAGCGGAAGCCGAACGTCGTGGCGAGCCAGCCGCCGGCGATCGCGTCGATGCCGGCGATGCCGCCGTTGACCGCGGTGAGGAGGCCCATCGCCGCGCCGTACTTGCGGGGGTCGGAGATCTCGGCGCGCAGCATCAGGAGGCAGATCGGGACGACCGGGCCGGTGACGCCCTGGATGAGGCGGCCGGCGAACAGCATCCCCACGTTCAGCGCGAGGGCGGCGACCACGCTGCCGATCAGCATGACGGCGAGCATCGCGAGCAGCACCCGCTTGCGGCCGACGATGTCGCTCAGCCGCGGGAGGAACAGCGAGAACAGTGCCGCAATGGTGAAGAAGAGGGTCTGCGAGAGGCCGATGGTGGCCTCGTCGGTGTGCAGCTCGTGCGACATGGTGACGAGCACCGGGCTCAGCATGCTGGCGTTGAGCTGGAACGCCACGCAGGCGGCGAGCAGGGCCGCGGTCAGCGCGGCGATGCGGACGGGACGGCCGGTGGGCGTCGAGACCGGGGTGGGGGTGGGGGCGCTCACGCGGCGGCGCCTGCGGTCGTTCCCGCGACGTCCGCGGGGTCTGCGGCGTCCGAGGCATCCATGGGGTCGCCGATGCGCTCGAGGGCGTCGACCACGAGGTCCCAGAAGCCGGTGTGGTCGAGCTCCATCGCGGCCCAGGTCGGGCAGTCGGCGGGGGCGGACGAACGGAGGTCGGCGACGGTCATCCCCGTCGTCAGGCGGCCCTGCGTCTCGATGGCGATCGGCATCTGTACCGCGCGCACGACGGTCGGGTCGATCACGTACGCGACGGCGACCGGGTCGTGGACGGGCGGGCTGTCGAAGCCCTGCACGTCGGCGTAGGTGCGGCCGAAGAACTCGAGCAGCTCGCCGACGAAGCGCGCCGGCGCGGTGCCGATCCCGGCGATGCGGGCGGCGACCTCCGGGGTCGCGAGCGCCTGGTGCGTGACGTCGAGGCCGCACATGACGACCTTCCAGCCCGCGCTGAAGACGATGTCGGCGGCCTCCGGGTCGATGACGATGTTGAACTCGGCGACCGGGCTCCAGTTGCCGACGTGCACGCCGCCGCCCATGAGCACGACCTGCTTGACGCGCTCGACCAGGCGCGGCTCCTGCCGCACGGCGAGCGCGATGTTGGTCAGCGCACCCGTCGGGACGAGGGTGACCGTGCCGGGCTCGTGCGCCATGACCGTGTCGATGATGAGCTGGACCGCGTGGCGGCCGTCGAGCTCGAACGACGGCTCGGGGAGCTCGGGCCCGTCGAGGCCGGACTCGCCGTGGATGCTGGGGGCGACCTCCACGGGCCGCGTCAGCGGGCGGTCGGCGCCGGCCGCGAACGGCACGCCGGCGATCCCGGCGACGCGTGCCACGGCGAGCGCGTTGCGGGTCACCTTCTCGAGGGTCTGGTTGCCAGCCACGGTGGTGACCGCGAGCAGGTCGATGTCGGGATTGCCGTGAGCGAGCATGAGCGCGATCGCGTCGTCATGCCCCGGGTCGCAGTCCAGGATGATCTTCTCCATGGGGAGCCTTCCGCTTCGTCGGGGACGTCAAACGCTTGACACTGTAAGCGTAAAGCGCTTGACGCCGCAAACCCGCGAGCAGCCACCGATACGATCGGGAGCATGTCCACGCCCCCGCCCGCGCCCCGACGGGTGACCGCCGCGATGGTCGCGGAGCGGGCCGGGACGAGCATCGCGACCGTCTCCCTCGTGGTCAACGGCAAAGCGCGCGGACGCATCTCCGACGAGAACGCCGCGCGGGTGCTCGCCGCGGTCGCCGAGCTCGGCTACGTGGTCGACGGCACCGCGAGCGCGCTGGCCCGCGGGACGAGCGACATCGTCGTGCTGATCGCCCCCGACCTCCCGAACCCGTTCTTCGGCCGCGTGATCAAGGGCGTTCAGGAGGAGCTCGGCTCCCGCTACCAGCTGCTGCTCTCCGCCGCCGCGAGCGGTGCGCAGCCCAACGCGACCGACGTGCGGCGGCTCTCGTCCCTGCGCCCCGCCGGCCTCCTCGTCTCCGCGCCCGGGCCCGACTTCCTCGACGACCTGCCCGCCGGCACGCCGCTCGTACTGCTGGACGCTCCCGGACTCGAGTCGCGCGCCGCCGTCGTCAACTACGATCTGGCGCCCGGGGTGGAGCAGCTCGCGCAGCACCTCGCCGAGCGCGGCCACCGCGTCATCGGCTACCTCGACGGCGCGACGCCCGCCGCCACCTACCTGCTGCGCCGCGAACTCCTGCGGGAGGCGGCCGCCCGGCACGGGATGACGCTGCTGGCCTCGCCGCACGTCCGCAGCGGCCCCGACCTCGCGGAGGCCGCCGCCGCGACCCTCGAGGCGCTGCCAGCGTGGCGTGCGGCCGGAGCGACCGCCATCGTCGCCGCCGCCGACACGCTGGCCCACGGCGTGCTCGCCGCCTGCGCGCAGGCCGGGGTGCGGGTACCGGAGGATATCGCGGTCGCCGGTTTCGACGACCTCCCCGCGTCCGCCGTCACCGCACCCAGCCTCACGAGCGTGGCCCTGCCCGGCGACGCGCTGGGCCGCGCGGCCGCCCACCGGCTGCTCGCGCTCGTCGCGCCCGACGACGCGGGCGACGGCGCGGGCGGGGACGCGGCCTCCGAGGAAGCCCCCGTCCCGCTCACCGCGACCCTCACCGTCCGCGCCTCCACCTGACGCGCACCGCCTCCCCCGATTTGTGCCAAATGTGGGGAATGGGGGCGCCATTCGCGACATTTGGCACAAACCCCTGCGCATGGGAGGCGGTGGCGGCGACGTCGCCGACGCGGCGGGAGCACGGCGACGCGGGAGCGCGGCGACGCGGGCACGGCGACATTTGTGCCAAATGTGGGGAATGGGGGCGCTTTTCGCGACATTTGGCACGAATCCCGCAAGGGAGGTGACAGCGCTGACGCGGCGGGAGCCCTGCGACGCGGAGCGCGACGCCACGAGCGCGGCGACATTTGTGCCGAATGTGGGGAATGGAACGCTACGGCAGCGCGCGGTAGACGCGGTTCCCGAGCGCGGCGAGGAGCAGGCCCGAGGCGACGATGGCGGCGACGCCGCCGGCGTAGGCGATGAAGAGGTGGGACGACCCGTCCTGCGCCGAGAAGTACGTGACCAGCAGCGATACCAGCGCGCCGATCGCGCAGACCGCCGCGATCCACACCAGCGGCCAGAGTTTCGTGCGTACCGGCGGGTCGGCCGGGCGCAGGCGCAGTCCGCTCAGGACGAGGCCGGCGATGCATCCCCAGAAGGCGACGACCAGCATCCCGGCGATGACGTCGCTCGGCCGGTGCCATTGCTCGACGAGGGTGGAGGCTCCCGCCGCGATCGTGAACACGGCCCCGACCACCGCGGCGAGCGGCCGGTAGCGCGGCGAGGCGACGAGGAAGACGACCAGCGCCGCCGAGGCCGCGACGGCCGTGTGACCGGAGGGGAGCGAGTTCGAGAGTCCCGCATCCACGCCCTTCTCGGGCCGCGACAGGATGGAGTACTTCAGCACCTGCGTGCTGACGTTCGCGCCGATGGCCGCGCCGACGGCCACCGCGAACACCAGCCAGTTGCGGCGCACGAGCACGACGACCAGCGCGATCGCGGCGCCGATGAAGACAGCGGCGACGGGCAGCGCGTTGAGGAAGGTGTGGGCGAAGTCGATCAGGTCGCCCTTCCACGCGTCGGCGCCGGCGAAGGCGCGCTCGTCGATCACCTGGCCGACGTAGCTGCGCACGAAGAGCAGGTAGACGCCCGTGAAGACGAGCGCGGTCCCGATCGCTCCCCACAGGAAGGGCAGGGCTCGCAGGACCGGTCGCATAGTCATCAACCCTTCCACACGCTCCTCGGAAATCTCCGGACAGCGGCCGGGAAGGCGCCGGTCGGGAATGTCCGCCGCTAGCCTGGTCCCGTGCGCAACGTCCCGATCGACGCGCTGGATCACCTGCCCGTCGACGTGCTCCCCGTGGGAACCGACTATCCGCCCGACCATCTGCTCGCGCGTCACCACCACCGTCGCGCGCAGTTGCTCTACGGTGCCAGCGGTGTGATGCAGGTCGTCACCGACGAGGGTTCGTGGACGGTGCCGACCGACCGTGCCGTGCTCATCCCGCCGGGGGTCGGCCACGAGGTGCTCATGCGCGGGGTGTCGACGTGGAGCCTCTACATCGAGCCGGACGCCGTGCCCTGGTGGCCGGCGGTCTGCACGGTGGTGGAGGTGGGGCCCCTGCTGCGGGAGCTGCTCCGCGCCGCCAACGAGCTGGAGGCCGACTACGACACGGCGGGACGCGACGGGACGCTCGTGCGGCTGGCGCTCGACGAGCTGCAGCGGGTCTCCCCCGCCCCGTTCGCGATCACCCTGCCGCGGGAGGAGCCCTTCCGGACGCTCTGCCGCGAGTACCTCGCCGCACCCGATGCCGGGGTGACGAACGCGGTGTGGGCCCAGCGGGTCGCGATGAGCGGACGGAGCTTCGACCGGCATTTCCGGGCGGCGACCGGCACCGGGCCGGCGACGTGGCGATCCCGCGCGCGGCTGCTCGCGAGCCTCCCGCTGCTGCAGACGCAGAGCGTGACCAGCGTCGCCGGGCGGCTGGGCTATGCGTCGCCGGCGGCGTTCACCGCCGCGTTCACGCGGGCGTTCGGCGCGCCCCCGTCGCGGTTCGGCTCCGCGGCGATTGGCTGACTCTCAAAGGCATCGGACTCAACTGCGATTGCTTGCCAACTCGGTCCAGGATGGGATGGACGGGTGTCCTTCCTCATCCTCGCCCTCATCGGTCTCGCAGTCGGCGTGACCACCGTCCTCTTCGGCTTCGGCGGCGGCTTCGTCACCGTGCCGGTCATCACCATCGCCGACCTGGCGCTCGGCGACGACGCGGTGCGCGTGGCGACCGCGACCTCCGCCCTGGTCATGCTGGTCAACGCGGTCGTCGCGACCGTCTCGACGCGACGGGAGGTCCTGAGCCGCCTCTCAGGACGATGGGCGCTGTTCGCCCTGCTCGCCGCGGGCGGGGCGGTCGGCGCGGGGGTGGCCCGGGTCGTGCCGGACGCGATCATCCGCTGGGGCTTCGTCGTCTACATCGGGGCGACGATCGTGGATCTGGTGGTGCGCCCGGGCTTCCTCCGGCCGACGCCGGCGACCGCGGCGGCGACCACGACGGTCGTGGCCGGCCCCGGTCCTGCCGCGACGGGACTGCCGACCTGGCTCGGCCTCCCGATCGGCTCGGTCGCCGCCTTCCTCGGCGTGGGCGGGAGCGTGATGACCGTGCCGCTGATGCGTCGCGCCGGATCGCCGATGCCGATCGCCACCTCCCTCGCCAATCCGCTCACGCTCGCGATCGTCGCGCCCGCCCTGGCGGTCTCGCTGCTCCTCCGCGGAGCGGTCCCGCCGACGCCGGGGCTCGTCGGCTCGGTGGACGTGCTCGCCGCCGTCGCCCTGCTGCTCGGCTCGATCCCGGTGGTCGTGCTGCTGCGCCGCCGGCCGCCGCGCATCCCGGACGGCGTGCACGCGTGGTCGTACGTGGCCTTGCTCGCCGCGGCCGGGATCACCGTCGCCGCGGCGGGATGACGTCAGCCGACGAAGCGGACGGCGCGCTCGTCGCGGGCGAAGCGCTCGCGCATGACCGCGACCGCCTCCGGGTTGCTGTCGACGAGCAGGAAGCGCCGGCCGAGCGCCGCCGCGACGGCGCCCGTCGTCCCGCTGCCCGCGAAGAAGTCGAGCACCCAGTCGCCCTCGCGGCTCGACGCCTGCACGATGCGGCGGAGCACGCCCTCCGGCTTCTGGGTCGGGTAGCCGGTCTTCTCCCGGCCGGTCGGCGACACGATGGTGTGCCACCACACGTCGGTCGGCAGCTTGCCGAGCTCGGCCTTCTCGGGCGTCACCAGTCCCGGAGCCATGTAGGGCTCGCGGTCGACGGCGGAGGAGTCGAAGAAGTACGCGGACGGGTTCTTCACGTACACGAGGATGGTGTCGTGCTTGGCCGGCCAGCGCGTCTTCGACTTGGCGCCGTAGTCGTACGCCCAGACGATCTCGTTGAGGAAGCTCTCCCGGCCGAACAGCGCGTCGAGCAGCACCTTGGCGTAGTGCGACTCCCGGTAGTCGAGGTGGAGGTAGAGCGTCCCGTCGTCGGCGAGCACCCGCCACGCCTCGATCAGCCGCGGCTCGAGGAACTCCCAGTAGTCCTCGAACCGGTCGTCGTAGCTCAGGAGGTCGCCCTTGATCCGCTCGTAGCTGCGGCCCTTGAAACCGATCACGCTGCCGCCCGCGCCGGGCTCCGACCGCTTCGACGTCATCGCGCGCCGCGCCTGCGATCGCCCGGTGTTGAAGGGCGGGTCGAGGTAGATCAGCCGGAACGACTCGTCCGGCAGGGCGGCGATCACGTCGAGGTTGTCGGCGTGCACGACGGTGCTCGGTGCGGCGGGATGCCACAGAGGCGCCACGGCGTCGGCGGCGGGGACGGTCTCGAGCATGGGTCCATTCTCGCAGCGCGGCAGCGCGACCGAGGCTCTCCCAGAGTGAGGTGACGACATACGTGGCGATGTTCGGGAGCCGCGCGCGATGCGACGAAGTCGAACACCGCGTCGGCCCCTCGGCATCGATCGGGCACATTCTGCGAGAGTAATTTGATATTCTCACTTAGAGATTGAGATATCTACCGTGAGGAATCCATGGGCAGGGTGGTAAAGGTCGATGTCGAGCAGTTGCGGGCGGGCGCGAAGGCGTTGAAGAAGAGCGCTTCCGGATCGCGCCCCTCGGCGGACGAGGCCGATGGTTTCGGGTCGTCGGTGGCTCGTGCGGCCGTGAGCAGGTTCGAGGGCTATTGGGTGCGCGGTCAGTCGACGATCGACGAGCTGGTGGTCGGATCGGCCGGTGCGCTGGAACAGGCGGCCGATTCGTATCAGCGACGGGATTCGGAGGATGCCGTGGGCATGCGCGGCGACGGAGGCGGCTTCCATGGGTTCTAGGTGGATGGATTGGTCACCGGTCGGATTCGAGACCGACCCGACGCCGGGCGACAAGGCGATGGTGGAGTCGTTGGTCATCCACCTTCGCACCTGGTCCGCGCGGCTGAGGCACCAGTCGGAGGCGGCGACCCAGGTGTTGGACACGAACCTCGCAACCTCGTCGTGGTCGGGTCTGGCCGCCGACGTGTTCTCGGTCCGGTTGCGTGCACTGGCCGCCGGGGCGCAGAAAGCGGCCGAGCGGCACAACGACGGAGTCACGGCGGCGACCAGCTGGTCGGCATCCATGGAACTCGCGCAGGGCACCGCGGATCAAGCGCTGGAGGACGCCGAGAGTGCCTTGGTCGATCTGGCGGCGGCGGAGGCGTCCGCGGCCGCTCTGGGCGTCCAGCACACGGCGCTGTCGTCCGCGTTGAGTGCGCTCGAGCAGGCGTACAACTCGCGCGACAAACCACCCCCGGGATCCTCCGCCCCCTCCCACGGGGACGTGTCGAGCGCGCGTCAGCGGGAGCAGGAAGCCAGCGCCGACCTGGCGCAAGCGCGACGCGCGATCAAGGACGCGCAGGAGCGGTTGGACGACGCGATTCACCGGGCCCAGCGAGCGAAGCGCGAGTACGACGCTGCCGCCAAAACGTTCGCCGACGCGTTGGACGCAGCACTGCACGGCGCCCTGGACCCCGTGCCCCAGCCGGAACTGAAGGCATTCGGGTCGGTCATCGCCAAACTGTCCGGGATCTCCCCGTCAGCGAGCGTGAACGCCTCACTGATGTCCACGCTGGGACGGCTCACCCCCGACGAGCTGTCGTTGCTGCTGGCGGAGGACCCGAACCTGGCGCAGCAGTTCTGGGAGCACCCGCCGTCCCCGGATCAGGTCGCGAAGTGGTGGTCCAGCCTCGACGACGAAACGAGGGCAGCGTTCGAAGCGGCCGCACCCGGGGTCCTGGGCGACCTGGCAGGGCTGCCGTATGCGGTGAGGAATCGGTGCAATCGGGCTGTCTACGAGGAGGCCCAATCGCGGAAGCACCGCCTGACCCCGGAACAGCAGAAAGTTCTGACCGCTCTCGAAGTCGTGCTAGCCGACCCGTCGGCATCCTTGGTCTGTCTGAACCTGGACGCGTCTGTGCCGATGGTCGCGGTCGGATACGGGGACCTGGATACTGCGGACACGGTGACCTGGGCAGCGCCGGGGATGATGTCGGACGCGGCCGACGTGACCGAGGGGTGGTCTCGGGCGGCGAAGAAGCTGTACCTCCAACAGATCCAACTTGACGACAGTCGGACCCATGCGATGGTCGGCTGGTTGGGGTATGACACTCCGGATCTGGCGAGTGTGAATACTTCGGGTCTGGCTCAGGACGGATCGTGGCGGTTCGCGAACGAACTGGACGGCACACACGCCACCCGTGCAGCACATCCCGACGTGACGTTCCCTTACGTGTCCGTGGTCGCGCACTCGTACGGGACAACGATGGCAGCAGACGCGTTGATGCGCACGAAGCATTTCGTGGACTCGTTCACCATGCTCGGTTCGGCCGGGATCGACACTCAAGTGGTGAAGTCCTTGTCGGACCTGCATGTGAAGCAGGCGGGAGGGGTACCCGCGATCTACACGACCTCGGCAGCGGCGGATCTGGTCGCACCATTCGGCGCCTCACTGGGCGGGCGTTCGGTGCCGGACTCGGAATCGCTTCGATCGGCTGGGTCGATCGGGGCAAGAACGTTCAGAGGTCCGTTGAACCCGCCCGCCTCGATCGGTGGCGCGCAATCGTTCTCCTCCGATGGCGCCGTGCTCCCCGACGGCGAGGTACTGAAACCGACCAAGGGACACAACGTGTTGGGTGAGACCATCGACGGGCCCAACCCCCTCAACTTGCTGGCTCCGCCCGAAGGCCACGGCTACCTCGACGAAGGCACCGAGTCGCTCAAGAACACTGGATACACAACGCTCGGCTTGCCCGAAAAGGTCGTGGGCGGCTTGAGGACCACCCGATGAGCCGCGGACGTGGGCTGTCCGTAGCCAGTTCGATGAAGCTCAGCGGCGCGATGGTCGCGGCCACCATCACCGCTTCGATGCTAGGAGGATGTATGTCAGTTCCCGCTTTGCGTGATCCCGTACCGAATACGCCAGGTGCCCCGCAGAAGACGATCACCGAGCTGCTGACGCAATGGGCCGACCTCACCAACGCCGCCATCGCCGCAACGGGCGACACCGACGGCTGGTACCGAGGCGCGATCATCGAACGGAAGCCTTGGGATCCAGCAGCCGAGGAAGTAGGCCTCGCGCCGTGCGGGACGGTCGGACCGAAAGAGGCCCACCAGGTAGAAGCCCTCGTCATGCACGACGCCTTCGAGCCTGATCCGCACCCGATCGCCGACAAGCTCACCGCCTACTGGGAAAGCCAAGACTTCACCGTTGTCCGGACGGTCGACTGGGCCGACGGAAAGGGCTGGATGGATATCTCCGTTCGTGCTGACAGGGCGGACGGCGTGGAGTACAACCTCACCGCGACGACGAGCGCCGTGTCCATCCACGTCTCGACCGAGTGCTCCATCGACCCCTCCATTCAATTGTGGGCGCGAGAGAAGTCACTGCGCCGAGAGGACATACCGACTCCGGCGTCGCCCACCTCGCCATCGGCCCACGCAACAGAGGCTGACGGCGCCAGCGCGTCCGATGACGACGGTGAGTGGTTCGGGTTCTGAATGAGCGGGAGAGGCGGCGTGGCCGTGGCGAACGGGGTCAAGTTCTCCGGGGCGGCGGTCGCGACCGCTATCGCCGCCTCGGTGTTAGGAGGATGTATGTCAGTTCCCGCTTTGCGTGATCCCGTACCGAATACGCCGGGTGCACCGCAGAAGACGATCACCGAGCTGCTGACGCAATGGGCCGACCTCACCAACGCGGCAATCGCCGCAACGGGCGACACCGACGGCTGGTTCCGGGGTCCACTCCAGAATGGGAAGCCCTGGGATCCGGCGGCCGAAGAGGTAAGCCTGCCGCCGTGCGGGACGGTTGGATCGAAGGCGGCCCACCAAGTGAGCAATGGTGTAACGCATGAGGCGTTCGAGTCGGATCCGCATCCGATCGCCGACAAGCTCACCGCCTACTGGGAGAGCCAAGGCTTCACCGTCGTTCGGACGGTCGACTGGGCCGACGGAAAGGGGTGGATGGATATCGCGATCCGCGCGGATCGACCTGACGGTGTGCAGTACGGCCTCACCGCCACGACGAGAATCGTAGCCATCGACGTCTCGACTGAATGCTCCACCGACCCTTCCATCGATGCGTGGGCGGAGGAGAAGACGAACCGTCGTCTGCGCACCGAGATCCCCGCACCAGCGCCGACGGCATCGCCGTCCGCCGAAACACCGAAGAGTGACGCCGGCGGCGGATCAAACGAGGCCGCCGAGTGGTTCGGGTTCTGAGCCTCACGCCACGAGCCCTGAATGCGACGTTCCAAGGCACCGGACGAAGCCGGTCCCGACCTCTCCCCGATCACGCGTCCAGAAAGTCCGCCCCGAGGCGACCGGAGTAGCGTGACCTCATGAGCCTGACGGTGCAGAACGAGCCCGACGCGTCGCGGTACGCCCTCTATAAGGACGGTGAGCGCATCGGTGTCGCCGAGTACGAGCTCCGGGATGACGCGATCGTGTTCACGCATACCGAGGTCGATCCGGAGAAGCGTGAGAAGGGGATGGCGTCGACGCTCGTGCAGACGGCGCTCGACGATGTGCGCGACAATTCCGAGCGACGGGTGATCGCGTCGTGCCCCTATGTGCGGAGCTGGATCAGCGAGCACCCCGGGTACGACGCCCTGCAACGGCGGTAGCCCGGCCGTCGTCGTCGACCGCGCGGCCCTCGGCCCGCTGGCCGTTGCCGTGGGAGCCGACGTCGATCGTGATCTTGCCGCCCTCCCAGACGCCCTTCTCCCCGTCGCCGGGGAGCGGGGCGGGGGCCGGCAAGAACGACTGGCGGTCGAGCTCCTGCTGGGCCTCGTGGCGGGTGGGCGCGAAGATCTCGTCGAACGATCCGCCGATGGCGCCGCTCATCGTTCCCGAGCCGCGCTGCGCCTTGTTGGAGAGGTCGATCCAGCCGAGCTTCACCGCCACGACGATCACTGCGACGAGCGCCACGACGACGCCCACGACCCACCAATTCACCCCTCGATGGTACCGGAGGGTCGCCGCACGCCCCGTGGACGCACAGGAAGCACCAAGGGTGCGCCGCTCTCCGGGTGCGGGATGACGTCGACCGGATACGCGTAGACGTCGGCCACCCGCTCGGCGGTCAGGACCTCCTCGGGAGGCCCGTCGGCGATCACCCGGCCGTCGCTCAGGAGCACCACTCGGTCGGCGTAGGCGGCCGCGAGGTTGAGGTCGTGCAGCACGGCCAGCACGGCGCTGCCGGAGCGGGCCAGCTCGGCGGCGAGGGTGAGCACCTGCTCCTGGTGGCCGAGGTCGAGCGCGTCGGTGGGCTCGTCGAGCAGCACGATCGGGCAGCGCTGCGCGAGCACCCGCGCGAGCGAGACGCGGGCGAGCTCGCCGCCCGAGAGCGTGGTGACGTCGCGGTCGGCGAGGTGGGCGGTGGAGGTGCGCTCGAGCGCGTCCGCGATGATAGCGGCGTCGTCGTCGCTCTGCGGCGTGCGCGCCCACGGCATGCGGCCCATCGCGACGACCTCGCGCACAGGGTAGGAGAACGAGACACCCTTCTGCTGCAGGAGCACGGCGCGCAGCCTCCCGAGCTCGCCGACCTTCACGGTGCGGGCGTCGCGGCCGTCGATCAGCGCGGTGCCGGTCTCGGGTGCGGTGTCGCCGGCGAGCACGCCGAGGGCGGTGGACTTGCCCGCGCCGTTCGGGCCGATGAGCGCGACCAGTTCGCCGGCGCGGACGGCGAGGTCGACGCCGTCCAGGATACGGCGGCCGGCGATGGTCACACCGACGCCGCGCAGTTCGGCGCCGACGGTCGCGGCCGTCGCGCCGGTCGCGGCCGTCGCTCCGGTTGCAACAGCCGCACCGGTCGCACCGGCAGCAACCGCCGCACCGGCCGCAGCAGCCGCAGCGGCCGCAGCAGCCACCCCGGTCCCAGCGGCGCGGGACGCGGCGCTCATGCGCTCTCCCCCGACGCGACCGTGCGCCGCAGCAGCACGAAGAAGACGGGGCCGCCGACGAGAGCCGTGAACATCCCGATCGGGAGGTCGGCGAACGGGATGGCCGTGCGGGCCACGACGTCGGCGACCGAGATGAGCAACGCACCGCCGAGGGCGCTCGCGGGGAGCAGGGCGCCGTGGCCGGGCCCGATCAGCAGGCGCAGCAGGTGCGGCACGATCAGGCCGACGAACGCGATGATCCCGGCGAACGACACGGCCACCGCGGTCAGCAGGGCGACCAAAAGGATGGAGACCAGCCGCACGCGCTCGACCGGCACCCCGAGGTGGCGGGCGCTGCGGTCGCCGAGCGCCAGCGCATCCAGCCGCCGGGACATCAGGCAGGCGCAGAGCACGCCGACGATCAGGAGCGGGAGCGTCACGCCGACCGCGGACCAGGTGGCGCCGTTGAGGGAGCCGAGCTGCCAGAACATGATCTGCTCACGGCTGGCGGTGTCGGCGAGGAAGACGAAGAGGGCGATCACCGCGTTGGCGATCGCGTTCACGGCGATGCCGGTGAGCACCAGCATGAGCACGCGGGTGCGGCCCCGCGCGCGGGCGAGCACGTACACGAGCACGGTGGTGATCACGCCGGAGACGAACGCCGCGGCCGGGACCGTGGCGGCGCCGAAGGTCTGCAGGCCGAAGACGATCGCGGCGCAGGCCCCGACCGCGGCGCCCGCCGAGACGCCGACGACCGCGGGCTCGGCGAGCGGGTTGGCGAACACGCCCTGCATCAGCGCGCCCGCGACGCCGAGGGCGGCGCCCACGATCAGGCCGAGCACGATGCGCGGGAACCGGACGTTCCAGAGCGCCCCGTCGGCGTAGGCGTCGGCCGGCGCGGTGGGCGCGAGTCCCAGCCGCCGGCCGAACGACGCGAAGATCTCGGCCGGCGACAGGGAGAACTGCCCGAGCGCCGACGAGGTCAGCACGACGGCGAGGAGCAGCACGATCATCGCGCCGATCACGAGTGCGCGCCTCCCCCGCGCCCGGGTCACCGCGGCGACGGCGACCCGATCGGTTCGGGAGGCACGGGAGGTGCGACTGGCCTGCTCGGGCCGGGTGGCGTGGGCGGTCATCCCGCTGCCCCGGGCCGGTACAGCGCGTCGGCGAGCGAGCGCAGCACCGCGGGGGTGGTCGGGCCGAAGGACAGGATCTGCCCGTCGGACATGTCGACGATCCGGCGGTGCTGACCGGCGAGCGTGTCCGCCACCCCTGGCCGCTTCAGGAGGCCGTCGACGCCGCCCGTGGACTCCAGCCCGTCGGTCATCATCAGGAAGACGTCCGGGTTGGTCGCCAGCAGCGCCTCGCTGTTCGCGGGCTTCGCGCCGGTGATGCCCGCCGCGGAGGCGACATCTACCGCACCGACACCCGAGATCAGGTCGTCGGCGCCCATCCCCTTGCCGAAGAGGAAGAACACGCCGGCCGTGCCGCGCACGTAGAGGAACGCGACGCGCAGCTTGTCGGCGTCGGCCTTCGGGGCGAGCTTGGCGATGTCGGCCTTCGCCGTCACGAGCTCCTCGTCGGTGCGCTTCACCAGCTTGTCGCCGACCGCGTCGAGGCCGACCGCGTGCGCGACCGCCTTCGTCTGCGCGCCGATCGTGGCGATGCTGCGCTTGGGGTCGAAGAACACGACGGGGACTCCGGAGGCGCGCAGCTGGTCCTGCACTTCGCGCGGGCCGAGGGTCGTGTCGGTCAGCACGAGCGTGGGGCGCAGGGCGAGGATCGCCTCGCCGTTCAGCTCGTGGCCGTTCTGGGTGACCAGGGGCAGGTCCTTCATCACGTCGAGCGTGTTGGAGGAGCCGCGGCCGACCAGCTTGTCGCCGAGACCGAGCCCGACGACCGTCTCGGCGAGGGTGCCGTAGATGTCGAGGGCCAGGATGCGGCTGGTGTCGGTGATCGTCACCGAGGTGCCCGTCACGTCGGTCACGGTGACCGGCAGCGACGGCTTCGGGTTCTTCTCCACCGGCTCGATCTGGGCGATGGAGGCCGCGGTCGACGGTCCGGTGATGGTGCGGGGGTCCGGCAGTGCATCGCCCGTGGCGGTCGCGGAGGCCGAGGGGCTCGCGCTGGTCGGCTTGGCCGCGGGGGCGCCAGCCGCGCAACCCGTCAGGACCGCCGCGAGGGCGGCGACGGCGACGGCGCGTGCCGCTCGCATCCGGATGGTGCGGGAACGCCCATGGGCGGCGCCGGAAGCGCCGCCCATGGTCAGAGTGTCGCGGAGACTCACACAGCCTCCACGTCCGCGCGCGCAGCCCGGCGGCGCACGACCGCCACCGCGGCGATGCCCGCGAGGATCAGCAGGCCGCCGAACAGCGGCACGGCGCCCGACCCGGCGCTGCCCGTCGAGGCGAGGCCGGAGGTCGTGGTGCTGTCGCACGCCACCTCGGCGCCGAGCGGGAACCGGAACGAGATCGGGTCGAGCGCGTCGCCGGCGTTGTAGAACCCGGCGAACGCCTTCGCCCCGTCGGCGGTCAGGGCGGTGGCCGCGCCGTCGACCGAGAAGGTCGAGCCGGAGGCCTTCCCGCCCCCGAGCGCGATCGTCGCGAACGAGACGCCCGAGTAGTCGCTCGGCTTACCGCTCATGTCGGTCGAGTGCACGTCCGCGATGAGCGTCGCCTGGGTCGCGCTGGTGACCCGGATCGCGAGGTTCGAGAGCACCAGGTTCAGCACCCCGTCGTGTCCCGTGAACGAGACCGAGCCGGAGTAGCGCACGAGACCGCGGGTCTCGTCCGGGTTGAAGGTGCCCTTTCCGCCGCTCCAGCCGTACTGGCCGCCGGAGTAGGTGACGCCCGCGAGCGTCCAGGAGCCGTTCGCGATGCCGCCGCTGATGTAGTTGCGGAAGCTCGTCTTCACGCCCCAGTTCAGCGACGCGTCGCTCACGGCGCGCGCCACGCAGGTCGGCTGGGCCGCGGCGACGGGGGCCGGGGCCTCCGGGGTCACGGCGGCGGCCGGGGCGATGACGACGTTCACCTGCGGCGAGACCGTCGGGGTGAACCGACTCGGGTCGTCCGGCGTGAAGCTGGCCGAGAACGCGTGCGTGCCGGAGGTCAGCCCGGGCACGCGCGCGCTCACCGAGGAGGAGCTCGCGGCGAGGGCCGCGAAGGCCGCTGCGCCGGAGACCGGAGCCGTCACATCCCGGACCAGTCGCAGGCCGCTGGCGACGACCTTGCCGTTGTCCAGGATGGTGATGGTGCCGTCGGCCGCCGGGGTGACGCGCACGGTGACGTCGATCGGGTCGCCCGCGTTGCCGGTGCTGCCCGAGGTGGTCACGGTGATCGTCGGCGTGATGGCGGTGCCGGCCTCGGCGTACGCGAGGTTCGTGACGGTGTTCTGCGACGGGTCCGCGAAGCCCTGACCGTGCGCCTTCGAGGTGTAGAGCGCGTACGCCGGGGTGGTCGCGCTGGCCGCGGGCACCGTGATGTCGACGGAGAACGTCCCGTCGGCGTTGAGCGGCGCGGTGCGGGCGGTGCCGGTGGTCACCAGCGGGTTGCCTGCGGCGATCCAGACGACCTCGGTCGCGATGAGCTTGTCCGGTGCCGCGTAGAAGCCGCCGAGACCCGCCGGGCCGAGGCCCAGGTAGATGCCGGGCGCCGACGTGGCGAACCCGCTTCCCGTGACGGTGATGGTGCCGCCGCCGGCCGGGACCTGGGGGACGTTCACGGTCGGGACGCCGGCCGGGTTCACGGTGACGGTCACCGCCGCCGACCTCGACGGCTCAGCGAGGGTCGTGTCGGTCGGCGTGAAGGTCGCGGTGATGGCGTGGGAGCCGATCGACAGTGCGCTCGTGCTCAGCGACGCGACGGTGCCCGACACCGTCGCGGTGCCGAGGGAGGCGGTCCCATCGAAGAACTCGACCGATCCCGCCGTCGGGGGCGCCACGGTGGCCGTGAGGGTGACGGACGTTCCCACGGTGAGGCTGGAGGCGCTGCTTGTGACCGCCACGGCCGTCAGAGCCGGCGCGGCGAAGGTGATGGGCGTGTACGTGTCCTGGCTGCGGTCGGCGGAGCCGTGCGCGGCGAACGTGTAGACGCCGCACTCGACGGCGCCGCAGTCGACCGTGGCGCCGTTCGAGCTGAACAGGCGCTTGAGCCCCGAGAGGCTGATCGTGAACGAGCCGTCCGCGTTGATCTTCGCACCGTACGTGCCGGCCGTGGTCGCCCACTTGACGCCCTGGTAGTACTTCGCGTTCGAGGACCAGTCGGCATTGTCCTTCGCCGACTTCGGCCCGACGCCGATGTAGAAGCCGGGGCCGGTGCTGGCGAATCCGGTGCCGCTGACGGTGAGGGAGCCCGCGGCCGGGTCGACCCCGGTGTTCGGGCTGACCACGACGGCGGGTGCCGCGACGGAGGTCACCGTGACGGTGGTTGCCGCGGCAGTCGACGGGGTCGCGACGGTCGGGTCCGCCGGGGTGAAGGTCGCGGTGATCTGGTGTGATCCGACCGCGAGGGCGCTGGTGTCGAGCGTCGCCGTGGTCCCGGAGGCGATCGAGGCGGTGCCGAGGGAGGTGGTGCCGTCGAAGAACTCGACGGAGCCGACCGCGGCCGGCGACACCGTCGCCGTCAGGGTGACGGAGGTGCCGGTGACGACCGACGCGGCCGAGCTGGTGACGGCCAGGGTGGTCGCCGTCGGCGCGGCGAACGCGATGGGCGTGTACGTGTCCTGGCTGCGGTCGGCGGAGCCGTGTGCAGCGAACGTGTAGACGCCGCACTCGACGGCGCCGCAGTCGACCGTGGCGCCGTTGGAGGTGAAGACCCGCTTCAGCTTGGTGAGCGGGATCGAGATGGAGCCGTCCGCGTTGATCTTCGCGCCGTACGTGCCCGCCGTGGTGGCCCACTTGACGCCCTGGTAGTACCCGGCGTTCACGAACCAGTCGGCGTTGTCCTTCGCCGACTTCGGCCCGACGCCGACGTAGAAGCCGGTGCCGGTGGTCGAGAACCCGGTTCCGCTCACCGTGACGGTGCCGGCGGCCGGGTCGATGCCGGTCGCCGGGGTGACGGTGACGGACGGACCAGTCGGCTGGGGCTTGGCGGTCACGGTCACCGTGGTCGCCGACGAGGTCGAGCCGGTGTGCGCGGCCGTGTCCACCGGCGCGAACGCGGCGGTGATGCTGTGGGTGCCGACCGCGAGCGAGCCGGTGGTCAGCGTCGCGGTGCCGCCGGAGACGGGCGTGCTGCCGAGCTCGGTCGAGCCCTCGGAGAAGGTCACCGTGCCGTCGGTCGCGGGCGTGACGGTCGCGGTCAGGGTGACGGCGGCGCCTTCCTCGACGCTCGCGACGTCGCTGGTGAGCGCCACGGAGGTGGTCGCCGGCTCGGGAGCCGCGTACGACAGCGCCGTGATCGTGTTCTGGGACGGGTCCGCGAAGCCCTGCCCGTGCGCCTTCGACGTGTAGATGGCGTAGGCCGGGGTCTCGGCGGTGGCCGCGGGGACGGTCAGTTTCACCGTGAAGGAGCCGTCCTCCGCCATCGGCTCTTGACGCGCGGTGCCGGACGGGACCTGCTCGTTGCCCGGAGCGATCCAGACCGTCTCGGTCGGCAGGAGGCTGGAGGCGCCCTGATAGAAGCCGTCGAGGCCGGCCGGTCCGACGGCGAGGTAGATGCCGGGTGCCGTCGCGGCGAAGCCGCTTCCCGTCACCGTGATCGTGCCGCCGGCGGCGGGCACCTCCGGAGCGGAGACGGCGGGGCCGGCGGCCATCGCGGGCGCGGCGCCCACGGCGCTGAGGCCGGCCGCCGCGAGCAGGGTCGCGAGGGCGGCGGCGAGGACCCGGCGCGGACGACGGGGCGCGCGCGGCCTCTCGGGATCGGGGGCTGTCGAAGCAGTTCGGGACGCTGTCATGGCACTCCTGGCAGCGGGTCGGCATGGGCCGATCCGCGGCGATCTCTGAAGGTGAGGTGTAGGTAAGGCTTGGCTAACTAAGCCATGCCTAACCTAACAGACGCGATCCCTTCGCGCGCAAGCGGCAGACAGGAAAAAGCCCGTATGCCACGAACGGCATACGGGCTTCCCGAGCTCTTCCAGGCTCGCCCGCGGCTTACGGCACGCGGTAGAGCCACTCGTCGGTGCCGAACTTCTCGTCGACCAGGCGCTCGGCCTCCGCGTACTCCGCGTCGGTGAGGTCGCCCTCCGTCGCGCCGTACAGGCTCGTGAAGGTCTGCTTCATCCGCTCGATGATCTCGGCGCGGCTGAGGCCGGTCTGGCTGCGCAGCGGGTCGACGCGCTTCGCGGCGCTGGTGATGCCCTTGTCGCTGATCTTCTCGCGGCCGATGCGGAGCACCTCCGTCATCTTCTGGCCGTCCATGTCGTAGCTCATCGTGACGTGGTGGAGCACCGCGCCGGAGCCGAGGCGCTTCTGCGCGGCCCCGCCGATCTTCCCCGACGGGCTCGTGATGTCGTTGAGCGGCTGGTAGACGGCGTCGATGCCGAGCGACTTCAGCGCCACGATCGCCCACTCGTCGAGGAACGCGTAGCTGTCGGCGAAGCTCATCCCCTGCACCAGGTCGGCCGGCGCGTAGATCGAGTAGGTGACGACCGAGCCGGCCTCCATGAACATCGCGCCGCCGCCGGTGATGCGGCGGACGACCTGGATGCCGTACTTCTCCGCATTCTCGGGGTCGACCTCGTTCTTCACGGACTGGAAGCTGCCGATGACCACGGCGGGCTCGTCCCACTCCCAGATGCGCAGGGTCGGGCCGCGGCGACCGTCGCCGACCTCGTTGGTGAGCACCTCGTCCAGCGCCAGGTGCATCAGCGGCGAGACGGCCTTGGCGTGCACGATCTCCCACGGGTAGTCGCGCCAGCTGGTCGCCTTGGCGAGCGCGCGGCGGATCGCGACGGCGACGGCGTCGGGCGAGAACCCGAGCAGGATGGCGCCCTCGGGCAGTGCGTCCTTGACGGCCGCGGCGATCGTCTTGGCGTCGGACTCGGCGGGGAGGCCGTTCACCGCAGCGTCGATCGCCTCCAGCGCCGTGTCGGGCTCGAGGAAGAAGTCGCCGGCGAGCCGGAATCCGCTGATCCGCCCGTCCACGACCTCCAGGTCGACCACTACGAGCTTGCCCCCGGGAACCTTGTACTCACCATGCATGCCCCCAGCCTAATTCGGCCGCCGAGCACAGGAATAGTGCTCTGCATGGCGCCGCGAGCGAACACTTTTCCTGTGCTCGCGGGCCGGCTAGGCGCGGGCGGGGAAGCGGTCGCCGAGCCAGGCGGTGAGGTCGGCGATGACTTCGGCGCGGTTGGTCTCGTTGAAGACCTCGTGGCGGGCGCCCGGGTAGACGATCGTGGTGACGTCCGTGAGTCCCGAGCGGTCGCGGT